>ERZ1292625.605-Hain-H41-01um-R1-605-length-51529-cov-7_pt1 | contig 51529 bp, 61 predicted proteins | sample MGYA00564400_ERZ1292625 | MGnify/ENA primary metagenome ERZ1292625 (study PRJEB36523, sample SAMEA6512639) | groundwater metagenome | collected 2019-01-08 | study: AquaDiva: Metagenomics assemblies of 32 groundwater samples | reverse complement strand
TAAAGGTAGGACGTCGCTCTCTGAAAGCGAAAATTTTGGTTCGATTCCAAGTCCCGCAGCACTTAGAAAATCAATTTGAGCAAAGCGAAAATTAGATTTTCAAGTGCTCCGATCAAAGCATCGGAGCTACTGAGTCAGCGCAGTATCGAGGAAGACCAGGGATTGTCATAGATAACCCCATAACGTGATATAAATATAAAAATGATAAATATTAAAGATCTTTACGCAATTTTTAAAGAAGCTGGGAAAATAGATGAATACCAAAAAATTTTGGAGTTGCTAGACGACTCGTTAAAAAATAGAGAAAAAATTGAAGAACTTACAAGTGAAAACAAACGACTAAAAGAACAATTAGCGGTTGCTAGAAAGATCCGATTCGAAAATAATGCCTACTACCTAGGACAAGATGGTCCCTTTTGTATGAATTGCTATGATAGCGACAAAAAACTTATTCGATTGCCAGAACGACCAGGATTTGATTCATTACAATGCCCTACGTGCAAAAATTACTTTGATCAGGGAAGAGGGGGCGGACTGCCAGTTATGCCTAGACGACCTCAAAATCAAGCAATATAAAAAACAAAGGAAATATAGTACTTATAATTATCGTCGCCGTCGCTATTATTTGGGGACTTGGCACGCTTCTTAAAAAAGATACATACATCGGATTCTATTATCCTGATGCGAGCAATTTATTTAATGATATACAAAGCGGGAACTCATTTGATTCATTGGATGCATGTCGTAATTGGGTAAGTGAACAAAAGTCTATTCATAATCCTAACGGTACGAATTCTGATGATTATGAGTGTGGAAAAAATTGTGACTTACAAAATGGACAAAAACCTTATATCTGCGAAGAAACCCTTGAATAGTTCTATACTTGAGGTGGTAAAATAAAACCATGAAACCCGAAGATTATTTGTGGCTATTAATTCCTCTGGGAGTTATTACACTTATCATTCTCTCTGTCCTTTTTATACCTGCAGAGAAATATGATCCAGATTTCGATTCTAGAATTGAAAATTGTGGACCTGGTGGTACATCGTGCTAATCCGACTAGACCGAGATGGGTAAATTGATCCCCGAAACCGACCCCAAAGAACGCTTGCGGGGCTTGAACGGTGGTGGTACTAGACCGGGGAACACAGCCAAAATTAAAATAAAGTCTGCGGTTTTCCGCCTTCGTACTGGATTTCTTTGAGTTTTAATTTGCTTTCACCGGCCGATGAATCGAGCTCGGCTTTCAATATCTTCATTCGCTTGTCGCCCTTCATCGTCCAAACACCCGGCTCGGGATTCAAGGCCCGCACTTTCCGATAAATTATTGCCGGATCGTCCTTGTCCAAATCGACGAAGCCGTCCTGCGTGGAGAATTTTTTTGTGAATGTCGCCTGGCTTTCATCCTGTGCCGCCGGTTTTATTCCGCTCTCCGCGAAGTCGGGGAGAATTTTTACAAGCAAATCTCCGGCCAACTCGGCCAATCTTTCTTCCAATTCCTCGTACGTTATTTTGGAATTTGTCATTTGGAATTTGTCATTTACTAGAATATCCCCGTGGTCGATTTTCTCGTCCATTCGATATAAGGTGACGCCGGTTTCCTTGTCGCCATTCAGGATAGCAGACTGGATAGGCGAAGCGCCCCGGTATTTCGGGAGAAGCGAAGGATGAACGCCGATAATGCCCTTCGAAAAGGCATTTATAACCTCTTGAGGAATTATCTTCGCATAGGCGGCCACTATAGCGAAATCGAATTTAGAAATCAGAATCTGGAATTCAAAATCTAGAAGATTCTCCGGCTGATAGACCGGAATGCCGCATTCGAGCGCCAAAACCTTCGCCGGCGGGGGAGTGATTAGTTTTTTGCGCCCGACTGGTCGATCGGGATTCGAAACCACACCCGAGGGCGGCATGCCGGAGTCAATCAGTTTTTTTAATACCGCCGCCGAAAATTTCGGCGTGCCGAAAAAAAGGTACTTCATTTTATTTACCTTCGCGTTTAATCTTTTCTTCGCGAGTGACAAGCCGCTCCGAAGAAGGGGATTTTTGCACATTCTTTGTTCTATCGATAAAGAGTTTGCCATCCAAATGGTCCGTCTCGTGCTGGAAGACACGGGCCAAAAGATCCCAAGCCTTTATCTTTATCTTCCGCCCATTCGAATCTTGGCCGGTGAGCGTAAGCCGATAATGGCGTTCCACCTGACCGAAAAGGCCAGGTACGCTCAAACAGCCCTCCTCGAGCATTTCCATTTCTTTCGAAACCTTCACGATTTCGGGATTGAATACCGCATAAAACTTCGGCCGGCCGTTTTGGTCCGGCACCTGGGCCACAAACATCCGAAAGAAAAAACCGATTTGGTTGGCCGAAAGCCCGACGCCGTTGGCCTGTTTCATTATTTCCCGCATTGATTTTATGAGAGCTTGGATTTCTTTTTTCGAATATTTCCCGAAATCAAACTTCACCGTCTTTTGGCGAAGGAATTTTCCGCTCTTTTTATCGTCTATGAGCAGGATTTCGTTCATTTCTTTTTGGACTTGGATTTTTTGGAGAAAAGCACGCTCATAAAATATGCCCCTTTGTTTTTAATATTCATGTTTTCTTTGATGCCCCCCGCTATCTTCATCAGTTTTTCCTGGTCATGCTCTTTGGCGAGTTTGATATAAAGCGCTTTATGTTTCTCATCCCCAAGGGTTTCGGAAAGCAAGAGTCCCACCATCTGGTGTTTCTGGTACACATGGCTCTTTTTGGAACGCTCCCGAAGGTTCTTGAGGTAATCGTTATCAAGCGCCATTCTACACATTTTAGGCGATTTCCTTTAATATATAAAGATATGATTTTAAACACCAGAAAAACGCTGGCCTTGGGTCTAATCGCCGTCATTTTGGCCGGAGGTATCTTTTACGCCGGCTTCAATGTCGGTTCCATTCAGAAAGTCGGTGGATTGGCTTTGGAAAATTCCACAAGTTCTTTGGCCGCCAATCCCGAGATACTCTGGGAAGCAATAAATCTGATAAAGGAAAACTACGTCAGCGCTAAAGACGTGACCGACAAAGATTTGATATACGGAGCGGTAGCCGGCGCGGTGGGCGCCCTCAAGGACCCCTATTCGGTCTTTTTCAATCCGAGCGATGCGGAAAAATTCAGCCAAGATTTGAATGGCAGCTTCGGCGGCGTGGGAATGGAAATCGGCATCAAAAACAGCCAGCTGGTGGTCATCGCGCCCCTCAAAGGCAATCCGGCGGAGAAAGCCGGTTTTAAACCGGGTGATATGATTCTGAAAATCGACGATACTTTTACGAACGATATGGATACCACCGCCGCGGTGAAAATAATCCGGGGCGAACCGGGTACGAAAGTAAAACTCCTAATGATGCGCGAAGGTTGGAAAGAACCGAAAGAATTCGAGATTACCCGAGCCATCATCGAAGTACCGACCTTGGATTGGGAGATGAAAGAGGGGAACATCGCTTATATTCAACTCTATAATTTCAATTCGAATGCCGGCTCGCTCTTCTACAACTCGGCTCTATCGACTCTGATAAGCGGCGCAAAGGGCGTGGTGTTGGATTTACGGAACAATCCGGGCGGTTTTCTCGACATCTCGATTGAAATTGCCGGTTGGTTTACGAATCGCGGCGAGCCCGTTGTGCGGGAAAAATTCCGTTCGGGCGAAGAAAATGTGATGCGCTCAAACGGCCCGAGTGCCCTCGTCAATCTGCCTGTAGTGGTGCTCGTGAATGGCGGCTCGGCCTCGGCCTCCGAGATATTGGCTGGAGCGCTCCAGGATGTCCGCAAAATAAAACTCGTGGGAGAAAAGACTTTCGGTAAGGGCAGCGTTCAGGAAATAGAGAATTTGAAAGATGGTTCCACTCTCAAAATAACCATTGCCGAATGGCTCACGCCGAATGGGCGGCATATAAATAAACTGGGCATTATCCCGGATGTGGTGATTAAAATGCCCGATGACGGCATTATCAACAAAAAAGATCCCCAGCTCGACAAGGCACTCGAGATAATAAAACAAGAGATAAATAAATGAAAATTATATTAATTAAGGATGTAAAGGGCATCGGCAAAGCATTCGATGTGAAAGAAGTCAAAGACGGCTATGCCCGAAACTTCCTCCTGTTGAAGGGACTAGCCGAAGCGGCCACGAAAGAGGCTGTCCAAAGGTTGGAACGGCAGAAAAAAATTCGGGAAACCGAGCATCAAAAACTTGTCGAGGAGCTCAAAATCGGAGCGAAAAACCTCGAGGGATTGGAATTGAAATTCAAGATGAAAACGGGGGAGAAAGGCGAAACTTTCGGCTCGGTGAGCCGGAAAGACATCGAGCTGGAGCTCGCGAAACACGGCTATAAAGATTTGAAAATAGAATTGGAAAAGCCCATTAAGGGCATCGGCGAACACTCGGTGCCGATAGATCTAGGAGAAGGGATAATGGCAAAAGTGAAAGTCTTAACCGAGGCGGAACAGAAAATCCCGGCTTAAGCCGGGATTTTCATTAGATTACGCTGACTACCTTCACTGATTTCTTCGAGCCGTCGAAACTGGTTTTGCGCTTGTCGGAGAATTTGATCACGCCGATTTTCATCGCGTAGATGGTATCATCGCTGCCGATCTTCACGTTCTTGCCCGGATGGTATTTCGTGCCCCGCTGGCGGATGATGATATCGCCCGGCTTGGTCTTTTCGCCCGCAAAGAGCTTCACGCCAAGCCGTTTGGATTCTGATTCTCTGCCTAACTTTGTAGAGCCTTTAGCTTTTGTATGTGCCATAACGTTCTTATATAATAATCAAAATGCTCCTCTGATGTCAAATTTCACAGCCTGGATAAGGGAAAATCGGGTAAGAATCGTCTTTTGGCTCGGCCTAGCGATAATCGCGTCCCTGGCCTTCGGCCTCGGCTATCTCACGGCCGGCCAAGCCAACCCCGCACCGATCATCATTCAAAAAAACTCGCGATAGGCCTTCAAATTGACGGCATAGGCCAAACTGCTCTAATATATCGGCATCTAAACAAAAGGTGTTTAGGTGCAGTATCTTACCAACAAAACAACGAGGGCTCGGAAAGCCCAAGGAGATTGCTATGTTGAACACATATTTGCTCGGCTTCATTATTTTTCTGTTGTTCGTTATTCTTTTTTTTGTGCTCCCAAAAACGCCTAAAAAGAGGTTTGGGGAAGGGAGAAAATTAACAAAAGAGAAAAGAATTTGGATCATCGCGGAAGCGATAACGCGATATATAAAACGGAATGAGGCGAACAACGCTTTATATAAAGCCTTCAATATCACCTCGCCTGACAACGTTTTCATTGATGTCCGGATATTTCTCACGCGGTATGCGATACCGCGAGGGTTAACGTTATTTCAGGATCTATTCGACCAAATCCTGAAAATGTACGCGGAAGACATGCAAAAAATCTTCAACCGGGAAGATCAATTAAAGGAAAATTACGGGGAGGATGAGGTTTTTTGGAACTCCATGTCCCGCCACGATTTGGAAAAGAAAATGGAAGAAAAACGCGATCTGGAAAGAGATAAGGAGCGCGTTGAAAACGAATTCTGGACGCTGTATGACGCGCTAAAATGTTTTGGAATTAAAACATTCGGCGATGGTAGAAATTACAAACCCTATCTGGTTCTAACGTCGGCGCAGCAGAAAGTATACTTACCCAACCCCCAGTCTTTTAAACCCAACATAATGAAGGAGAAGGTATGAAAGTATTGATTGTGGACGATTCAACCGTAATGCGACGAATAGTCGCCAATATGTTAACGTCTTTTGGCTTTGACCCAATTGAAGCGAAAAATGGAATGGATGCGACTCGAAAAATCCTGGATGAAAAACCCGACTTGGTTATTACGGATTGGAATATGCCGGAAAAGAATGGAGAGGATCTCGCAAGATGGATAAGGACCAATGAGCAGTTCAAAAAACTGCCAATCATAATGGTAACCGTGTCCAATAACAATGAGGAGATCGCCAGAAAAATGCGATTCCTCGTGAATGACGTCATCAATAAGCCATTCCCACCGCAAAAGTTGTTGAGCAAGATAGAGGCGATAATTTGCGAATCGAATAAGTCTTCAGTAAGTATAAGATAAAAAAACACAAAAATTAATGAGACGCTCCAAACATTGGAACGTCTTTTTTATTTTCCATTTAATTTTTATAATATTCCTATCTCCGATAATTTCCACTTGAGCGAGCGGAATTTCAGCGCTTGGAGGTCCGTCTGCGAGCGAGAGTGGAGATTATCGGGGACACTCCTAGTTGTATCCAACTTTCTTCAACCAAAACTCATTCTCCCATTCCCATAGGCGCTTTGCGCCCAGGAAAGCGTGGAAGTCCTCGTGCCAGTAGGGGAATTCCTTGATTTCAATGAGGCCGGTCACCGGACCCCAATCGTGCTCGCATTTTTCGGCGGCCGTCCGGCCCACGCGGATTTTTTCGTAACGGATTTTGTCCCTTCCGCCCTTGCTCCGCATCGTCGCTCCGCAGATATGGCAGGTCTTCACTTGGTCGATTCTTAAAATCCAGCGCGTCTCCAAGCCCTTCACCTGGTCCTTCATCGCGGCGATATAAGCCGAAGTCTGGAGATTATAATCGCGATAGATGGCCATTGAGGTCTTGATATCCAAAATACCGAGCTTCCCGCCGATTAAGGCGATTGCGTCCAGCGTGCCAGCATAACGCTCCTCGTAGTTCACAAGGCGCTTTTCCACAAAATCTTTGTCCACTTGGATTTTGTTTCGTTCGGTAAACTCCACGAAGGCCTGGACGGAGGGGAGTATCTCCGGCGGAATCTCCGGATTTTTACCGAGCAGGATGCCCTCCACGGCCTCGTGCACCAGTGTGCCCTCGCTTGCAGACTGGGATTTTATCTTCTCGCCGGCATCAAAGTTCGGCAGATTCGCGTAGAAGCGGTAGAGCTCCGGCTTGGACTTTATCTCCATTATCTTCGTGACCCGCGGATACCAGAAGCCGTCTATCTCGTAGCCGGCCAGCTCTTTGAATTGGTCAATATCTTTGTAATACATCTGCCTAATCTTACTTCATTTTCTGGAGAAGTTCATTGGTGTATTCCACGACCGTGCCGGCGCCCATCATAATTAACACAGAATTATGAATTATGAATTTTGAATTTTGAATTACGGCTTTTTCTACGGCTTTTTTCAAATTTCTGGGATTTTTTAGATAGATCGCGCCGGGGATTTTTTCGGCGAGCGCCTCTGAAGTATATTTTTTGCTTGAGATATCCCGGCCCGCCACCCTATAAGAGGGGAGTAAGATGAGCGAATCGGCATCATTGAAAGCGTGCGCGAAATCATTGAAGAGCGCCTTCAAGCGGTGGGCCTGATGGGGCTGAAAAACGCAGATGATTTTCGATTCAGGATACTTTTCCCGGAAGGCCTGAAGCGTCGCTTTTATCTCCGTCGGATGGTGGGCATAGTCGTCGTAAACCGGCATTTGTAATTTGTAATTTGTAATTTGTAATTTCCCCCTATATTCCATCCGACGCCAGGCGCCGCGATATTGTTTGAGCGCGGAGAGAATCTTTTTTTCCGGAATGCCCAGATTTCTAGCGAGCACATAGACCGCCATTGCATTCTGGAGATTGTGCTTCCCCGGAACGGAAAGATTTTTTTTCAGACGGGAAACGATGGACAGAGAAGCGGCCGCAACCGAATACCAGACGAGTTTCACACCATTCCGTTTCGTGAGTTTTTCGATCTCGCGCTTCAGCGAGAAAAGTTTTTCGTCGTCGCGGTTCGCGACGAGAATCCCGCCGGTCTGGATGTTCCAGATGTATTTCAAAAAACTTTTTTTGACGTTCCCGAAATTTTTATAGAAATCCAAATGCTCGCGGTCGATATTCGTGATAATCGCGCCGAAGGGGGAGTAGTTCCAAAAAGCCCCTTTCCATTCGTCGGCCTCTAAAACCAGGAAGCCGCTCTTGCCCAGGCGGAAGTTCCGCCCGCCGAACTCTTTCAATTTAGTGCCCACGATGACCGTCGGATCCCAGCCGGCTTTTATCAAAACCAAAGAAAGCATGGCGGTAGTCGTACTTTTTCCGTGAGCGCCCGCAACTCCGAAAGTTCGATAACGGCGGGTGAGTATGCCGACGGCTTCCGGATATGACTGGGTTTTAATACCTAAACGCCTGGCCTCCAAAAGCTCTGGATTATCCGGTTTTATGGCATTAGTATAGACTACTAGGCTTGGCAGGTTCATATCGTCGGGGATTATATTGGCCTTTTTATGCCCTATTTTGACCTTAAAACCATCCTTTTTGAGCTTCCTAGTAATTATCGACTCGGCCGAATCCGACCCCGAAACAACCCATTTTTGGCTCTTAAACCAATAGGCCAGGGAACTGACCCCAATGCCGCCGATTCCGATGAAGTGAACAGAATTTTTCTTCATTTTGTTATCTATTAACTATAAACCAATAGAGGTTGATATGAAAGAAAGCCCGCAGAATACTGTCGCACATTGTTGCTTTTGCGACAGGACACGGAACTCTTATAGGCGCTCATCTTTCCGTGAATCTCTTTCAAGAGATCTGTATCTTCTTTGCCAACGCTTTTCCCTCAAATGTATGGATAGTTAAAGATACGAGAGCCCTACTTTGATAAGTTTGATGACTATTTCCCAAATCCAAATCACGAGATTGGCGACGGATTTCACTATTTCAGTGAAGCTCACGCCGATATTTTGCAGAAACCAATTATTGATGGAATCCCAGCCGGATTTTACGTTCGAAAAATCCAAGGAATCACCGGAAACGGACGGCTGTCCGCCGATATCAATACCCTTAAGCTTATCGATAAAATTAGCGATGGGAGCGGGAATACTCTCCGTAATGGTCTGGCCGACGTCGATTATGTCCGGGATAATCGGCGCCGTCTGGGCCGAAGCGAAAATAGGCACAACGAAAAGCGGAAGCGAAAGGATTGTTATTGAAATTTTTTTGAACATGCCGATATAAAGTAGTGTGCCCTTACTTGCTTCCCGACATCGAGATTAAACCGCTCTCCGGCAAATAATCCATCGGGTCGATGGTCACGCCGATCGGAACGAGGCCTGCGGCCGGCTTTACCGGCTTCAATTGAATACTGGGCGTCCAATATATGCCGAAGTGCAGATGCGGACCGGTGGCAAAGCCCGAATTGCCCGAATACCCTATCAAATCTCCTTCCTTAACTATATCACCTGCCTTCACGATTGCACGCGAAAGGTGCGCATAAAGACTCGTGAGATTATTGGGATGCTCTACCAGGATATAACGCCCGTATTGATAGCGATTCCAGCGCGAAGTGCCCCGGTCATTGTTGTCCACTCGGGAAATCTTTCCATCCGCCGTGGCAAAGACCGGTGTACCGATGGTGGAGCTAAAATCCACACCGGTATGAAATCCCGTCTTATAGGCGCGTTCGGCGAATTTAGTCGGGCCGTAATACTGGGTCAGAACCGCGTTCGACACCGGGAATTTCAAGACACCCGGCCGTTTTAAAGGTAAAAGACTCGGATTGAAAGAGGCGCGCAATTTATCTTCGATGCCTTCGATGAATTCGCTGATGGCCAATTGCTGTTCATCGAGCTTGGATATCTGATTCTGGTATATCTGCTCCTGGCTTTTGGTTACGGAAAGAATATCCTGCTTCTCGTTTTTTTGATCCTGAAGGATATATTGGCTGCTCGCGAGACTAGCCTGTTCTATTTCTCTTTGACGCTTCCGCTGGCTTTCCGTTTCCAATTTATCACTTAGATCTTCCTGAAGAGCGCGGAGGCCGGCGATGCTCTTTGCCAACTCGACATTCAAGGTGGCAGTCTCGTTCGCCCGGCTCACGCTTTCCGAAAGTCCGCCGGTCTGCATCACTATAAAAAGAAGATTCTGCCGGTCTTGATTCTGCATCTCGCGGAAAAGTTCGCCAATCGCCTCCTTCCTTTTTTTGATATTCGATTCCGCCCGGCTGATATCGCTGCTCATAGAATTTATCTCGAGATTGAGCTTTTCTACCGTGAGCCGGTTGGATTTTTGCTGAAGGTCGAGCTGATTGATTTTGTAATTGATGCCGTCTATCTCGCTCTTCAGGGTTTTATTGGATTGGGAAATCTTGTTCAATTGGGCCTGGAGGGCGTCTTTTTGATTCTGGATTTGCTGAAGCTCGCTATTTTTCTGATTGATGGCGCCCTGGAGTTGATCGGCGGTCGTCTGGGCGAAAACGCCGACTGGTAAAAATACGGCGGCGGCCAAGAGCAGACCCAAGGCTATCGATATTTTTTCTTTCGTTTTCATTCCAGTTTTCCGATAGCGAAATTTATCCTCCGCGCGCCTTCTTCTTGGCCGATTATCTCAAGAATATCGGCAGGACCCGGCGAAGCCTCTCGGCCCGAAAGCGCAGCTCGAAGAGGCCATAATACTTCGCCCCGTCCCCTCTTGTCGGCTACCGTCATCACGTATTTCTCGATAGTTTCCTTTTTGAAATCCCCCGCCGGTATTTTAGAAATGACGTCGAGCGTGAAGCGCAGATTATCGAGAATGGCCGCTTCCGGCGTTTCTTTCCAAATCAGAAGACTCTTGGAATAATCCGGCAATTCAAAAAAAATGTCGGCCAATTCCCTGAAATCCGAAAGTTTTTTCATCCGACCTCTGTCCACCTCGGCGATTTTGGCGAGCATTTCTTTCTTCTTCACCCATTCTTTCGGAATAAAATCCTTGAGCGCCTCCGCGAGCTCTTCCGGAGGCAAAATCTTCAAATACTGTCCGTTCAGCCAATCCAATTTTTCCGGATTGAAAATCGCGCCGGCTTTCTGAACCCGTTTCAGGCCGAATTCAGCGATAATTTCTTCGCGGCTCAATACTTCGCGGTCATTCTCCGGATGCCAGCCCAAAAGCGCCATAAAATTCATAACCGCCGGAGCGAGATAGCCTTTCGTCCGATATTCATTGAATGACGTTTCGAGATACCGTTTGGAAAGCTTTTTGTGGTCGGGTCCCAATATCAAAGGCAGGTGCGCATACTGCACTTTGGAAAAACCCAACGCCTCCTGAATGGCAATCTGTTTCGGCGTGTTCGAGAGATGGTCTTCGCCCCGAATGACGTGCGTAATTTTCATCTCCTCGTCGTCCACCACCACCGCGAAATTATAGAGCGGGGTTTTCAGATCCTTTGCGATGACGATATCGCCGATGAGCGCAGTATCAAAAGAAACCTTTCCCCGAATGATATCGGGGAAGGAAATTATCCCATCGTCCATCCGAAAACGGATGACCGCCGGTTCTTTTTTCGCCCGCGCTTCCGCTTCTTCAAGCGAAATACTTCGGCACCGCCCGCCGTACTTCGGAGACAATCCCTGGCTCATCTGAGCCTGGCGCTCGTCTTCCAATTCCTCCGGCGTGCAAAAACACCAATAGGCCTTTTTTTCTTCGAGAAGCTTTTCGAGTTCTTTTTTGTAGGCGGGAATCCGCTCGCTCTGGCGGAAAAAATCCTCGTCCCAATCCAAGCCGAGCCATTTGAGGCACTCCAGCATATCCTTCTCATATTCCTTTTTGGAGCGCTCCTTATCGGTATCTTCTATGCGCAAAAGGAACTGGCCGCCTTCGTGGCGGGCAAAAAGCCAGTTAAATAGGGCTGTTCGGGCATTTCCCAGGGAAAACGGACCCGTCGGCGATGGGGCAAACCTGACTCTGATAGGCATGAGCCTATTATCCCCCATTTTTGGGTGTTTTGGGAGAGTTGACATGATACATATAACGTGCTATCCTAAAAAGATAATAAGCATCTTAATAATTAAATAACTATACGAAAGGGTACGGAAATGATCGAAAAAATCGTTCAAGAAATTACCGACATAGAAACAAGGCTGAAAGAAATCACCGACAAGAACGATGAAATGATAAGCAGGGAAGTAATCGCTATGAACGAAATAATTGATAAGTTTTTGAAAATATTGAATTTGCCAGAAGAAGCAAAGAACGAGTTTTCAAATAATTTCTCTGAAAGATGGAGAGGAATAGATTTATCCCTCCGCAATGCGAACAAAGTCTTATTAACAAAGACAAGAGGGATATTGATACCGATACAGCAACTCCTTTCATCAATTTTACCGGATGAAGAAAATAAAGAAAAGGATTACACAGAGCTTATCTGCAAAAGAGCAAAGGAAATAACCGAAAAAATACAAAAAGAAACAAGCATAATAGACGATGAATGGGAAATTGAATTGAAGGATTTTTTCATTGATTCCAAAAAAGATTTGGAGAAAGATCTCTGTAAATTCGCTGGAGATTATGGAATCAACTTTAATCCGGAATCTTTTGATTTATAATAAAAACAAAACAAATCGGCACTACAATCAATTGTAGTGCCTTTTATTTTTGAATTGAAATCTTAAGAGTGGCGAAGAATTTGGAATATTTCCGCCGAAATCATTTTCGCGGCGTCGGGGCGAGCGAATTTGCGGGCGGCGGCCGTCATCACCGCATATTTGCCTTTGTCGCCCAGGATATTCTCGAGCTGGCTCAAAATAATATTCGGCGTCAGGTTCGCCTCTTCTATTACAATCGAAGCGCCGGCTTTCGCATACTCATAGGCATTCATTTTCTGGTGATTGTTCGCCGCTTCCTCGAGTGGAATGAGAATGGATGGTTTGCCGAAGGCGGCAATCTCGAAAATGGAACCCGAACCGGCCCGTGCGATTACCGCGTCGGCTTCGGAAAACGCTTCTTTCATTCCGTTCAAATCCAGAAAACCGGCGAACTTGTATCCGGCGTTTGCCGAAAACATTTTGGCTTCATCAACATTCTTCTCCCCCACCTGGTGGAAGATGCGGTATTTTTCGAGCAAAGCATCCAAATTGTCGAAAACAAAGCGGTTTATGCGCGCCGAACCCTGCGAACCGCCCCAAACGAAGACGAGCGGTTTTCCGCCCGAGTTCGGTTTACTCCCTCCCCCGACAAGCTCTTCCCGCGCGGGATTGCCGGAAACGAAGGTTTTATTTTTATCGAAATAATTCGCCGCCGCTTCAAATCCAATGCCGATTCTCTTCGCGAATTTAGCCGAAAGTTTGTTGGTCAATCCCGGAACGGAATCCGATTCGTGGATGATTATCGGAATCATATAGAAGCGCGCCGCGAGCACGACTGCGAGCGCTCCCGGACCGCCCTTCGAAAAAACCGCGTCCGGCATCAGGAAATAAAGCCGAAAGAGCGCCTGAAGAATACTCCAAAAGAATTTCGGAATATCGATAAAATTGACCGGCGAAAAATAACGCCGAAGTTTGCTTCCTGCGATTCTATAGACCGGGATATCCCGATTCAAAAATTCTCCATTAAGCGGACTCTTCGGCCCTATATAATATAACTCAACGTCCGCAAAATCCGTCTTCCGAATTTCTTCGGCGACCGCGATAAGCGGGAAAATATGCCCTCCAGTACCGCCTCCAGTTAAAAGTATTCTGAACATTAAATTAGAATTTAGAACTTAAAATTTAAAATTATCTTTTCATAGATATATTAACCATAAGGCCGCTCATGGTCAAAAAAACCGCAAGCGCCGTTCCGCCGTAGCTCACGAAAGGCAAAGGCACGCCGGTCAGAGGAATAAGCCCCGAGTTCGCTCCGATATGGACGAAAACCTGAAGCCCGATGATTGTCATAAACCCGATACCCAAAAGCCGGCCGAATGCATCGGACGCTCCCTTTGCAATCGCGAGGCCGCGCCAGACAAAAAGAAGGAAAAAGAAGATAAGCGCAATGGAGCCGATGAAGCCCAATTCCTCGGCAATGACCGCGAAAATGGAATCACCGATGGGTTCCGGCAGATAGTGCAATTTCGTCGTCGAGCGACCGTAGCCCACGCCCGTGAGACCGCCCGAGCCAATGGCGATAAGCGTTTGGTTTATCTGGTAAGTTTTGCCAAGCGGATCGGAAGCGGGATTCAAAAATCCCAAAACTCTTTCCATCCGATAAGGAGTAATAAAAAGAAGCGCGGCAACGGCAAAAAGAGTAATCGCTCCGACCGAAAAAAGGAATCTGATTTTCGCGCCGGCCGTAAAATACATCGCGAGCACAGCTCCAAGAATCAAAACCGCAATCGTAGTCGAAGGCTGAAGAATAAGCGGCATAAGCACGCCGGCCGAAAGAATCATGAACGGAATAAAACCTTCTCTCAGATTCTTGCCTCGGCTTTGGCTTTTGCCGATCCAAGCCGCCATATATATTAAGAAAGTAATTTTCACGAGTTCACCCGGCTGGAAACCCACACCGCCGATCGAAAGCCATCGTTCCGAACCATAAGCTTTGAATCCGAGCGGCGTGAAAACGAGAAGCAGGAGAATGACGCTTCCCGCAAGAAACCATATCCCCCACTTCTTCCAATTTTGGTAATTTATGAAAAACGCGGCAAAAAATCCGACTAGTCCCGGTAAAATACCGAAAAGGATTTGATGTTTCAAATAATAATAGCTGTCGCCGAACCTGGCTTTCGAAAGGTCGGAGGAGGCGCTCGTGAGCATCACAAGACCGAAGATGACGAGCACGATGAAAAAAGCAATGAAGGAATAATCGAGACTCGAACTTTTTTTTAAGTTTCGAAACATCTTTTATGGGGCGGCTTTCACGATTGCACCGGCCTTTTTCTTCAAAAGCATTCCGTTCTCCATCGCGATAACGCCGTTTACCAACACCGTTTTCGATTTCCAATTTTCCCAAATCACCGCGTCCGCCCAATAATTTTCCTTTATCATCCCGCGTTTCAATATGCCGTATTTCGCGGCCGGAAGGCCGGTGAGCTTCGCTACCGCTTTCTCGACCGGCAACTTACCGCTCTTTTCGGCCCAGGAAAAAAATTCACCCGCGCCCGCTTCTCCGCCAAAATGATGATAGCTTAAAGTAACGAATGAATGCTGACTCGCAAGAAAATCTTCAAGAACCGCCTTATCACCCCAAAAACAGAATATTTTTCCTTCAAGCCCTATAAGAGCCATTAATTTCAAAATAGAGCGCGCCTTCGTGAGGCCGTGGTTCCGGGCAAAATCGTCGAGCGACTTGCCTTCGAGGAATTTTAAAGCCGGTGGTGCGAAAGCAATTATTGCTCCGTCAATTTTTATTTTTTGAAGATGTTTCAATACCCGATCTTTAACGGTTTTTTCTTTGAGCGAGTTCTTCACTTCTTCGAAATCGGCCGCTCTTAACCAATCGGGAAGAAAATAATAAAGCGGTACGGATACCACAGGATGGGGAAAGATATCGAAATTAATATGGCTTTTGGAAGCTTCTTTTTCTAAAAGAGCGAGCGCTGAACGGTAATTTTCCGAAAAGCCGCGCAGGGGCTGGAAATGGCTTATTTCGACGCTCGCGCCCGCGGTTTTGGAAATATCGATTATTTCCCGAAGCGATTCCAATATATTTTCGCTGTCCCGACGCAGATGAGCCGCGAAAACTTTTTTCATTTTCGCCGATTCTCTGGCAATTTCGATAAGTTCATTCACGGGTATGCCCCGGCCGGCCGGCGAAGACAAATCCAACGAGATTCCCAAAGCGCCCTCCCGGAGAGTCCGGCTGACGGCATTTTTTGCACTCTCCGCTTCTCCTTGATTCAAATCCCGACCGATTCCTTTTGTGAAAAATCGGCGGATATCTTCATAACCGGCGAGTGCCCCGAAATTTACGCCCACTCCCCGCTTTTCCAAAAAAAACAGTGTTTCCCCCAACGGCCTTCCGAATAAACCTTCAACGGAACCGATTACGGTCGTAATACCTCGCTTCAAAATATTTTCTTGATAGGGTTCAGCAAAGATTCCCGAATAATGTTCGGCCTCAAAATTCATATCAATAAGGCCTGGCGTTACAACAGCTCCCGTGGCATCCAGAAAAATATCGGCCGTTTCTTTTTTAAAAGAACCCAATTGGGCAATATGCCCATTCCGAATAAAAATATCTGTTTTGAGCGGGACACCACCCGAGCCATCGTATACCAAACCGTTTTTTATCAGAATTGTTTTCATCGTTTACCAGGCAGTGAAAATGCGATTGCAAATCGTGATTAAATCAGCAATCATTTTCTTTGTTTTTTTAACCTTTTATTTAATGTCATATAATATATCTGTAAAAATTTGACGGACGATTTGAGTTTAATTTAATCGCATTTCTACTGCCTGGCTAGACAAATCGCGAAAGGAAAAATAGGACTAATCCGAAAATCGTCATTATCGCGCTCATAATCCAGAAACGCATCGTGATCTGGCTCTCGGGCCAACCCAATGCTTCGAAATGATGATGAATCGGCGTCGAAAGGAATACTTTTTTCTTCCGGAATTTTTTGCTCGCCACCTGAACAATGACCGAGGCAGATTCAATCGCCAAAATAAATCCGAAGAAAGGCAGAAGAAGCGAAGTGTCGGTCAGCATCGCCATCACGCCCAAAGTAATACCTAAAGACATCGAACCCGTGTCGCCCATAAAAAATTTCGCCGGATAAATATTGAACCAAAGAAAAGCCAAAAGCGCCCCCAAAATAGAAGCGCTCATCACCGACAAATCATAGCGATGAAGGACGAAGCTCACGACAACGATAGCCATAAAAGAGAAAAGCATCACGCCTCCCAAAAGACCGTCTAAACCATCTGTCTCATTCGCCGAAAAAGCGGTTGCAACAATGACGAATATGTAAAAAGGAATATACCAAAGTCCCAAATCCACAGTCCCAATAAAAGGAATGAAGAGCGTGTGCCAATCGAGGCGGAAATAAAACCACCAGGCACCCAAAACCGCCACGGCTCCGTAGAGCAGGAGCTTATGTTTCATTCTTAATCCGCCGCCGTGAGGACCGATTTTCAAAATCCCCAGCATATCGTCCGCGAGACCGACCAGAGCTGCGAGAAAAAGCGCCGCGATAGGCAGATAGGTTTCGGCCCGATTCACAAAATTGAAATACTCGAAAAAGCCATCAAAAAGATTTCCTAAGACGAAAAAGACAAGAGCAATCGAAAGAACGGTCGCCCAAATAATGATTCCGCCCATCGTGGGTGTATTGGATTTATTTTTGTGGAATTGATAAAAAACCGGCGCGCTCGCCTCATCGCGGATATTCACTTTTCTCAGATTGAATTTTTCAAGAAACCGAAAAACGAGGGGCGTGAGTAATAGCGCTACCGTAAAGGAAAGAGCAAAAATTATAAGAACGCGGACTGCGGCGAAGACTTCCATTTGGATATTATACCTTAAAATTCATACGCTCGGGCTATCCAACCGAACAACTCATCGGTCTCTTTAAAGCGGTCTTTGCTTCCCAGAAGCACCACCGCCACCCGACGCCCGTTCATCGAAAGAATAGCCACCAAATTCTGCCTGGCGAGAGGCGAAGTGCCCGTTTTTCCTCCCAGAAAATCGGACCGACTCGAAAGCGGGTCGATATTCGGCACAGTGTGGCTCCGGTCGGAATTAGCCGGCTGAACGAGAAGATTCGGAAGCCTGGTGTAACTCAGGATATCCGGCTCCTTTTCCAGAATATAATTCAAAAGGGCGAGCATATCGCTCGCCGTTCCCTGATTCAAATCATTCAAGCCCGAAGCGTCGTAAACCACGGTCTGGGTAAGCCCAATTTCGCGAGCCTTCGCCATCATTATCTTCACGAAATCGTCGTGGCCGACGTGGTATTCGAAGGCGGCCGCCGCCCGGTTTGACGAGGCAATGAGCATTATTTTCAAAAGGTCGCGAGCGATATATGTTTCGCCCGGCCGCAAATCCCCCGCCTCGCCTTCCGTCGCCGACACGTCCTGGGAAATGATTATCTTTTCGTTCAAATCCATTTTTTCCATCACTACCACGGCGGTTAGGAGCTTGGTCAAGGACGCGAGTGGCCACATCTTGAAACTACCAGACTTGAAAAAAGGAAAACTATCGTCGAGTGATTGGACGATTGCGGCTTCGGCAGAAAGTTCCGGGTCAAGCACTTTCCAATTCCTTACCGGCACTTTCTTCGAATTATTTTCCCAGTTGGAGAGTGTGGTCTTTTCCGGCGCATTTTCCGTGGCGGGTTTTTTGCTTTCCGTTCGGCCGGAACGGACAAGACTTATAACAATCGCCGAGGTCAAAACCAAGAGCGTTAAAAAAATAATCTTCCACTTCATGAAATCAAACGGGATTTTCTTGATTCTCCGGAAGCGGATTTTCCGGAACCTGCGACGCTTCGAAACTCGTCAGGATATTCTTGTATTTTTCGAACTCCGGCAATTCTTCGATTTTTCCCAACCCCAAGTGCTTCAGAAAATTAAAGCTCACTTTATATTCGAACATATTCTTTCTCGCTTCCTGGAAATGGCGCGTCACGAGTCCGCGCACCAAAAGCGCCCTTAGAATAAAACTGGAATTCACGCCACGGATATAATCCACCGTAGAGCGCGCCACAGGCCCGAGATATGCGATTATAGACAGCGTTTCCAGAGTCGCCGGAGTAAGTTCTTCCTTGAATTCTTCCTGAACGAGTTTTTGGCCGAGCCAAGCCAAATCCGGCTTCGTCGCCAGCTGAAAAAGATCACCGTGCCTTACAAGCATAAAACCGCTCTTTTCATCCGAATTCAGTTTCGAATCCAATTCATTTATCAAGATGCCACACTCCCCTTCGCTTACATCCAGGAATTTGGCTATCTTTTTCGCATCCAGCGGCTCGCCATAATAAAAAAGCAAAGCCTCAAGGGCAGCAACGGTATTGTTGTTTCTTTCCATGTTTATTGGATATTTTAAGCCTCCTTTGGTTTCCGCGCAATCGTAATTTCATCGAATTGAGCTTCCTGATCCGCCGATATGAGCTGGTCCCTTATGAGATGGAGAATGGCGAGAAAAAGCACAATAAGCTCGCTTCTTCCTTTTCCTTCATGCATTTTTTTGAAACCGATGGGAATTTCCGTGAGCCGCCTGAAAATTTCCTCGATTTTCTGCTTCAAGTGGATTATTTCGTTCTTCACTTTCACGATGGGCTTCAGGAATTTTTCGAGTTTGCCAACCACCCCGGCCGCCGCTTTCGCGAGCGTTTCTCCTGTCGCGGATTTGGGCGGATAGAACGTCGCTTCCTTCGTCATTAAATATTCCCGCGAAAACATTTGGGGCGAAACTTTCCAAAGTTCTTTGACGTGAAGCTGGGCTTTTTTGAATTCCTGATAGATTTTGAGCCGGCCTTCTAAGCCCCGTATATCCAATTCTTCTTCGTCGGTAAGAGGGAGCGAAGGTAAAAGTACTTTGGATTTTATAAGAATAAGTTTCGAGGCCACTACCAAAAAATCAGCAAGAATAGAATGGCTCACGCCGGCTTTCTCCAACTTCTTCAGATAATCAAAAAAACCGCCGGTCACCTCCGCCAGGCTCACGACCATAATTTCCATCTTCTTCTCTTCAATCAGTTCCAAGAGTTTCTGAAGCGGTCCCTGATACTGCTCCAAATTCAATTCATAGCTCATTTAACTAAATAATAGAACATTTTATGGATAATAAAACCTCTCTCAAATAAAACCAGGTGGCGAGATTTGGCACATTGAAAAAGTGGGTAAAAGCTCCGCTTTTTATCGACATCGCTCGGACAATATAAATATGCTTTTATTTTGCTCCTCGCTCGTCGATATAAGACTTGGGGTGGGATAATTCACCGCGGGGCGGTGATTATCCGGAGACGCACACTTTTTCGGTATGCCAAATCTCGCCAGACATCACCCATGTCTAATAACCATCACATCTCCATCCTGCACCACATAATCCTTCCCCTCGAGCCGGAGCCAGCCTTTCTGTTTCGCCGCACTCCAAGCATTAGCTTGTCCTGAGCTAGTCGAATGGACAGCCGCTTCCAATAATTTATCGGTCGAGATGACCTCCGCCCGGATAAATTTATTTTCGAAGTCCGTATGGATAACACCCGCCGCCTGCGGCGCCTTTGAACCGCGCTCGATTGTCCAGGCCCGCGTCTCGTCCTCCCCGGTTGTGAAAAAACTCATCAGATTCAATATTTTGTAGGCCTCAAGGATAAGATCGGGAATCAACACGACTGAATTCAAATCAGAGATTATGAAATCAAAACCCATTCCGGCAATTTTCTTCTTCAGTTCCTCGCTTGCCTCTTCCGACTTGCCGTTCAATAAAAAGAGTTGCGGCTTGGCCGTCAGAAGCTGAAGCTCTTTCACAACCGGCTCTCCTTTAAACTCCGATGCCAAATTCCCACTCTCCAATCTTTTTCTCACTTCGTTCAGAACGGTGAGATTTTTATTTGCCGTTTTATCTCCGCCCCGTGCTTCAGCTTCAAGTGAGTGTAGGCGTTTCGTCACGGTCTCCAAATCCTTGAAAACCAGCTCCATTTCGATGATATCTATATCGCGAATCGGGTCTACTCCGCCCTCAACATGGATAATGTCTCCCTGGCCGAAACAACGCACCAGATGGAGAATGGCCTGCACATTCCGGATATTCGCCAGGAATTGATTGCCCAATCCCTCGCCCTGGTTCGCGCCCTTCACGAGTCCCGCGATGTCGTAGAATTCCACGACCGCCGGCACGGTTTTTTTGGACGCGCTCAATTTCGTCAATTTCTCCACCCGTTCGTCGGGCACGACGACCACACCCACATTCGGGTCTATGGTAGCGAAGGGATAATTCGCAATCGTAATCTCCTGATTCGTGAGGATTTTAAAAAGTGTGGACTTCCCCACATTCGGCAAACCTACGATTCCAATTGACAGTTTCATATAATTTTTGCTATTGTATTTTCAGTTCAATACAACTAAATAATAACTGAAATATAAATTTTTTTCCAAAGGAGGGAAAAATGGAAAATAACATTTTTATATGCGTTCTCTGCGGCATTCATAAAGATGGCAAAACGAGCCGTATGAACCAAGAAATGATAAAAACAGCCTGGATTCATAAAAATAACGGTTCTGGAAAAAATGAACAGAGGACAATTCTCCAGGGAGGATTTAAAAATCCCAAAGGAGAAACTGAAGCAATGTCCGCATACTGTTTTGCTAAAACACGGTATCCATTTTCAGAATTAAGCTTCGTCTTGGAAAAAAAATCTTTCCGAACTCATAATAACGCGCTCGAGGGATTGGATATAATTTCAAAAAGATTCCCGAAAATCGGAGTTATATCTCTTGTCGGTCATCCAATACACATGGCAAGAGTAGCTCTCTGTTATGAAATAGCTAACAGATTATTTCATGATAACCGCTACACTATAATAAAATTTCCATCAAAGGAAATTTATGACCCTCTGGTTTATAGGCAGGAATATTGGGTGGATGATCAAATATTCGCCGCCAGGGAGAAAAAGGTGATGATATTATATCGTTTTCTTTTATTCCGTCCATGGGCCAGATTAGGCTTCTGGGTGTTAAAAAATATTTGGCCATCTCACAAACAATGACGGGAAGGGAGAGAAAGAAATTGTATGAAAAAAAACGGCGTTCTCACATCAAGGACGCCGTATTTTATTTTCCGGAATGAATGTAAAATCTGTAGCACTTTTTGGCCCAGATCGACCCCGCATAATCCACCCCGATGCGTGGGGATTTCTTTATTCGGGATGGCTTTATCTCAATTCCCCTACCTTCAATCCAAAGACCATTCTTTTTATCCGTTATTTTACCGTTAAACTTTTTATCGATATGAAAAAATTTCGTAACGCGCGCCGGACCATTTATCCCTTCTACGCCGCGTATTAAAACCGCCGCGGGATATCCTTCTTTTCCCGTTACAATATTCAACATCCAATGCATTCCGTAGGTGAAGTAGATATACCAATGCCCGGCCGGTCCGAACATAACAACATTCCTCGGCGTCATTCCGCGCGAGGCATGAGAAGCTTTATCTTTGAGTCCGTCATACGCCTCTACCTCCGTTATCATTGCGGAAATGATTTTTCCCCGCCATTTTCGAACGATATATTTTCCCAATAAATTTTTCGTCACCGCAAGCGTCGGCCGCTCGAAGAATTTTTCTTTCAAAATCATATGAAACGCTTGATTTCTTTCAGGACTTCCGCAGGAATCGGGTTGCGAGTCGGACTTTTCCCCGGATACCGCCACACGGTGATTATTTTTATTATTTTTTTCGTTTTGGAATTTGGCATTTGGAATTTGGAAATTGCTCGCCTCTTGGCGAGCTTATACATCGCCCAGATTTCGGTATAGCGCTTCGTACCGGCCGGTTGCATCACCGCCACGGTTTTCTCAACGATTCCTTCTTCCGTTCGCGCCGGAAATTGGATGATTCTTTTTATCCGCGACTCCGAAAGGCCGTAGTATTTGAGCTTAAGCTTGGCGTGAACGGTCCAGAGATATTTATCACTCATTTTTCCTCCCGTATGTTCCCATCAAAACCGTCTGTTCGAGAATATGTCCTTTCATCGCTTCTTCCAATTCCGTCTTGCTTGAACCGGCCGGCAATTCCAGGAGCGAGTCCAGCGCGTAGGCTTTGAACATATACCTGTGTGGCGCTTTGCCCCGCGGCGGACACGGGCCGTAATATTTCAATTGTCCGGCGCTGTTCTTTCCCAGAACCGCCCCGAACGGAACATTGTCTTCGGAAACATACTGCGTTTTTGGGTCGATATTCCAGACCACCCAATGGTCCCAAACCTGCCCGCGCGTCGCGTCCGGGTCGTCCATCGCAACCGCCAGACTCTTCGCTCCGGCCGGAATGTTGCGGATTTCGAGAAGCGGATTGACGTTATCCCCGTCGCAGGTGTGCTTCGCGGGAATTGGGTCCCCGTGCCTGAAAGCGGAACTTTTGAGAATGAGGCCGCCGGTATTTTCCATTGGTCTTATGATAACCGAAATTGCCGATATCGCCAAAAACGCTCTCATGTGGTAAACATAAATGTAATGAGCAGTCTCGCGATATACCGAAAATACAGGCCGGGAAGTTTTGAAGAGCTTTTGGGCCAAGAATCCATCGTCCATATTTTGAGGGAAGCGGCCCGCCAGGACAAACTCGCCCATGCGTATCTTTTCGCCGGCCCCCGCGGCACAGGCAAGACGACGACTGCGCGCCTCATCGCGAAAATTGCGAATTGCGAAAAGAGGAATGCCGAAGAAAAATTCCGAACTAAAGGCGAGCCGTGCAACGAATGCCGGACTTGTCTCGCGATTGACGAGGGGCAGAATTTGGATGTGATAGAAATCGACGCCGCTTCGAACCGAGGCATAGATGAAATCCGCAATCTCAAAGAGAGCGTGCGCGTCTCCCCCGCTATGAGCCGCTACAAAGTCTTTATCATCGATGAAGCGCATATGCTGACGAAGGACGCTTGGAACGCGCTCCTCAAAACCCTGGAAGAGCCGCCGGCTTACGTCATCATCATTCTCGCGACGACCGAGCTGGAAAAAGTGCCGCTTACCATCAGTTCGCGCGCGCAGAAATTTCTCTTCAAACGCGCCACCCGGGGAAAAATCGTTGAGAAACTCAAGAAAATCGTGGCCGAGGAGAAAATGAAAATAGACCAGGAAGCACTCGACCTCGTGGCCTCCTCCGCCGAGGGCAGCTTCCGCGACGCGGAGTCACTTTTGGATCAACTTGTGGCTTTCGGGGACGATAAAAATATCACTCTTGCCGAAGTGGAAAAAATGATTGGGAAGGTGGGTTTCAATAAGCTTTCCGACTTTGCGGGAATAATCCTCGCGGGCGAAATGGACAAGGCTTTGAAGGCGCTTTCGGACATTGAGGATGGCGGTTTCAATCTGACGCAATTCGCGAAGGATTTGATTCAATACGTCCGCCGGGTGGCGGTTTTGAAGACCAATCCTAGAATGAAGGATGCTTTCAAAGATGAATTAATGGAAGACCATTTGAAAAAAATAATCGCCCACGCCGAAATCTTCCATGAAAAGCATTTGGGGCTTTTGAAAGCACTCATCACCGCCCACGGCCAGATGCGCTACAGCCAATTCCCCATTATTCCCCTGGAAGTGGCGCTTATTGAGAATGGGAAATAAATTTTCCTATTTGATTGCCGAGAGAAAAGGCAGAATTGCAAAAATCTTTCCGCTGAAAAGGAATGTTAAGACAGCCGCCGCGACGAAGGGCCATCTGATTGTCGTATAAACTTCTTTTAAAAATGAATGGCGGAAGAGAGAAAATAAAGCTACCGCCAAAAACGCGAAAGGGAGGAAAATGACGAAATCCGGCCAACCTATGGCGAGCGCGAGAACCAAGCCCAGCTCCGTCTCGCCCGATTCGAAGAATCGCTCTTCTTTCTTCTGAAGCGCTTTCAAAAAAAACCAGAATAAAAACGCTAAGGCGATGGAAAGCATGGCTTCCATCCAAAATCGGCTCCAGGAATAAGAAAAGATATAATTCAGAAAAGGTTTTGTGAAACTGTCCAAAGTCCAAACATAATATTGGCCGAGGGAAAGTATTGCGGCATAAAAGATCTTGAAGCCGATCGCCCACCAGGCCAGTTTTTTCAAATAATGAACGGGCGCGGCGGCGGCAAAAATAATAGTTGCCCCGAAAAAAACTCTCGGAAACCATTCGAGAACCAGATTTAAAAGAGAGATTATTGAATCCATATTCCGGCTAAATAGCGAACATCCCGTTTCGGTAGATCATCTTCGCGCGCCCGTTTTTTAAGTGGGCTGTGACCATCCGCGGAGTCGTGGAAATCATATCCTGATGGATGGCGGAATCGTTAAAACCGAGCCGGACCCAATCGGATTTTTTCGGCTTTGAAGGGTCGCCCCGGTAGCAATCGTGATACGAAGCGCCGACGGCCAAATGCGTGTTGCCGTTCGGCCCGCCGATATTCTCATCAAAAAGCGTTTCGGCCATGAACTTCGTAATCCTCGAAAATCTTTTGTCCGTGAGCGAATATTCCCCTATTCGGTTGCCGCCGGGCGCGGAAATCAGTTGCTTCAATAATTTTTCGTTCTGTTTGGCCTTCGCTTCAACGACCAGACCTTTTTTGAATTTCAGTTTGACGCCTTTAATGAGCTGGCCGTAGGTGTAAACGGGCTGATTGAACCGAATCCAACCATTCGTGCCGCGCCAATCGGGCGAAGTAAATATCTCGAAGCTCGGAATGTTCCGCCCGCGACCGCCCTCCCAGAGCCTTTTTTCGCCGAGCGTTATCCAAAGATCCGCATCCGGCCCCGTGATATGTAGCTTATCTATCGGCATCCTGTTCAACTTATCCTTCGTTCGATCTATCTGTCTTCCGATTTCCCGCCATTTGGCGACCGGATTCGGATAATTCAAAAAACAGGCGTCGATTATCTGCCGCCAGTATTCTTTCTCCGATAGTCCCGCTTCCTTAGCCATCGCGGGCGTGCCGTAAAGAGCGAGCACCCAGGTGAATTTTCCTTTGTTTTCTTTTTCGTTCCGCCATTCCCGATAGGGTTTTATCGACTTCCCTCTTTCAATTATCTTTTTGGAATCAATACCTTTCAAAGATTCCATATCAGTCTCGCTCAAAATCATTATCTGATGGTCCATTTGGTCCACCAATCCGCGGTAGTATTTGGCCGGAAAGAAATTAAGCTGATGCTCTTTCGCGTTCAGATAGAAATCTCGGCTGATATTAAATTTTTTGTCGTCGTCCGGCGCGTATTTGGAGATAAAATGCCCTCCGGCTTTAATGATGGCTTTTAATATCTCCGCATACAGGGGCTTCGCGCATTCGCTCGCGACAACCTGGATTACTTCGCCCTTCTTCACACCCTTCCCGCTATTAGGAGCGAAATTCACCAATACATCGGCGTATCTTTCCAATATTTTTTTATTCGGGATATATGGCATTTATTTTTTAATTTCCAAATACTCTAATTTTATTTGCTGTTTATCTTTAAATACTAAAGAGGCTGGTTTTTCTAATACTATTTCATCGACTGAAGCTTTAAATATATATCCATCGCGGTTAAATGATTTACCCCAAACATCGAAAAAATCGCCAAGAACATAAATACGCTTATCTTGGGATTCCACGTGAATGACTCCGAGTGCGGCATCATCGTCGTGAGTATGAACGGCGCGCTCGCATGATGCTGAAAGGCCTATCTCCGCGGGTATTGACTCAGGTTTCCCATCCACCGTGATGGAAATTATCGGATGAATGTGTTGAACCAAAGGAAAATTCCGTATAAGGCACGGCACGGATGCGCTATTCGTACGATTCGCGTTCCCAAAAATACTGGGATACAAAAAAAGAAAAACAAGGAGAATAAATAGCCCTCCTCCCCACCAAAACATGGGCTTATTTGATTTCATGGTTTAATTTTAGCATTTAATCTTATTTTTTTGGATTTTCGGTCGCGAATAAAAGCGACAACGAGCCATATAAACAGCGAAATCGCGCATAAGATTCCGAAAACAACCACATAAATAAGAGCAACCGCCGGCATAACGATTACACCTCCCAGGCCCGCTTTGCTTGCCGGAGACGACAAACGATAAAAAACATATGCGATAATCCCGATAGAACCAAGAATAAAAACCACGAAATGATAAATAATGATTTTAAGCTTTTTCATTTATTAAAATAATTTTCTTCTCCCGGCGCCAGTTCTTTATCTCCGCCTCCCTTTTCAACGCTCCGCTTCTGGTTCTGAATTTTTCCGTATGGACGATTTTCACCGCTTTGCGCGAGCTCGTATAGTGTCCGCCTTTTCCATTTTTATGTTCCTTGAGTCTCCGTTCCAAATCGGTGGTAATGCCGGTATACAAACTCTTGTCTTCGCATTCCAAGAGATAGATGAAGTACATTTCTAAAGGCAAATCTATTTTTTTCGCGGGTCGCCCCAATTCCAATGCGGTTTTTCACCTTTCCAATAACCGAAAATGAAGATAAGCGCGATCATCAACAATACGCCCATAAGCGCTGCTCCGGGCGCATCATCGATTTCCCCGACGTAGATGCCAGCAAAAACTAAGGCCAGGCCGATAACTATAACAAGCCATCCCCGCCACCTCACCGGCACCCAGCCCCAACCAAACCAGCGGGCCTTAAACCAAAGCCCCTGCGGGTTATCCCTTAGATATGCTATATATTCTTTAATCATGATTATCCCGTTTGTTAGCTTAATTTTAGCACGATTTTTTCGAACGGTCTTGTATTTGACATTTCTATTGATATCAAGGGAAAATGAAGATATGAATAAATCCACTATCCAAAAGATTGATTTGGGATTGCTTCGGAAAGAGCTTAGGAAGTTTGAGAACATGTGGGTAGCCATTTCTGGGGAAAATAAGATAATCGGTAGCGGCTCTACTTATGCCGAGACTATAAAGAAGATTAATTCTAAAGAAGACATAATGCTGTTAAGAGTTCCGCCTCTTAATGCTTCTCTTGCTCCATCTGCATGAAGTTTTCTTATCAAAAACTTCCCTTTGAAGGATTTGACACACGACAACCTCTGATAGCCAGACCAATTCTTCCAGTTTATCTCCACGGGAAAAATCATAGAACACCTTCCCCATATTATGCTCTTTTGGACTCAGGGGCCGATAAAATATTGATGCCGGCCGAACTTGCCGAAGTAGTAGGAATAAAAGATTTTACAAAAGGGAGACTTGAGCCGACAGTTGGAATTGCGAACCAACGTGCTGATGTTTATTATCACGATAACTTATCCATCGAAATCGTCGGACACTCTAAGAAATTGTCGATAAGCATTGGTTTCTCGGATAAAATATTTCTTCCTATTCTTGGACGTTCTTTTTTCATTCATTTTAAATCAGTGATATTCAGCGAAAGAAAAGAAGAAATAGAATTAAAAGATTAAAAGTTGCTAAAAGATTACTTACAGTGCTGGCCGTCTTGAGGTAGAACCGTTGAGACTAAATCCTTGTTTAATGGAATCTTAATTACTTCTCCCGAAAATCCTTCTTAATCATTTTAATAATCTCGGGAAATTTAGGTATGGTAAAGTGTCCTCGTTTGTTATTATAGACGACAATGTGTGCCTTTTTTAGTTTCTTTCTATATTTCTCAGCGTGAGAGACGGGCACGACATCATCGTCTTTCGAAAAAAGAATGTGGAGATTCTTACAATTTCTTTCAACCAAAGATAAATCGGCTTTGAGTTTAAAACCGCCGACCAAATCCTCTGTAGATAAAGTTCCATCAAAGGGCGCACAAACGAGATACACTGATAGTGCTTTTTTTGACAACTTGTGTTCGGATAGATATTTTGCAAGAAAAATTCCACCGAGAGAAGAGCCAATGAGAATAAAATTGTGCCTGAGAAGGGGCAGATACCTCTCAAAAAGAATTTCCCAATCTCTGTACTTTGCGTTATCTTGCAGTGGCATTCTCGGCCTAACGATTTCAAATTTGTTATCCAATTTTTCTTCGAGATCAGCTTCCCAATATGGTCTTTTCTTGGTTGAAACATTTTTATTCTTCAACCAGTGCAAATAATCCTTTTCACTCTTAAAAGTCATCCCACCGTGAATCATAAGTATTTGAGGCTTCTTTTCCATGAGCTTATTTTGCTACTGATTTATATTACAATCAATGAGTCTCAATCTCTCACATATGTGTACTCAGGTTTGTTGGCCGTCTCGAGGTAGAACCATTTGGGTTCAAGACCGGCTTAACAATTTAGCCTAATTTTAGCATTAATTTTTCGAACGGTCTCAAACTACCCAAAAGAACTATTTACACATAGCAGAGTGAATATCTTGGTGTGGATAACTATTGACTTTTACCGAACGCTTAGTATATATTGATATTATCAATATGAGAAAGGACCCAAAAGGTGTTAGTGCCTTAGGGGCCTTTTTCTTTTTATTGGAGGTAGTTTTTTATATTTTCCAAGAAAGTGCATTTCTCAGATTTTCGGAATATAATCATTTCCATGGAATCACATAATTTCCTCAAAGATAAATACAACCTCCACAACGCCCCGGAGGTGGAAAAAGCCGCCGAACGCACGGAGGAACGCACGGGCGAAAAGGTGCCGCAAAATCCCGATGCCAGGATAGAAAACTACCTTGACCGCCTGGAGCGCCTCGCCTTAGATCCCAATAAAGAGCAGGAGCGCAAGATGTTCGGGGACGAACCCCGCCCCCGCGCCCTTTCCCTCCTTCGAGAAATGGTGATGAACAAATATGTACGTCCGAACAAGGAGAAGATGGCCGAAGGGGCGGCGAGAGTCGAGGAACGGGCCGCGCGGGAAATGGGCATCGAGGCGCATTACGGCGAGCAAGAACTCGCGCAGAGAGGCGAAATCGCCGCGGCAGACCTCGAAAAATCCCTGGACAACTGGATCTCATATCTCTCGGATGCGAATGAACCGTACCCGACGTGGTTCCGGTATTACGCCTTCCGGAACGTCCTTGATCTCGGCGACTACGACAAGGACAAGGGAGAATTCACCAAACGCTCCCGGGGAAGCGCCAGATTGTTCCCCGACATTGACCGCGGCGCCCTGGCCTATGTCGAGCAGATGATCGAAGCCGCGAAGGACCCGGAGATGCTCGAACGTTTGAGAAAAGCCCAAGAAACCACGGGAACTCCGCCGGATCAGTTACTCACCAAGGAAAAAGCCGCGCAGTTTTCCAAATTTTCTTTCAGCAAGCAGTACGTGGAAGGTATCCGGCAAGCCGGAGAAATCACTCCCGAGATGCGGGAAGAAACCCGCGGCCAGTGGGTAAAATACCAGCAAGGAACGGACCCCACGGCCCTGTGGTCGTCGCTCCAAAACAAGGGCGCGGCCTGGTGCACGAAAGGATTCGGAACGGCCGAGACCCAGCTCAAGGGCGGCGACTTCTACGTCTATTACACTCTCGACCGGCAGGGCAAACCAACCATTCCCCGCGTCGCGATCCGAATGCAGGAAAAAAATATCGGCGAAGTGCGGGGCGTCGCGGACAACAACCAGAACCTCGAGGGCAACATGGCCGAGATCGCCGAGGAGAAGATGAAAGACCTGCCGGGAGCGGAAAGATACAAGAAAGTGTCTGCCGACATGAAAGCCTTGACTGCAATTGAGAAGAAAACGATGCGCGGCGAGGCCCTCATGAAAGACGATCTCGCTTTCCTCTACGAACTCGACGCGCCCATCGAAGGGTTTGGGTATCGGCGAGATCCTCGGATTGGCAAGCTTCGCGGCAAGCGCAACCCCGAAGAAGACGCGCCGGTCGTTTTCGAGTGCACTCCGGAGCAGATCGCGCGGAACGTAAAAGAAATAAGAGAAGGCACCAAGGCCTATGTCGCCCCCCTCGTTCTCGGAATCTTCGACAAGATCCAGGAATACGGCATCGAACACGTCTATACGTCCTTCCCCGAAGGCCGAATCAGGAAAGAAACGATTGAAATCGGAGGAAAAAGCGCTAAGGAGCTTGAAAAAGAGATGAAGAAAAAAGGCATTAATGTCTCTGATTATGCCAAGTACATGATTGAAAGCAAAGATTTCACGACGCTCAAAAAATCGGAGCCGGAAGACCTGGTCCGCCTCAAGGTGGGCGATCTCGGTTTCCCTAAAGACAAGAATCCCACGACGGACGAAGTATACAAGCGCATCGAAGAACTGGGGCTCGAACTCTGCCCGGCGGAAACCGGCCCGCAATTATGCCTTAAATACGCGGACCAACCCTTAAACGAATGGGTGAGAATCGGCATGAAGCAAATAGCCGACCGCAGCGGCGACCCGGACGTCTTCAACCTGACACGCAATGATGGCGGTTTGTGGCTGAACAGCCGCTGGACGAATCCCGAGTACAGGTGGGATACCGACAATGAGTTCGTCTTCCGTCTCCGCAAGTTGAAAAACTTAAAAACTTAGAACTTTGTCTTTAGTTCTTAGTTTCTTTAACGCTTTTTCCGGCGCAATTTTTTTGGTATAATCGCAGCCGGACGGGTTATATCGGGCGGCTACGGTTTCCCGGGACCCTTCCGGCGCTTGCGCGTTGAGAGCGCGGACGGTCAAGGCTTTCCGCGGAGGATGCGCGGGCTCGCCAATAAAAAAGAAACAACTTGGTGCGCAGCGCTGGCTGATTAAAAGGAGATTCATCTCCCAGATCACGAATAAAATACAGCCCAGTCTCTTCTTTCATATAGACGGGCAGTGGCGCGGATGGCGTGGCGCACAGAACCGACCGCAGCGGCAACCCGAACGTCTTCAACCTGAAACGCAATGATGACGGTTTGCGGCTGAACAACAACTGGACGAATCCCGAGAACAGGTGGAATACCGGCAATAAGTTCGTCTTCCGTCTCCGAAAGTATTTTCTTTCCGCGCTTATAAAGCGCGGTTTTTCTTTTCGGGGTTATTCAGGCTTTTCTTCCAGCCACCGAGCATCCGGCCGATCTCCTCCAGTTTCACCGCGATATCCTCGCACTGCTTGTTCGATATGAGTTTACCCTCCCACGCTATGGAAATCAGAAATTTGAGCGTATCGGTTACAAGGATGCACTCCGCGATTTTCCCCGCTTTCTTCTCTTTTTCGGTAAAATAAGCGAGATAGGAGAGTTCGATGAGGTCGAGGAACTTGTTTTCAATCCTCGCACCTATGGTATAACGGGCCCCCTTAGCGATATGCGGCACAAGATTCATCCAAAACAAATACCCCTCTTTGATTCTGTTCAAGATCGAGGCGTTACCGAGAGAGAGAGCGGACGGCCGGGTCATGTTTTCCATGATATCATTTCCGTGGAGAATCTTCTTTCCGCATGGCGGAAGTTTTTGCGCGGCAAGCGGAAGCGCAGGGATGTCGCCGTATTCTCCCTGAACCTCATAGGCAACATACTCGCGCTCCACCGGGAACTCGCGGATAAATCCTACCGCCACGGCCCTTATATGGCATTCAAGATTAACGACCCAAAGCCACGCGACATCCACAAGGCCGAGGTGCGCGACCGCCTGTTGCACCACGCCATCTACCGGGTTCTGTATCCGCATTTTGACCGGAAATTTATCTTCGATTCATATTCCTGCCGCTTCGACAAGGGCGCCTACCGCGCCATGGATCGGCTGAATCAGTACGTGAGAATTGTTTCGCGCAACCACACGCGAACTGCTTGGGTCCTCAAATGCGACATCAGGAAGTTCTTCGCGAGCATCGATCATAAAATACTGAAAGATATTTTGGGATGGCGTCTCGACGACAGCGATATTCTCTGGTTGCTGACCGAAATCATAAGCAGTTTCCACACAAAGAATGAGCCGGGTACCGGTCTGCCGCTCGGGAATCTCACGAGTCAGCTCCTCGTGAATATTTATATGAACGAATTCGACCAGTTTATCAAAAGGAGATTGAAAATCCGCTACTGCGTGCGTTATGCCGACGACTTCATAATCGTGCATAAGGACAGGCGGCATCTGGAAAATCTTCTGCCGCCGATACGTGGTTTTCTCGAAACGCGGCTGAAGCTCTCGCTCCATCCCGATAAGGTTTTTATCAAAACTTTCTCTTCCGGCGTCGATTTTCTCGGCTGGGTCCATTTCCCGCATCAGCGGGTACTGAGAACCGCGACCAAAAGACGGATATTTCGGAGAATCAATGGTAGCCCGGAATCAGCAACCATCACTTCTTATATGGGTTTATTGAAGCACGGCAATACTCAGCTGCTTAAAATCGATATATTCGGGATATCGTTTCGAATCCCGGAAGGGTCGCCGATTTCGGACTCGAACCGACATCCAAAAAATCCAGGAAACAACGCTCTCCGGTCTCCCACGGATGCGTGCTCAAGTTGGCTGGGGGGCAGGGATTCGGACCCCGATAAATACCTTCAAAGGGTACTGTCCTACCGTTAGACGACCCCCCAATATTTGTTTCGTTTCAGAATATCACGCCCCTATTCATTGGGCAATTTCGTCCTTTTCCGAAGACTGATTTTGGCTTAAACTTAAACCAATGAACGGTTCCACGACGATTAAGCGGAGTCCGATTGTCCTCATCCGCAATCTCATCGGGATAGAGCTCGCCGCCTTTCTCCTTTACTTTCTTTCGCTCGGCTACGGCAGCTACAAATACGACCTTTGGAACCAAATCTTCCTTTCGAACGTATTCTCGTACGATATCGCCAAGATGGTATTTCTTTCCGGCGCTCAGCTCTTCATCACCATCTTCGCCTTCTTGAGCTGGTATTACGAATCGTACGATATCCGCCCCGGCGCCATCTCCCATTCCCGAGGAGTGCTTTTCAAAAATAACCGGACTCTTCCGCTCGAAAAATCGATGACTGTAACCCTATCCTCCGGCCCGCTCGGCAAAGTTCTCCACTACGCGACTATCCGCCTCGAAAACCATAATTACAAAGAGATGGAATTAAATACGATCTCCCGCCCCGAAAGTTATCTCAAAGTAATCGAAAAATGCATCGACCCGAATATCCGGAGGTTCGTGGAAAAGCCGGATATGAGCCGGCTCATTTCGCAGGATGAGGACGAGCGGCTGGAATTCAAATCATCGCTCCGCTTCGACCGCAAGCTCAATCAGATGAACCGCGAATTGGAAAAGGCCGCGATGAAGACTGTCGCCGGCTTTCTCAACTCCAAGGGCGGCTATCTCGTGCTCGGCGTCGACGACTCGCGGAAGCCCCTAGGACTCGAGGACGACTACCAAACTATCCAGCGCAAAGACAGCGATGGCTTCGAGAATCACTTCACCCAGATATTCAATTCAATGGTCGGCCCGGAACACCGGCACCTGGTGAAACTTTGGTTTTATAACTTTGAGAATCGGGATATTTGCGCCGTCCAGGTAAGCCCGAGTCCCCAGCCGATATATTTGAAAGTGAACGACGGCGAGCGCTTCTTCGTGCGGACCGGCAATATCACAACCGACCTCAAATTCAGCGAAGTCGACGCCTACACCCGTTCGCGCTGGCCCCGCCGATAGAATTAATATCTCCTCTTCGTTCTGAATTTAGTGAAATTCCTGGGAGCGCTCTTCCTTCTGAATTGTCTTTCCTGCGGCGGCCGCTCGGATTTAAAATATTCGTCCTGCGAAAGCTGGCTCGGCAATTCGGGCGGGAGTTTCGAAACCGGCAGAACGATTTTCATCAGCCGCTCGATGGCGCGGATTTCCTGCCATTGGTTCGGCATCGCGAAGGATATCGCGCGGCCTGCCATTCCGGCCCGGCCGGTGCGGCCGATGCGATGGACATAATCTTCGGCTTGGTTCGGCAAATCGTAGTTGATGACGACTTCTATCCCCTGTACATCAATGCCGCGCGCGGCGATATCCGTCGCAACCAAAACCCGATAGACGCCGCTCTTGAAGCCGTCCAAAGCCTGCTTGCGCTGAGCCAATGTCCTATCCGAATGGATTTCGGCGGATCTCTGGCCGATGTCGCGGATAAAACGATTTATTTTTCTGGCGCCGTGCTTGGTGCGCGTGAATACCAATACCGGTCCGCGGTAATCTTTCAAAATCTTTTCGAGCAGGCGTCCCTTCAGGGCCGGCTGGACGAAAAATACTTCCTGGACGATATCTTTGGCCGCGGTGCCCGAGGGCGCGATCTCAAGGCGAATGGGCAACTTCATGAAATTCGCCGCAATACGCGCGATTTCATCCGGCATCGTCGCCGAAAAAAGCATCGTCTGTCTTTCCTTCGGCACGGCGAAAAGTATCTTTTTGAGTTGGGGCGCAAAACCCATATCCAACATCCGGTCGGCTTCGTCCAAAATGAGGATTTTCACCTTATCGAGCTTCAATCGGCTGTTTTCGATATGGTCGATTATCCGGCCGGGCGTCGCGATGATGATATGCGGATTCCTTTCTAAAGCTTTTCTCTGAATGAACATCGAAGCGCCGCCGATTACGACCGCCATCTTGAGCCCGAGCTTGCCGCCCAGTTTGCCGAGCATCTCCTCCACCTGCATCGCGAGCTCCCGCGTCGGAAGAACCACGAGTCCCTGGCCTGCCTGCGCAGGCAGGCCGCTTTGCATCTGCATCAGGCGCTGAATCATCGGCACGCCGAAAGCCAGGGTCTTGCCCGTGCCCGTCTGGGCTATACCGATAAGATCATTGCCTTCAAGGGCCACCGGGATGGATTTGAGCTGAATCGGCGTCGGAATCTTGAAATGAAGGTTTTGAATGGCCTCAAAAAGGGCCGGCGCAATGCCTAACCCGGAGAATCCGGAGAGAATGTCCTTGTCTTCCATTTGCGTCAGTTTATCAGATATACAGGAAATAAGCGAATTTTCGGCTCCGTTTGTCTGGACTTGGATAAAAAATAATGTTAGATTGGGGTCAGTTAATTTACCATTTATCCGCATCACGAAAGGATTGAAAATGAAAAAATCCGAAAAGAAAGTGGTTAATCCGAAATTCGCCCAAACCGAAAAATACCGCAAAATTCTTTCCGCCATAGAATCCGAGAACAAATGCCCTTTCTGCCCGAGCAACTTCAAGTGGCATAAAAACCCGATTTTAAAAAGATTGGGTGATTGGTTCATTACGGAAAATAGCTGGTCATACAAAGAGGCTCGACATCGTTTTATCGTGATTTGCGAAAAGCACAAGGAAAAACTTTCCGAATTGAGCGCGAAGGATTTGGAAACGGTTTTAAAGCTGGCAAAATGGGCTACGGAAAAATATAAGATTTCCGGCGGCGCTCTCGCGATGCGCTTCGGAGACACTCGTTTTACCGGCGCAACGGTCTGCCATCTTCATTTTCATTTAATTTCGCCGAAATTGAATAAAAGAGGGACCGCAAAGGCAGTGTACTTCCCAATCGGATAAGCCAAAAAAATAAACAGCCTGTTGATATAACAGACTGTTTTTATTTTTACCCTAAAATCATAAACCTACCGGCGCGGGAATGAACGGATACGGGTCGTATCCATCCAAATAAAAATCATCGAAGGAGAATTTGAATATATCCTTCACTTCGGAATTTAAAATTACACGAGGCAGATTTTTCGGCGTGCGGCTAAGCTGGAGCTTTACCTGTTCGAAATGGTGCAGATATATATGCGTGTCCAGCAATATATGCACGAATTCGCCCGGTTTCAAGCCCGTTACTTGAGCCAACATAAGGAGAAGCAGCGAATAAGAGGCAGTATTGAACGGAACGCCGATAAAAACATCTGCGCTCCTTTGAATCATGGCAAGCGAAAGTTCTCCGTCCGCCACGAAACATTTGAATATTCCGTGGCAGGGCGCTACGGGAACATTCAAATCCTCGGGATTCCAAGAAGTCACCATATGCCGCCGGGAATCGGGGTTGGATTTCAAATCCTTCACCAATTCCGCGATTTGATTGATTTCTCCCCCGTTTCTCTTTTTCCAATGAATCCATTGGGCCGGATATATCCTTCCCACATCTCCTTCTTCAAGACCATACTGTTCGGTCACTTCTTTGGCCGCCCATTGGTTCCAGATGGGGATTTTGTTTTCTTTGAGGAAATCAATACGGGTATCTCCCCTCAAAAACCAAAGTAATTCGCCTATCACGTAACGCAAATTGATCTTTTTCGTGGTAAGCAGGGGAAATTCTTCCGCCGGCCGAAAACGCATCATATGCGCGAATACGGCGACATTGCCCACTCCTTGGGGATCGGACTTCTTTTTCCCGTATTTCATGACATATTCCAAAAGCTCCTGATATTGTTTCATATCCTTGCTCCTTCATATAAATGTTTTTGATTTTTAAAATAAAACTGACTAGAACATATCACTAAAACTGGTTATCTGTCAATATAAAAAACCCCGGACAAATTTATTTGCCGGGGCTTGAAACATTAGCTTTTTACTAGAATTATCTCCACTCCCGCCGCTTTGAGAATTTCTTCTCCGTTCAGCGAAGCATGGCCGGATCCGAAAAAACACCTTTTAAATCCGGCGTTAGCGATGAGCTTCGCGCAAACAGGGCAAGGAAAAACGGTTACATATATATCCGCTCCTTCCAAAGATATGCCCTTCTTCGCGGCTTCGGCTATAATTGCCTGTTCCGCGTGGATTGCGGATGAAAGATCGCTTCTTTTCCCCGCTGAAATAAAATCGCGCGGATCGCCGAAAACGTAGGGCGTGTGTTCGGAAGGCAAATGACGGTTATATTCCTTAATCGGGATATTCCCGTCTTTTACCGCCACTGCGCCGACATGCCGCCACCAATCGGAGCTTTTCCCGGCTTCTTTGCAGGCGGCATCCATTATGGTCCGGTAAAAAAAACCGCTCTCCTCTCGATTATAATCAACCGGTTTTTTCGATAAAACGTTTTTTTCATCCCATCTGAGAAAGATCGGAAGAAAAATAACACTATTCGGAATAAGATATTTATCCGCGAAACGCCGACAGATTTCTTCTTCGACGGTTATGAAAGAAATCCGGCCCTCTACGCGCAGTTCTTGAGCAACCTTTTCGTCGAGAATTTCCACTTTTTTGAATAATCCGAGCGAAACAATCATATTACCTATGACTCGCGGATCGATGGCTCGAATCTCTTCTTCCAAAAAAGTGAATTCTTTTACCAAATCATCCCCTAAAATATAGAGACAATCGACGACACTGGCGTATTTCGAGAAAAGTTTCAGATACCCGTTATGTAAAACGGGCACATAAAGAATCATGACTGTTCTCATAATTCCTCCGCTATATTGTGAATTTTGGCCAGATACTTCTTTATCGTATTCTGGATAAAATTCGAAGTGGAAGTTTCCTCCGCTTGGCGCGGAAGCACAACCACATCTCCGCAATATTTCCTTATTTCCTCTATCTGTTCGGGAGGATAACTGTCCTCCACTGCGACGAAAATATCCGGCTTGATAGCGTCAATGAGCCTGTACTGCCATTTGCCTTTTTCGTCGATGTCATCGATGATCGTCACAAAATCGACCGGCGATTGATAAGTCAGCATTTCACAACGCTCGTTTTCCGGCACCACCGGGCGAAAATCGCCTTTATATGACTTTATGCCGCGATCCGAATCCACTCCGACGACCAATATGTCGCCGTGTTCTTTCGCTTTCATCAGATAGCGGAGATGCCCGATATGGAGCATGTCCCAAGACCCGATTGTTACCACGATTTTGCGGCCGACTGCCTGAAGGCCTTTCGTGGCCAACACTAGGTTTTCGTAATCCTTAACTATTTTCAAGTCGGAATTACTGCCATTGCCATTCAGAATACCCATAAATCCTCCTTTGGAAATGAGTTGTTTTTGTTTGCTGTTATTTATGTGAATTAACTGTCCTTACACTAAACAAAAATGGATGATTATGTCAATCACCAGCTCTTCTTATTCCGTTTTATTCTTCTGTCTTTTTCTTTCGTTCTCCGTCAGATATTTCTTGCGGATGCGGATATTCTTCGGCGTGATTTCCACAAGTTCGTCGTCGCCGATGTAGTTCAAAGCGTCCTCCAGGCTCAAAGTGACCGGCACCTCTATCTGATCCGCCAAACCTTCGTTCTTGGCGCGGAAGTTCGTGAGCTGGCGCGTGCGGCAGACGTGCACGCCGATATCGTCGGCCTTGGCATTCTGGCCCACCACCATCCCCGCATAGACTTCAACAGCCGGACCGAGGAAAAGCTTTCCCCGTTCCTGGGCAGTCGCAAGGCCGTAATTGTTCGTGAGACCCGCTTCGGTCGCGACGATGGAGCCGTGGGGCTCGTTCCGCAAATCGCCTTTGTATTCTTCGTAGCCCAGAAAGATACTGTTCATTATGCCCGTGCCTTTGGTGCTCGTGAGAAATTCATTCCGGATGCCGATAAGACCGCGGGTCGGAATCGCGAAATCCACGAAGACGGTGCCGCTATCCACCCGCATATCTTTCATAATGCCCAAGCGTTTGCCCAGAAGCTCTATCACGATGCCGGAAAAATTCTCCGGCGCTTCAACCGAAACCAATTCTATCGGCTCCATTTTCTTTCCTTTTTCCTCCTTGAAAATAACCTGTGGCTTGGAAACTTCCAATTCGAATCCTTCCCGGCGCATCTTTTCTATCAAGATGGAAAGATGGAGTTCGCCGCGTCCGGCCACCGTCCAGCGGTCGGTACTGTCCTGGGCGACGGAAAGAGCCACGTCGGTCTCAAGCTCGTGTTCCAGACGTTCTTTGATATTCCGCGAGGTGGTGTATTCTCCTTCCTTACCCGTAAAGGGCGAAGTATTCACGCCGAAAGTCATTTTGATAGTCGGCTCGTCTATTTGGATAACCGGAAGAGCGATGGGATGCTCCGGGTCCGTAATCGTTTCGCCGATTGAAATGTCCGAAATACCCGCAATGCCGACAATGTCGCCGGCAAAAGCCTCCAAGGCGTCCACCCGAGTCAGCCCCTCGAAAAGGACTACCGAGCTTATCTGTCCTTTTTTGACTTCGCCCGCGCGATTGATATGGGCAACCATCATGCCTTTTTTAAGAACGCCCGAATAGAGCCGGCTGATAGCGATTTTGCCTTTATAGTTGTCGTAGACGAGATTTACGGTAAGCATCTGGAGAGGCTTCGAGACGTCCGCGACAGGCGCTGGAATATATGAGATGACTTTTTCAAAAAGCGGCGTGACGCCTTCCATCTCTTCCAGATTCGGCTTCAGGCCGGCCTTGCCCTGGATGGCCGAAGCGTAGATGACCGGAAATTCCATCTGAACATCGCTCGCTCCCAGCTCGATGAAAAGTTCGTAAGTGGCGTTCAAAACCCATTCCGGCCGGGCATTCGGCTTGTCGATTTTATTAATAACCACGATTATCTTGTGGCCGGCTTGAATAGCCTTCCGAAGCACGAACTTCGTCTGGGGCATCGGCCCTTCTTTCGCGTCCACCAAGAGAAGTACACCATCCACCATCCGCATAATGCGCTCCACTTCCCCGCCGAAATCAGCGTGACCGGGCGTGTCCACGATATTGATTTTGAAATCTCGGTAATGAATGGAGGCATTCTTGGAAAAAATGGTAATGCCGCGCTCCCGCTCCAATTCATTGGAATCCATTATAAGCTCGTCCGAAGCTCCGCTCTTGAGCTTGAAGTTTTCGGATTGCTTAAGCAAAGAATCCACGAGAGTGGTCTTCCCGTGGTCGACGTGCGCGATAATGGCGATGTTTCTGATTTCCATAATTTTACTGAATGAATCTCCATTGAAACATTAAAAAAGTTGATAGTCAACCGGGTAGTAGAAACTCGATTAATTTTTCAGCCGCGCTGCAATCGAGTTTTCACTACCCTGTAAAAATAAAAATGCCTTCCTTTATAGGTTGGCATTTAGTTTTGTTTTTCGTCTCATTAGGCGAATAAAGACAGGGTATTTTCTCAGAAACCAAATAGATTGATGGTATTTGAAATGTAAATACATCAATATGCAGAGAATCGAGACTCCCAGCATCATATAGAAATTCCAGTCATTTCTGACGATAATTTCAAAAACCCTGTTTTTAATTTCGAAAAACATGTCTTTGATAAAGACAAAAAATAGCAGAACTCTTCCTCCGTTCATTGTTCCTCCGTTTAGTTATTATTTTGTAAAAGCTTCTGAATTAAAGATAAAACGAATCGGCGATTTTTTCAACCAGGTAGTAGAAACTCGATTAATTTTTCAGCCGCGCTGCAATCGAGTTTTCACTACCTGGTCAACCTCATCCGCATTCTTCGCCGCCATCAGTTTTATCCGCAATTCTTTCGCTCCCGGAAATCCGTTCGCATAGGCCTTGTAATGCTTTTTCATCACGTCAAAAGATTTTATACCGGAAAACATTTTCTCGAAAAGCTGGGTATGTTCCACCATCACGCGGAGCTTTTCTTTTGCTTCCGGCTCCCCCGTTCCCGCGAAGCCCGGTATCACAACTTCGTTGTGGTACCGGGCGAAGAACCACGGATTGCCGAATATTCCCCGGCCAACCATCACGCCGTCCAATCCGTATTTTTTTGCCTTCACTTCGGCATCCGCCAGATTTTTCACATCCCCGTTTCCCAATATGAGTGTTTCTTCCATACCAAGACCAAGCTCTGCCCTGATTTTTACCGCCTCCGCAATGTCTTCCCACCTGGCCGGCACAAGCGAGAGTTCTTTGGCCGTCCGGCCGTGGATTATGACGGCGGCCAGCTCTGTTTCCAAAAGGCGCGGCAGCCAATTTTTTAAAGTATTTTTCTTGAGACCCAATCGGGTTTTCACCGAAACCGGCAAAGAGCCTGCTCCGCGCTTCGTTTCGCGGATAATTTCTTGAGCCAGCTCCGGCGTCTCGATAAGCGCCGCGCCCGCGCTCTGCTTCAAGACCGCTCTGTCCGGACAACCCATATTAATATCTATGCCATCGAAGCCCAACTCTTGCGCCAAAAGCGCCGCTTGATAAAAATGTTCCGGTGTCGCGCCAAAGAACTGGGCGACAATCGGCCGCTCGGCTTCACTGAACTTCAAATCGACAAGCAAATGCTTCCGGCCGGCCGAAGCCAAACCGTCCGCCGAAACAAATTCCGTATACATCAAATCCGGCTTTCCGTATTTCGCGATAATCGCGCGAAAGGCGGCGTCCGTGACATTTGCCAGGGGCGCCAAAGCCATAATCGGCTTATTCAATTTTCCCCAAAAACCTTGATTGTCCAAAATCTCAATCAAACATTCAAATAACGGCGGGTGGCAATGACGCTCGAGACAACCCCAAGCACGATGCCGAAGATGAATTGATAAATAAGGAGCGAGGCGAGATTGCTTTTGAAATAAGCCAGCAAATCCACCTCCGGAACGAAGCTCGCGATATGGGGCGAAACAAAAATGATAATTGGAACAAAAATAAGAAAGCTGATTAGAGCGGAAATTATGCCATACATCAAGCCTTCCACAAGATAAGGGCCGCGGATGAAAGTATTGGAAGCTCCCACGAGGCGCATTATTCCGATTTGCTCACTCGCGGAAAAAATGGCGAGACGGATAGTATTGAATGTCACGATAGCCGCGAGGAAAGCCAGAAAGGCTGTAAGAGCGAAACCGCCCCGGCCGAAATTGTCCACGAGCGAATTCAATCTATTTATCACCACCTGATTCTGAGCGTAGCTGACTTTTTCTATCATATCCTGGAAATCCGGCTTTGCGAGATATGAGGCGATGGAGTCGTACCGATGCAAATTGTTGGCCTTGATATTAAGGGACGCGAGAAGCGGATTATTATCCAGCTCGTTCAGTGTCTGGGTGATGGTTTCTTCGTTCGCGTGCCGCTCCTTGAAAGTGGCGAGCGCCTGTTCCTTCGAAACATATTCCACGAATTTGACCTCATCCAATCCTTCGAGCGAACGCTTCAAATTCAAAACCGTGTCTTCCAGAACATTGCTCTTGAAATAAACGCTGATATCCACCTTCTCTTCTATCGCTCCGATGGCGCCCTTGCTCACGACGTTGAAAATAATAAGCCCTTCGAAAACGACGAGCGCTAATATCATCACGGCAATGGTGGAAACGGAAAGCCAGCCGTTTCTCCAAAAACTTTGCCAACCATATTTGAATATCCTGAAAAGTGTGACCATGATTTGTTTACCAGTTAATCCAGTATGAATCTTCCGTGAGCTTCGTCTTTAATAATCTGGCCAGCCTCAAGTGTAATGACCCGTTCGCCCAGCGTATTGATTACTTCCTTGTCGTGGGTCGCGAGTATCACCGTGCTCCCCAACTCATTGATTTTCTTCAAAAGTTTGATGACCTCCCAGGTATTGAAAGGATCCAAATTTCCCGTCGGCTCATCGGCAATTAAGACGTCCGGCTGGTTTATCATCGCCCGGGCAATCGCCACCCTTTGCTTTTCTCCACCCGAAAGTTCGGCCGGAAAATTATTCGCCTTATCCTTCAATCCTACCATGTCGAGCACCTGGGGCACGAGTTCGTTGATTTCCCGTTCGAGCCGCCCCTCCACTTCAAGAGCGAAGGCCACATTCTCGAAGGCGGTTTTCTTCGCCAAAAGGCGGAAATCCTGGAAGATGACGCCGATATGGCGGCGAAACTCCGGCAATTCCGAAGACTTCAGCTTCTGAACTTCGTAGGAGCCGAAAAAAATCTGCCCTTTGGTGGGCTTTTCCTCTCCGATTAGGAGCTTGATGACAGTCGATTTTCCCGCGCCAGAGCGCCCGACGAGCGTGACGAATTCGTTCGGCTGGATTTTGAAACTGACTTTATCGAGAGCCACCGACTTGCGATTATGGTCGTAGTCTTTGGATACGTTCTGGAAGATTATCATGGTCTGCCTATTTATTTTAACTTATCCTCCTTGGGAAGCAACAGGTCCAATTCCCCGTCCAAGACCTGCTCTACGCGGGAAATTTTTTCTCCGGTAATGTGGTTCTTCACCTGTTTGTACGGGTGCAGGACGTACGAACGGATTTCGTGGCCCCATTCGGGCATGACGCGCGTCCGCAAATTCGATATTTCTTTCTCATGCTTCTCTTCAGCGAGCTTCAAGAGCTTCGCTTTGAGGAGATTGAGCGCTTTTTCTCGATTCGCGGATTGCGAACGCTCCGCCCGGGCCGAGGAAACCAGCCCCGTCGGCAAGTGTGTGATGCGCACGGCCGTCTCCACTTTGTTCACATTCTGGCCGCCGGGGCCGCCGGCGCGCGAAAAATCTACTTTTAAATCCCTGTCGGGAATATTCACATGCGCCGCCTCCATCGGCGGCAATTCCGGAAAAACTTCGACGAGCGCGAAAGAGGTGTGGCGTAATTTTTTGGCATCGTATGGCGAGATGCGCACCAGGCGATGCACGCCATATTCGCCTTTCAATCTTTCGTAAGCCCCCTGCCCCTTCATCTCAATCGTGTTGTCGTCTATCATCTGCTTCTTCCAATTTTTGATGTCGGCAAAACGGCCGTACATTCGCATAAGCATTCCCGCCCAATCTTTCGCGTCGTCCCCGCCCGCTCCCGCAAAAATAGTTATCGTCGCCACATTGGGATTGGAATTCATTAGGAGATTTTTGAACTTAAGTCGCTTATCCAAGTTTTTATCTTTTCGGAAAAAGAGGGCTTATTTTTAATGTTTTCCCTTAAATCTAATCTTTCAATCAAATTAAACATTTGTCCGTCGGATGAAACTTTCGAAAGGTCGTAAAAAAAATTAGGTGGAAACATTTCCGAAAAAGAATTTTTGAATTCGGTATCGTTAAAATTGATTCCTTCTATCTTACCCCTGATAATTGCGTGCCAAACAGTCTCTTCATCCAAACCAACTGCTAAGCCGATTTTCTTTATAAAACCTTCCAAAAATAAAACTGAACCGTCGTAAGGCATTTTGCCTTTTTTGCTGTATAAAACATCTTCAAATTCTTTCACGTTCTCTGTTTTGGAAAAATCGGGATTCTTATCTAAATATTCGCTTGTTATTTCCCTAGCAATCTTTTCCGTCACTCCCTCGTCAAAAAAACGAAATAGGGAATTGAATTGGCTAGATTCATTCTCTTTTTGAATTGTTCCAATAGAGAATCCTGACTGTGTTTCAATCACGCCATTCTTATTCCTTATAAACTCTTTTAAGCCGACACAAGATGTATAGGAAATTGCATGAGTTTCTTCGTGACATAACACCTGTAAAACCATAAGATCTTTGTTTAATCCCATATCTGATGAATAACGCTTAATCTCTTCATGGGAAGCATAAATTATATTTTCCATTATGCTGAATTCAGCCATTCTTTCACCTTCTTTAGAAGACAGGGAATTGGAAATTCTTTCGGGATTTAAGAAATTTATTTTTTCCGAATCTACGCCAGATTTTTCGGCGATATTCGAAAAGATTTCTCTCAAGGAATTGAAATCGATTTTGGCCAATAACTCTTCGAACTCCGGTGAATTTTCCGATTGCTTCATTATTCTTTTTCTTGATCCCTCTTCAAATCCAGCTACCCAGTTCTCATTCTCGGATTCACCAGATAAATTAAAGTGTTCCCGATTGATTTTATTCATCTTGAGCCACCTCCGAGATTCGAACTCGGGACCCCATTTTTACGAAAAATGTGCTCTACCAGCTGAGCTAAGGTGGCTTATTTATTCTTCAATAAACGTCCTTCTTTCGCCCTATTACTTAAAACTCTATTCTTTCTGCCATTCCCTCTATTTAATCCTGCGTATGTCGGGGTTAATGAATCGCAATTCGGACATATCAAACGGAGATTGCTTTCAATATTATTTCGCCAGTCTCCATTAATATGATCGGCCACCAATGGAGAGTCTCCGGTTTTTGGATTAATTTTCGACCAACCGCATAAACAGCACTTATTCCCAAATTTCTCCCGTAGATACCGTTTAATGTGAACTGATACTATACCCAATCCTTGTAATCCATTAATCTTACTGGCTTTCCAATCAAGAATATACCACATGTGTTGATATTCTAGCTGACACTTATTACTGCAATACTTATATTTTGCACGAGCGGTTTCTTTTCCACAGAGTAAACAATTACTCCTAGGCTTTTTCGGCATTGGCATAACTTCATTATACTGAAATTACAACCAAAGTAAATAAGTAAATTGGGTCGTATATTGAAAATTACTAGCTTAATAGATCATCAATTAAGCTTTCCCATTCTAACCATAATTGACAAAAAGTTCAAACAGAACATATAATTCCTTCAGTGAATCAAGAGACAGCTCTTTTAATTAGATTAGAAGAGAGGAAAGTCCGGACACTCCTCCCGAGCGCAAGCGAGGGAAAGAATAGCGGGTAACGCCCGCCGTGCGCGAGCATAGAGGTGCGAGCAGAAACGTCCCGAGGCGAAAGCCGAAGGAAGACCCCATCCCAACGTTGAAGGTCTAGTTCCGCCATAGGGATAAAAAGCGGAAATGAAACGGCTAAATCCTTATTTGAGTGCAAGGTCGTGTCAGCTCGATATATCGATATTTCGAAATTTCGGGTTGGAGTGCCGCATAGTCCTGAGAGAAATCGAAGGGCTTGAGCCTGAGAGCAATCGAAGGCCCAGATGAATTGTCTCATAAACAGAATCCGGCTTACGATTCACTCGAAAACCCGCCATATGGCGGGTTTTTGTTAATCAGATAGGAATTTTTCTATAACTTTTATATCTTTCAAATCTTTTTCCCTGCCAAATTTTTTCTTCCACTCAAGAACGCTTTCAATCCTATAAATTTCTTATTCCCATCGGCGCACTACCAAACAAGGCATACTTGCCTATCGGTAATTTAAGATCTTTAATTTTCTGAAATAAATCCTTATTGCTCATAATTTTAAGTATAGCTTAAATGATTAATTACTCTTAATTTCCAGGTGGTGTCTTTAAAGACACCACCTATTTGTTTTTCTCAATTTTTTTAATTACACCGTACCAAATTAATATAAGTCCCGGAGCGCACACTTTTTACGCGTGCCGAGACTTATATAAATCTCCCGCAGAAAGTTTTTCGATGCATATCGGAAAGGCCGTGATGTTTTAATTTTTTCATATGGTGCGCGGTGCCGTAGCCCTTATGCTTCGGAAATCCGTAATGCGGATATTTTTCGTGCCGCCGAACCATCAGCGCGTCGCGGCTGACCTTGGCGACAATAGAGGCAAGTTTTACCGCGTCTATACTCTCGTCCCCTCTTATCACGGTGCGGACTTTCAATTTCTTTCTCCAATCGTTTTTGAGATATAAGCCGCCGTCCAAAAAAACGAACGGTTCGGTTTTTAGAATCGCTTGATCGGCCAATTTTTCGAAAGCCTTGGTCGCCGCGAGATTCGCCGCTTGGGAAATATTCATCCGGTCAATCGCTTTGGGCGAAACGCTCGCGGTTTTGAAAAAAATATCGCTTCTTTTCTTCAGGTATGCGACCCAGCGCTTCCGCCCGGCCGGCGTCAATTTCTTGGAATCGCGCAAATTCAACTTCAAGCGCTTCAATTCCGCCGGGTCGAAACGCAATCCCGCCTCCAGGGCCAGTGCCCCAACGGTCACGGGCCCCGCCAGAGCGCCTCTCCCCACTTCGTCGATTCCTATAATGTATCGTTTCCGGATCATTGCGGCGTATGTTTCCAAGTTATAATACAAAAAGGGTTTGCGGGCAATTGTTTTTAAGAACGGGGTTTATATAATGAATGGGTATGTCGGGATGAATGCACTCCCTTCGGACGGCGCAATCCCAAAAATTTTTAATTATGAAATTCGTTCACTTACACGTTCACTCTCACTATTCCCTTTTAGACGGATTGGCAAAAATCGACCAGCTCATTACCCGAACGAAAGAACTCGGGATGGATTCGATTGCGCTCACGGACCACGGCAACCTTTACGGTACCGTGGAATTTTATAAGAAGGCGAAGAAGGCCGGAATCAAACCGATTATCGGCGTTGAAACTTACATCGCGCCTTACGGCCACCTGAACAAGCGCCCGAAGATGGACGAAAAAAGATTCCATCTTATTCTGCTCGCAAAAAACGAAATCGGCTGGAAAAATCTTATCAAGCTTGTCACAATCGCGAACCTCGAAGGATTTTACTACAAGCCGCGCATCGACAAAGAACTTTTGGAAAAACACCGCGAAGGGCTTATCTGCCTTTCGGCCTGCTACTCGGGCGAAATCGGCAAACTCTTGGCCGCGAAAAATTACGACGCGGCGGAAGAGGCCGCGGCTTGGTATAAAAATACTTTCGGCGAAGATTATTATCTGGAAATCCAGCCGCACGCGCCGGAATTCCACGAACCGATTCTCAAAATTTCCAAAAAACTCGGCATCCCTGTTGTGGCGACGCAGGACATTCACTACGCGCAGAAAGATGACCGTACGGCGCACGAAGTTCTTCTCGCCGTCCAGACGAACAGTAAATTGGACGATGAGGACCGCTTGAGCCTAAAAAAATATGATCTCTCCGTCACCTCGCCCGAAGAGATGGCGGAAACTTTCAAGCATATTCCGGAAGCTCTCGAAAATTCCGTGAAAATCGCCGAGAAGTGCAATTGGGAATTGGAACTCGGCAAAACCCGCATTCCGAAATTCCCCGTTCCTAATGAAAAAACTCCCTACGAATATTTGGAATCCATCGTGAACGAAAAGCTTCATAACCGCTATCCGGTAAGGACTCCAGTCATCAATGAACGGACGATAATGGAGCTCGGCGTCATCAAAAAGACCGGTTTCGCCGATTACTTTCTCATCGTGCAGGATTTCGTGAACTGGGCGAGAGAGCACGGCATCGTGGTGGGCCCCGGCCGCGGCTCGGCGGCCGGCTCGATTATCGCCTATATATTAGGCATTACGAATATTGACCCCTTAAAATACGAATTGCTCTTCGAGCGCTTCCTGAATCCGGACCGCATCCAGGCGCCTGACATCGATATGGACTTCACCGACACCCGTCGGGACGAAGTGCTGGCCTACGTGCGGGAAAAATACGGCCACGACCGGGTGGCGCAGATAATCACCTTTGGAACTATGGCAGCCAAGGCCGCCGTGCGCGACGCCGGCCGGGCGATGGGTTTTCCCTACGGTTTTTGCGACCAAATTTCCAAACTGATACCGGCCAACGTCAATTCCAAAATGACCAGCCTAAAAAACGCGCTCGAGGGCATTCCCGAACTCAAGGAGATATATAAAAAGAACGCCGATGCAAAAAGAATCCTGGACGCCGCGCTGAAGCTCGAGGGCACGGCCCGGCACGCCTCCGTCCACGCCTGCGGCGTCGTCATCTCCGACGAACCGCTCACAGAACTGATGCCGCTCCAAAAAGCGCCCCAGGGAGAAGACACAATTCTTACGCAGTTCGAAATGCACAGCGTGGAAGATATGGGACTTTTGAAAATGGATTTCTTGGGATTGAAAAACCTGACCATTATTGAAAAAACTCTCCGGCTGATAAAAGAAATCCGCAACGAGGATGTGGACATCGATAAGATTCCGCTCGATGACTCGGAAACTTTCAAACTCTTCCAGCGGGCGGATACGACCGGCATCTTCCAGCTGGAATCGACCGGCATCCGACATCATCTGAAAGATTTGAAGCCGAACTCGCTCGAGGATATCATCGTGATGATATCGCTCTACCGCCCCGGCCCGATGGAACTTATTCCGCAATATATCAACCGTAAGTTCGGCCGGGAAAAAGTTACTTATCTTCACCCGAAACTCGAGCCCATTCTTTCCCAAACCTACGGCGTGGGCATCTATCAGGAACAGATGATGAGAATCGCGCGGGACTTGGGCGGCTTCACGCTCGCCGAAGCCGATACGCTCCGCAAAGCCATCGGCAAAAAAATCAAATCGCTCTTGGATGAACAACAGGATCGGCTGGTCAAAGGAATGATAAAGAACGGCATCAATCCAAAAACGGCCGCCGCCATTTGGGATCTCTTCCCGCCTTTCGCGCGCTACGGTTTTAACAGAAGTCACGCAGCTTGTTACGCGATGATCAGCTATGAGACGGCATATCTCAAGGCCCACTATCCGGTGGAATTTATGACGAGCTTATTGAACGTCTCCGGCACCGAGATCGAGCGCGTTAACTTCCTCATCAACGAGGCTAAGCACTTGAACATCAAAGTGCTTCCGCCGGACATCAATCAGAGCTTTCAAGACTTCGCGGTGGATATGCCGAACATCCGCTTCGGCCTCCTAGCCGTGAAAAATGTCGGCGCGAATATCGTGGGCGTAATTATTGAGGAGCGCGGCAAGGGCGGCCCCTTTACCGATATGGCTAATTTTCTCACCCGCGTCCAACACCGCGACCTGAACAAAAAATCGTTGGAGAGCCTCATTAAGGCCGGCGCCTTCGATTCATTCAATCTGGAACGGGGGCAATTGCTCGCGAATATCGAGGAACTCATCAAATTCAACCAAGCGACCCGCAAGAGCGCCCTTACCAATCAGAATTCCCTCTTCGGCTCGGTCTCGGCTTTCTCTTCTTTGCGGCTGAAGCCCGCGCCGCCGGCGGATAAGAAAACCAAAGCCGGCTGGGAAAAGGAGCTTCTGGGCCTTTATCTCACCGACCATCCGATGAACGGACACCAGGAAAAATTGAATGGTACGGCGAAAACGATTAAATTCGCTCTTTCCCTCCCCAAAAACGGCGAACGCTCTTTGAAATTCCGGCTCGCGGGCGTCGTGAGCGGCATCCAAAAATTCATAACCAAAAAAGGCCAGCCGATGCTTTTTGTGACCTTGGAAGATCTGAACGATAATATGGAACTTTTGGTCTTCAACGACCTATTGAGCAAGACCGCCGACGCTTGGCAGGAGAACCAGGCGATCCTCGTGGACGGCTTTCTTTCGTGGAAGAACGGCGATACGAAGTTTATTTGCGACGAGGTTCGGGTGCTTTAGATATTTTCTTATATTCCCTTTAGCACCGGGTGTCGCTCGTCTCCTGCGGCCGAGCGCACCACTAAGCTCTCGGCGGAAAAATCCCTTGCGGGATACCGAGCTTTTCCGCCTCCGAGATTTGCTTCAGGAAACATAAGAAAATATCTATTTGGTAGTTTTATTATTTATTCTGCCTGCGAAACAAGCTTCCTCGAGAAGAATAATCGCTTTTACCTAGTGGCCTGACCCCCATATATTAGACACGAAGGTCGAAAGCAATATACCCTTGTGTCATGAAGAAAACATACCGCACCGCTCCTGAAGTGAAGGAGCAGATATTGAAGAGAATCAAGGAGGAAGGCATCCCGGTCATTCAAGCCGCGAAAGAACATGGTTTGAACCCTGCCACCATATACAACTGGCTGGGCAGAGGCGTGAAAGGCACACCCACAATCGGCGAACTGGTCAAATTGAAGCGCCAGAACGATGAGCTCCTCGCTCTCGTGGGCGAGCTCACCCTCGCCTCCTCCCGAACTCAAAAAAAGCGTTGATCAAAAAGCAGAAGAGGACGAAGCGGGAGCTGGCTCAATCTCTCGGCCTCTCCCGCGCTTCCCTCTGCTATATCTCGAAACAACTGCCCAAGGATTGGTCACTCAAGGAACGAATCATTCCCGTATTGAGAGACCGCCCTTCATATGGCTTCAGGAGAGTGGCGCTGGAGCTTCGTATCAACAAAAAAAGAGCTCAACGCGTGATGAAGCTCTTTGGAATGAAAGCATGCCGGAGGAGAGGCAAAAGACCAAGGAAGACGGGTCTTGCGAGCATCCTGTATCTCTCAACCGTGATGGATTTATTTGCCAGAGAAATCGCGGGTTGGGCCGTGATGAACACCCATTCGGTGCCTCTGGTCCTCCAGGCTCTCTTCTCCGCGGCGGAACATCATCCGAGACCAAATATCTTCCACTCGGACAACGGCAGAGAATACGGCTCCAGAATCTTCACAGGAGCGCTCTTGGGGTTCGGTATCCGGATATCCCGGTCAAAGAAGTCCTCTCCCTGGGAGAATGGATATCAGGAGTCCTTCTATTCGCAGTTCAAGGCGGATCTGGGAGATCCGGAAAGATTCAAATCATTGGGAGAACTGGTCTATGAGATTCATCGCCTTGTCTGGGACTACAATCACCGGAGAATCCATTCCGCCCTCAAGATGCCGCCGGCGTTGTTCTCAAATCGCTACCAGAAACTCGTCAAAAAAGTGTCTTAACTTTGGGGGTCTTTACAGAGAGAGTTCGGTGACGGCAATCCGTGAACGGCCGTTCATGAACCTAATCTCACTCTGAATTATACAAAAATAAAGAAGCTATCCACAATGGAGTGAATAGCTTCTCAAAAATATAACGCA
>ERZ1292625.604-Hain-H41-01um-R1-604-length-51566-cov-14_pt1 | contig 51566 bp, 53 predicted proteins | sample MGYA00564400_ERZ1292625 | MGnify/ENA primary metagenome ERZ1292625 (study PRJEB36523, sample SAMEA6512639) | groundwater metagenome | collected 2019-01-08 | study: AquaDiva: Metagenomics assemblies of 32 groundwater samples | reverse complement strand
GCAGGATTTTTCAGCAGAAAAAGACCTGTGACCAAGTCTCCCCCTCGGCACAAATATATAAAATAAATAATTTATAGATTCGCAAGAACAGTCTTCGCGAAAACATCTGTGTATTGACATTAGCTGATAAAGTATGTTATAAATAACAACATAAAATAAATTAGTAATTTAACAATTTAATAAATAATGGAGGAAAGAAAAATGAAAACAATTAAAATGACTTTAATTGTGATAGCTTTAATAGTTATTGCTGCATCTACCAATCTCTCTTGTGAAAAACTTTTTTGTGATGGTATGGGAACACTTTCTCTTGAAAACAAGAGTCTACTTACAGTGCAAAAAATCATGATTAATGGTGTAAATTATGGTAGCCTTGATCCTGGGAAAACAAAAGAAATTAAGTTAACTCCTGGAATATACATGTGGCAATTGGTAGGTATTAGTGGCGGAACTGGTTGTAGTGCTGCTGCAGTTACAATTGTTGAATGTGAAACTGTTGCATTTTCATGCAGTGCTAAATAAGTAATTATTTAAAAAAACATCCTCTTACTTTTTTGTTTGAGGATATTTTTTTATTTAATTTATATCTATTGACATTAGCTGACAAAGTATGTTATAAATAATAATATAAAAATAAATTAGTAATTTAACAATTTAATAAATAATGGAGGAAATAAAAAATGAAAAAAGAGAAATCTAATTTTCGGACTAAGGTTGGCTCCTTTTTCAAAACAATTTGGGAGTGGACACCTGTAACTCTTATGTCACTTCTTGCAATTTTCATTATCCTGCTTGTTTTCAAAGTGCTTGATTTACCGTTAATTATTGACTCTTTAGTTAAGTAGGATATTTTCTGATTTCTAAAATCTCTCATTTTTTTAATGAGAGATTTTTACTTTTAGTCAAAATTTAAAATTTAAAAGAACGATTATTATGAATTACTATCATTCCTTGACTTTTAAACCAGTATATGCTATACTATTGGTATGAAAAATATAAACAAAAATTTAATACTTTTCGGCTTAATATTATTCACTTTAATTGCTTTCGGATCTATACCTAAAAATGCTAGTGCTTTTTATTATGTTGGATGGGTAAATGGAAATTATATAGGTTGTGAAACTAACCTTGATAATTATGGAAATTTTATAGGTTGTGGAAATACTAATAGTAATACAGTAAATAATACTACAACTAATCCAATACCAAATATTTTATCTATTAGCCCAAACTCTAAGAATTTTAATAGTAATACAACTATTATTACAATAACAGGATCAAATTTCATTCAAACTTCTGTTGTTAGATTCAATTATTCTGATAGACCAACAACTTATATAAGTTCCGGAACTCTACAGTTTCAGTTAAATTCTTCTGATATTTCTAATGTAGGCACTTTCCCTGTCATAGTAGTTAATATGGGTCCTGGCGGTGGAATATCAAATGTTATTACATTTAATGTAAATAACAATCCAGTAATAGGCGGTGCAACTTCAAAGACAAATGGAACAACTGTTTCAAATGCAAAAAAAACAAGTACAGTCGCTAAAACGACAAAAACAAATGCTGTTGCTAGCGCAAATTCAAATAATAGTACTACTAATAATGGCTTATCTGCCAATGTTTTATTCGCTTCAAATGGATTCTTGCCGTCAAATTTTCTTCAGTGGATTTTCGTCTTCATATTAATTTTGTTCATAATATTGTTATGGAGAAAATTTTATGTTAGCGATAGAGAAAGAGAAATACCACTAAAGCACGCTTAAAAAATTAATTAACAAAAAAGAGCGAATACAAAAGTTTTCGCCTGCAAGCACTGGATTCTTTTTGCTTGCCAGAAAATTTTTGTATTCGCTCTTTTTTAAAAAAACTTATGGATTATATTCGTTCAACTGTACTGTTCCCTGTTCCGGGTTTATGCCATCTATATTAAAGGTATTCATAATAATATTCATTATTGTAAACACTCCCATCATTATGACTATCCCAATAATTCCCCATATCATATGATTCTTGCCTGTCGTTTTTTTTTCTTCATTTGTTTGATTTGAAATAAATTCAAATACTCCATAAAGAAAATAAACCAAGGCTAAAGCAAAAAGCAATAAAATAAGAGGGTTGATTATTTGTTTATTAACATTTGCAATAAAAGAATCAACACTCGCATAAGCTACATTTATGAAGAAAATATCTATCATATTTTAAAAACCTGGAACTTTTGGAGTTTCAAAACCTGAGGGATTGTTATTTAATCCAAAAGTATTTGTTACAATTCTTACAAGACCCCACATACCGACAATAACAACAAGACCTATTATACCAAAAATCATTCTGTCTCGTCCTTTTTTCTTTGCCTCTTCATCATTGGCTATAACATACTGCACAACTCCCCAAACAAAATAAACAACACCTAAAACAATTATTACGGGAATAATAGTATTTAGTATACTCCCAATTTTACAGATAAAAGCTTCAATACCACCTAATGAATATGCACTACAAGTTGTTGTAACTGCAGTTTGAGCAAAAACCCAAAGTGGAGCCAACGCTAATCCTAAACCTGATAATGTGATTAATTTCTTTTTCATAAATCCTAACTAATAATTAACTAACTAATAATTCGACGACCCCCGCCTGCATCAGCTATGCTGAAAACATTGTGGGCAGGTTATAAACTAATAATAATATACACATATTCTACCACAAAAATAATAAAATAATACAAGTCTACTGCTTTAGCTGTGGAACAAACTTCGTATCAATACCAAAAGTATTGCCTAAAATCCCCACTAAACCCCAGACGGAAACCATTACAGTAATGCCAATAATTCCCCAAATCATGAATTGTCTGCCTCTTGCTTTTTTTGCTTCTTCTTGGTCATTTATAACATACTGCACAACTCCCCAAACAAAAAGGGCTATAGCTAAAGTAAGAATTAAAGGTATTATTGATTTGCTAATAATACATGTAACATAACCTAATAAATCTTGAAGTTTTGGATTGCTAGCTAATGTACATAACATAAAATTTTTTTCTTATTAGTTTCCGCCAGAGGCGGATCAGCCTATGGCTGAAAATTTATAATGCTAAAACTGTTTCTGATATAAGTTGAGCTATAGCCCACGCTCCTAATAATATGGCTGCGCCAATCAATGTATAGACTAAAGAATTTTTGGCTTTTTCAATTTCTCCCGGATTGCCTCGCGCTTGAACAAAAAGAAATCCTGAATAAATTATCGCTAGGGCAATAATTGGTATGCCAATTTTTAGAACACCTTCTAAAATAGTTTTAATCAATCCTTGAATAGTGGTTGCACTTATTGGGTTATCAATCTTCTCAGCATAGACAAAAAAAGCAGGCAAGAAGAAACCAACTAAAAACAACGCAAAAGAATAAGATTTTTTATGAAGATAACTTTTCCAAAGGGTCATAATAATTTAAAATTGATAGGTTAATTATACACTATTCTAAAAACCAATCCAAGAACCATCAAACCCAACAATTGAAAGTATCGTGCTTATAATAAGCCATGCGGCAACCGCTATAATTAAACCCAGACCAACATTCCAAAACACGCTTAAAGCCTTCTTTTTTTTGCCAACTTCTCCGCCGGAAGTAATCAGCATAAATCCGGCATAAGCAAATAATATGGCGGCAATAGGCACAACCATAACAAAAAGAACAAAGTGAACAACTTTATTGACCATTGTTAATAAATCATTAAAACCGCATGGATTGCTAACTTGCCTGCTGACATCATCATAGCCATCTATTTTACTGCCGGTTATGTCTCCGGTGGTTTTGTTTTTGAAAGTGTTATCGGGATATTTTTCAGTCCCGCAAGGAATTAAATTACTTGATTCGGCAAAAGAAAAAAGCGGAAAAACAAAGATTGAAAATAGGGAAATAAAAAGTAAAAATTTTGCTGTATTTTTCATCCCGTACGAAATAGTCCCGCTACGAAATAGGAAATGCTTGCATTTCCGTAGAGACTATTTTAATTAAGCTGATAATGTTTTTCATAGTGTGTTTTTGATTAATAAGTGTATTTCGTACGGGACGCGATTTCGTTCGGGATCATTTAATTATTTTATAAATAATAAATTTAATTTTGAATTAGCATCTTTGACGGTGATTTCAGTTGACATATTATTAGAAAGCACATTATCTACCATGATACGGAAAATATTGTCCGTATCAGATGATGATGGGTCAAGCCAACTTTTTGCATATAAGGCGGAAGAATAAAAAATCGGAGAAAATGAATCAGTTTTTTTTATGGCCAAAAGGTCGCGTCTTGCAGGCATAGTAGCGGTAGCTTGGGCAAATTGGGAAGCAAAATCCCCTGTTGTCAGCAAACTGGCTGCTGTAAAAGCAGTGTTAAAATTTTTAGAAAAAGCGGAAATGGCAACACCTAGAATGTGAGCCGAAGTTAATTTAAAACTGCTATTTCTTATTTGCGGCATAGGCGCAACCAAAAAATTTTGATTCGGATTTTTATTAACCAACAATTGCAATTCACTTGCATAACCAAAATAAAATGCTAATTTTTCAGCGCTAAAAGCGTCTTTAGAATTTGCCAGTGATTTATTCCACGAATAAACACTCTGTAGCGGGTCGGCAAAATTCGTATAGAATTTTAAAGTATTTCCCAAATTATATTTTCCACTACTGTCACCTAAGACAGAAGAAAATATTCCGTTTTTTTCAGAAACTATAGGGTTGCCCGCTTGCATGAATAAGGTGGTAATTATGTCTTTAGCATGAGTAATATTTGAAAATTGTCCCATCGCTACTGTGCTTTGCGTAATTTTTCCGGTATCGTCTTTTTTTGTCATAATAGGAACTAGCCCAGCAATTTCATCCCAATAAGTTGGAGGATAAACAACCGAATTAGCGTCTAAAATACTGCGATTGTAATACATCATTAATGGGTCTACTGAAATTGGAAAGGCTAAAATTCCTTTTGAAGTTAAAAAAATTTCTCCCGCTCCGACAAAAGTATTTTTAAATGAAGAAAGGGGAAAACTTTGATAAGGTATGGTATATATTTTATTGCTGTATTTATAAGCTAAATCTTCAGTTAGAAAAAAAATATCGGGACCAACACCAGAAGCCAAAGCTTCTAATAAATCTTGGTCAAAGGTTTCTGGAAACTTTTGAATATATTTAACAGTAAAATTTTTATTCAAACGATTAAAATCTTCAAGGGCTTTGGCAACCGATTCTGTTTTTGCTGTTCCCCATAACACTACAGTTCCTTGAGCTCCGGTATTATCACTATTACCTAAAGGAATAATGCCAGAAAAAACTAAAACACCAAAAATAGCAGCTATTATAAATATTGCAATAAATATAATTTGTAAATTTAATTTCATCCCGTACGAAATAGTCCCGCTACGAAATAGGAAATGCTTGCATTTCCGTAGAGACTATTTTAATTAAGCTGATAATGTTTTTCATAGTGTGTTTTTGATTAATAAGTGTATTTCGTACGGGACGCGATTTCGTTCGGGAGTCATTTGTTGTTTCTTAATATCATACCATAATGGTGATTACCGGCATCAATTTCTCTATCAAAAATAAAACCTTTTTTTTCAAACATTTCACGCGCTTGTTTTTCGGAAACTGTCTTATTTAAACTAGGACCAATAGAAGATATTTCATCAGACCAATCTATAACAAGTATTCGGCCATCGGGTTTTAATATTCTTTTGGCTTCATCAATAAATTTATCTTTATTTTCAACTTGAAAAAGCACATTGGAAGCGATAACCGCATCTACAATTTTATCTTTTATTTGGGTACCGCCCAGTTTTTCAATATTTCCCCAAAGACATTCCATATTATTCAAATGAGCCTCTTTAGCTTTATTTTTTAGGCTAGTCAAAAAATCTTTAATAACTTCTATGGCATAAACTTTTCCTCTTGGCACCATTTGCGCCGCAGTCAGAGAATAAAATCCGCTCCCTGCGCCCAAGTCTGCCACAATCATATTGTCTGTTAAACCAAAAGCTCTCAAGTTTTTTACTGGGTCGGTGAACATAATTTAATTATAACAATAAACGAAGAGCATAGACAAGTTCATTTGGATAATGTCCGAGTGAAATTGTTATATGGTACTTCATATAACATAAGAATTTAAACAAAAATTACACGCAAGCAATTGATGCAATGCTGTCTCCGGAACGCAAGCGCATTACTGTCACGCCTTGTGTCTGGCGTCCAAGAGATGGAATGTCTTTCAAAGCAGTTCTGATGACTTGCCCTTTTTTGGACATTGCAATTAATTCTTCTTCCCCAGTTAATACTTTAGCAACTATAAGCTTACCGGTTTTCGGCGTTACTTTTGCCGTTTTAACACCAGAACCTCCTCGTTTTTGAACTTTATATTCTTTTAAGGCAGTTTTCTTGCCGAAACCATTGGCGCTCATTGTTAAAAATGTACCATTTTTGTTATCCTTTTTTACAACATCAACACTGATAACTTCATCATTTTTCCCAAGTTTTATTCCACGAACACCTCCGGCGGTTCTTCCCATTTCTCTTATGTCAGATTCTTTAAATCTAATAGACTGGCCACCTAAAGTAGCCATCATTACTTCATCGCCTTTTTCAATTAGTAAAGCAGAAACAAGTTGGTCTTCTTTATCTAAGCGTATAGCGATAAGTCCGCTTCTTCTTACATCTTTAAAACTCTCCCCTGACATTTTTTTAGATGTGCCATCTTTTGTAATCAACATAAGCGATATGGGAGATTTTTTAACTTCTTTCGGTAATGGCAAAATTGAAGTAACTTTTTCATCTCCGGAAAGCGAAAGAAAATTCATTATTGATTTACCTTTAGTTGCGCGTTTGCCCTCTTGAATGTCATACATTTTTATTTGATACACCTTACCTAGGTTTGTAAAAAATAATAAATCACTATGGCTGGACCCAGAAACAAGCGTGGTCACAAAATCTTCTTCTTTTGTCTCAAGGTCAACAACACCGACTCCCCCGCGCTTTTGCGAGTGATATTCGCTAGGGTCTGTGCGTTTTACATATCCGCCGGCAGTGAATACCAGCATTGTTTCTTTTTCTGGTATTAAATCTTCATCGCTGATTTCTTTTATTCCGCCTTTTACTATTTTTGTTCTTCGCTCATCTTGATATTTTTCGCGAATTTCTTTTAATTCTTTAGAAACAATGCCTAACATTTTCTTTGGGCTGGCTAAAAGTTCTTTCATTTCTTTTATAAAATTTTGTTTTTCTTCCAGTTCGTTTTCAACGGCTTTTCTTTCTAGTCCCGCAAGTTTTTGCAATCTCATTTCCAAAATAGCTACCGCTTGAAGTTCGGAAAATTTAAATTCCTTCATTAAATTAACTTTTGCAACAGCCACGTCTTTTGAACCGCGAATAACAGTAATGACACGGTCAATTTTATCAAGCGCTTTTTTCAAACCAAGAAGTATGTGTTCTCGTTCTTCCGCTTTCCTTAAATCAAAAATTGACCTTCTTTTGATAACTTCTTTTCTGTGAGAAATAAATTCGGAGAGAATTGATTTTAAAGAAAGAGTCTGCGGAACGCCATCAACCAACGCCACGATGTTAAAATTAAAATTTGATTCAAGCTGAGTATTCTTGTAAATATAATTTAAAATCTTTTCTGGATGAGCTCCATTCTTTAAATCAATGACAATTCTAATATCTTTTGTGGATTCATCTCGTAATCCTTTTATACCTTCAAGTTTCTTTTCTTGCACAAGTTCAGCAATAGACACTATTAAATTTGCTTTATTTACTCGGAAAGGAATTGAGGTAATGATTATTTGAAACATCCCTTCTTTATTTTCTATTATTTCCGCCTCTCCCCTGCAAACAACCCCGCCTCTGCCGGTAGAATATGCATGGAGCATATCTTTATAACCATAAGCTATGCCGCCAGTTGGAAAATCCGGACCCTTTATAAATTGCATTAAATCTTCAGTCGTTGCATCTTCATTTTCAATTAAATGTGTCGTAGCATCTACAACTTCAGCTAAATTATGCGAAGGAATATTTGTCGCCATGCCAACAGCAATACCCAGCGTCCCGTTTAAAAGAAGCGACGGTACGGCGGCGGGAAACACTATTGGTTCTTTTCTGGTCTGGTCATAGTTTGGACGAAAATCAACTGTTTCTTTTTCTAAATCACGCAAAAGTTCAGAGGATATTTTAGACATTTTTGCTTCGGTATAACGCATAGCCGCAGCATTATCTCCATCAATAGAACCAAAATTGCCTTGTCCTAAAACTAAAGGATAACGATAAGAAAACTCTTGAGCCATTCCAACCATAGAATCATAAACAGCCGTATCACCATGCGGGTGATATTTTCCGAGCACATCTCCAACTACGGCGGCTGATTTTCTGAATCGTGATGAAGAAGTTAAGCCCATCTCATGCATGGCATATAAAATTCTTCGATGGACAGGCTTTAAGCCATCTCTCACATCAGGCAATGCTCGCGCCGTAATTACTGACATTGCGTATGCCAAATAAGACTCTTTCATTTCCGACACAATGTCTATTGGAATTATATTATCTTTTTGTATTGTTTCTTCTTGATTATCGGATTTTTTTGCCATAATTATTTATTGAACTAATTTTAAATATCAGTATTAACAAGGCTGTCTTTTAACATTGTGAACGGCTTTAAATCTTGCTTGATTTTTATTTTAGTATCAGTGCTGGTAATTGTTTTACCTAAAGAATATATCCAAATTATTATTAAAATAATTGCAAAAGCAAAAGTAAGAATATGTAAAATATGTCTTCTGTCTTCTTCCGGTTGATTTCTTAAACGATTAATAATTTTTTTCATCCCGTACGAAATAGTCCCGCTACGAAATAGGAAATGCTTGCATTTCCGTAGAGACTATTTTAATTAAGCTGATAATGTTTTTCATAGTGTGTTTTTGATTAATAAGTGTATTTCGTACGGGACGCGATTTCGTTCGGGATTCATCCTGTTAACTGACTTTTAATACTATCACTTCTCCTTCTTTTCCTTCTAAATCTTTTCGTTTTAAGGTAAGTTTATCTACCACTTCAGCTTTTTCTTCCCCTAATTCTTTCAAAAAAGATTTAAGTGTTTCGTTGTCATAATCCATTGGAATAATTAATTTTGGCTCAAGCGATGAAGCAAGTTTTGCAGATTGTTTTACATTAGACACTCCTTTTTCTCCAACTGGAATAAATAAAATATCCGGCTCGGATATTTCTTCTCTGGCTTCTTTTGAAAGTTCAATGTCAGATAACGCGCCTAAAAACGCGATACTGATATTGTCAATTGAAAGCAAATAAATAGTATTAATATATTTTTTATTATTTATCTCCGCATTGGATATTATTCCTTTTATAAAAATTTCTTTAACTTCATAGTCTCCGGGACCAGTAATAGAAAAAGGATTACGGTCTCCATGAGAAAGTTGTTCTACCCCATTATAGTCTGGATGGTTTGTTGTAATAAGAGCAATATCGGCCCCAAAGTGCGCAGAAATACCTGTTTTTGAGCTTTTACTTACTGGATTAAACGCAACTACCATATCGCCCTGCCCAATCTTGAAAAATTGTTTGCCAAAATATGTGATTATCATTGTTTATATTATAGCATTTTTTTTAAAAAAAAGAAACAAAAAATACCTGCCCGCACACTTATTTTTTCAAAAATAAGTGTGCGGGCTTGCATTTTTCTATAATTAGAGTAGGATTATTCTAATACATTAAAAGCAGGATTTAGGGTAACATTATTGAAGCTTCCGGGCCAAAATAACACCTAAGCCTTATGTCCGCTTTATCGCGGATTTTTTTGTTAAAAGTAATTATTTATAAATCCCGTTAGAATTTGAGAATATTTCTTAAATCTCAAAACAGCTAACGTAGGTTAATAATCCAATTACATTATTATTTATGAGTAAAATTCTAAGCGGGATGAAAAAAGAAGAAATTATAAAAGACGAAAAACCTGCCCGCAATGCTTCGCATAGCGATGCCCGCCCGAACGACTATTCAGTCGGGCAGGCAGGCGGGGAAAATTTAGTTTTAAAGTCAATAACTGACCGAAGTTTAAACAGGCCGGAAAATGATTCGCTTGTTGAAGGTTCGGTAATTTTTATTCAAAAATCATCAGTTTTTGTTGACTTGTCTCCTTTTGGAACAGGTATTATTTATGGACGCGAATTTATTAATGCTAAAGATATCATTAAAAAAATAAGTCTTGGCGATATCGTTAAGGCAAAAGTTGTCGAAGCGGAAAATACAGATGGCTATGTTGAACTTTCATTAAGAGAAGCTAAACAAGCTCTTATTTGGAGCGACGCGGAAAAAGCAATCAAAGCAAAAACAATAATGAGTTTAGATATAAAGGATGCAAACAAAGGCGGATTAATTTTGGAGTGGCAAGGAATTCAGGGATTTCTGCCAGCTTCTCAACTTAAAGCTGAACATTATCCTCGCGTAGAAGATTCCGATAAGGATAAAATTTTAAAGGAATTAAAGAAATTTGTAGGCCAAAAAATATCAGTTACCATTATTTCTACGCTTCCAAAAGAAGGAAAATTAATCTTCTCTGAAAAAGATAATAATCCGGAAGAAAAAAAGGAAATCTTGAGTAAGTATAATGTTGGCGATGAATTGGAATGCATAATTGCCGGGATTGTTGATTTCGGAATGTTCTTAAAACTAGAAGACGGATTGGAAGGACTTGTGCATATTTCTGAACTTGATTGGGGTCTTGTGGAAGATCCTCGATCAATGTTTAAAGTTGGAGATAAAATAAAAGCAAAAATAATTGAAATTAAAGATGGAAAAATTTCTCTCTCAATTAAAGCCTTAAAAGAAAATCCATGGAAAGAATTTGAAGGAAAATTAAAGAAAGGAGATATTGTTGAAGGAGTTATTATTAAATACAACAAACATGGCGCGCTTGTTTCCATAAAGGAAGGAGTGGCCGGGCTTGTACATAACTCAACTTTCAGTTCTGAATCAAAGCTTAGAGAAAAATTAGAGCTTGGTAAGAAATATAATTTCCAAATTACATTATTTGAACCAAAGAATCACAAGATGACTTTAATTCATTTGGAATAAGTTAAACAAAAAAATGCGAAGGACTGTCCTTCGCATTTTTTTGTTTAATTTTTATTTATGTATTACTAATACCACTAGTCAATACAATCTCTTGTTCACCTATGTCATCCATTATAGCCATCACTTGATGTGCATAACGAGCCACAATAGATGGAGGATTATATTTTTGAAGTATTGCTTTAGTATCCTTACCTGAGTAATGATAAGCAGTCTTTGGATTATTACCTCCAAGATTTCTAGCAACTACTTCTATGGCCTCATTATTAGAATCAAAGCCAATTTTACATGAACCCCAACCGAATGGATTATATTCAACTCTTTTACAAGCATGTATTCCACCAGTTGACTCACGTACCGCAATTGCAGCTAAAAGACGCCAGTCTAGATTGTTCTTTTCGGCTTCCTTTACCATTTTTATACCCGTGCCGGAAAGCGGCATATTTCGTTCCTTAAAATAAGTATCTATAGCATTAGCCTTAATTTTAAGGATTTCAGTCTCTTCGTCTGTTACTTGGTTAAAAGTAAAAAGACTCAAGACTCCATTATTTTGTTTTTGAGACAATACAATTTGGGGAGTTTGCACAGCTGTATCAATATAGTTTTTTGGAACAGTTCCAAAAGATGTTGATACCGTCATTACTGGCAAAAGAAGAAATGACTCCACAAACCGTATTAAATTTTTGTTTTTCATATTATTTAGCGGTTACGCTTCCCGCCCGTACCGAACGGTACGTTCGGGCGGGCGCCAACCAATCAATCTGTAAGCTTCAACTTAAAAGAAAAATAGTCCTTGCTTTTAGCTATAAAGTAAAGACTATACATACATATTAGCATATTACGAATAAAAAGTCAATAGTTAGGCAATGATTTTCCTATATGTCAAATCAAAAATACCTTGATAAATAAGGGTATTTTACACTATCCCCTTTGACAAATAAGGTTAAAATATGGGTAATTTAACCCTTGTGGACAAAGGAAAAACCTCCTCGGCTACTTTATACGATTCCCCTGCTCCCATAGTCACAAAAACATCGTCTTTTCCAAAGGTTTGTCCTTTTAAATACTCTTCTGCCAACTCAAAATCAGTAAAAGCTATGGCTTTCTCCCCCGCTAAACATATCGCTTCAGCTAGTTTTCCACTGGAAATAGATTCGTCTTTATCTTCTCGAGCAAAATATATAGGCAAAAGGATAATCCTGTCTGCTCCCTTGAAACATTTTGCAAAGTCATTAAAAAGAGCTTTAGTTCGACTATAGAGATGTGGCTGAAAAACTATAGTTATTTTTTTCTCTCTTATTGGGTAGAGTTCCCTTAGGGCTTCAATACTTGCCCTGACTTCCGTAGGATGATGAGCATAGTCATCATAAATGATAGTCCCATCTTTGGTTTCTCCTCTTTTCTCAAGCCTGCGCCAAGTACCTTGAAAATTCTCTAGTGATTTTTTGGAAATACTTTCATCAATACCAAGAATTTCAGCCACCGCAAGAGCAAGTCCGGCATTTTGACGATTGTGTTCCCCTGGAATAGAAAGTTTAGGAACTTTTTCAATATATTTTTTATAGTTTAAAATTTTATTTTCACTTTGAGAAAGAAATTTATCAAAAGCGTTTTTTATGTCATCCAAATCTTTATAACAATCTAAATGATCAGCTTCAATATTTGTAATTGCTCCAATGTATGGATTTAGATAAAGCATATGCCTATTATATTCATCAGCTTCCACAACTAAATATTTGCTTTTGCCCGCTCTAAAATTACTGCCTGCCCCGCCATGGCGTGGGTCAAACTTTTTCATAAAAGAACCAACAATAACTGTTGGATCAAAACCTGCATCTGTTAAAATTTCAGCAACCATCGCTGTCGTCGTTGTTTTTCCGTGAGTGCCAGAAATTGCTATCACTTTATATTCTTTTACAAAGAAACCAAGCGCTTCGGCGTATGATAAAACCGGCTTACCGGTATTTCGTGCCATTTCTAAAATTTCAGGTCCTCTATGTATCCAAGCATCACTATAAACATATAAATCTGCTTCTGGCAAATCTTTTTCTGTGTCAAGGGTGCCCCTTGACATTACATTTATGCCAAGTTCTTTAAGAGAATCAACGGTCTTTCCTTCTTCATCATTCACTCCAGAAACTTCCATTCCACGAACCTTAGCAAATTTAGCCAAAGCCGAAATTCCAATCCCCCCGATTCCAATAAAATACACACTTTTAATTTTTGCCTCGCCCGTATGGCTACGGCCAAGGGATAAATCTAAATTTTTCATTTTATTTTAGTCCTTTAATTATCTTCATAAACAAATCATTTCTCTCATATTCATTATTGAACTGCCCAAAGGAAGCAAAAGCCGGAGAGAAAAGAATAATGTCACCTTTTCGGGCTAATGTCAGTGATTTTTTAACCGCTTCCTCTAAACTTTTAACTTTACAATTATCAACTTTCAATTTGAAGCTCAAGAGTTTCTCTGTCCCCGTTCCTGGAATTAAAACTACTGCTTTACAAAACGTGTTCACCACATTAACATAAAGCCTCAAATCAAGATTTTTGTCCGCTCCGCCAGAAATCAAAATTATCTTCCCTTCCTTCCCATCTTGATATAAAGCTTTGATGCCAGCAATAGTCGCTTCCGGAGTGGTTGCATTATTGTCGTTGTAAATTTTTACACCTTTAACTGATTTTAAATATTGAAGTCTGCCTTCAAGCCCTTTGAAATTTTTTACAATATTTTTTATTTTTTGTTCAGGTATCTTAAATAGCCGAGCAACTTTAACCGCGCAGGCTAGATTCTCTCTCTGATGGTCTCCTGGCACAACGAACTTATAACTTGCAATGCTTTTTACGTCAGCAACAATAAGCTTTCCTTTAACTTTCTTGATAATCTTTTTGACATGCGGACGAACGATTAGAACATCGCCTTTTTTCTGATACTTAAAAATATTTGCCTTGTCGTTAAAATATTTTTCCATATTATTTTTATAGTAGTTCATATGGTCAGGCATAAAACTTGTAAAAACAGAAATATGGGGAGATATTTTTGCATCCCCAAAACCTTGCAACTGCCAAGAATCCAATTCACAAACTAAAATATCTCCCGTTTGCCCCGCCATGGTGTGAGCTTTTACCTTTTCCAATAAGGGCAATGTTGCCACTCCACGAACATTTCCACCAATATATACTTTTCTATCTTTCAAATTTTTTGACAAAATTTCATAAATTAAAGCAGTTGTCATAGACTTTCCTCTTGTGCCAGTCACTCCTATTAACATAACTTCGGGCGCGCATTTTGCAAACAAAGAAACATCCATTTCAACCGGTATTTTATTTTTTTCTGCTTCGGCAATATAAATTGAATCAAGCGGAACTCCGGCAGATTTTAAAATCATATCTCTATTTCTAAAATCCTCTAATCTGTGCTTGCCTAAAACAAATTTTATATTGGGAAACTTTTTCAAAGCTTTTAATGAAATTGCAAGTTGTTTTTTGTTTTTTAAGTCTGTTACTATTAAATCAGCTCCGCATTCCGCTAAAAATTTTGTATATCCTAATCCACGCCCTAAAATCCCCAGTCCCATGACTGTAATTTTTTTTCCTTTGAATTGTTTTTTGTAATTTTGCATATTATCTTAAATTTTTCTTCAATTCTTCCATATCATTAAAATCATATTTAAAACCTTTTATTTCTTGATACTCCTCATGTCCTTTTCCTGCGCATAAAATAATATCTCCTTTTTTAGATAAATTTACCGCTTCTTTTATTGCTTTGCTACGGTTTGGAATAGATATTACTTTTCTGGAATCTGTCATTGATAAATCGGTTTTCATTGCAGAAATGATTTTTTCGGGGTCTTCGCTTCTGGGATTATCAGATGTAAATATTGCAATATCAGATAGCGTTGCTCCAATTTTACCCATTATTCTGCGTTTAAGCGGGTCGCGGTCTCCGCCACAGCCAAATACAGAAATTATTTTTCCATCGGTTGTTTTTATTTCTTTGATAGCTAAAAGTATTTTTTCCAACGCATCAGGAGTATGAGCAAAATCAACAATACCCAAAACTCCGTTAAAAGATATAAAATGGTCAAAGCGACCTTTGGGCGGTTCAATATTTTCTATAATTTTTTTTACTTTTCCCATATCAAAACCAAGAAGGTTTGAAGCGCTCCAGATTGCAAGTAAATTATAAGCGTTAAATTTACCTAAAAGTTTTGATTTAATTTTTTCTCCATTAAATGAAAGTTCTAATCCTGAAAAATCCAATTTTAAAATTTTTCCATGAAAATATTCACAGACGTTGGACGTCTGGTCTTCCAGACGTCCAACGTCTGGAAGTTCTTGAAATCCGTATAAATATTTTTTTGCTTTAGTATCTTCTATTATTTCTTTACCGTGTTCGTCATCGGCATTAGATAAAGCAAAAGCGTCTTTATTTAAGCTTTGAAAAAATTTCTTTTTAGCTAAAAAATAATGCTCCATGCTTTTATGATAATCCAAATGATCTTGAGTAAGGTTTGTAAAAATTCCGCCGACAAAATTTATTCCAGCAACCCTTTTTTGATCAAGAGCATGTGAAGAAACTTCCATAAAAACATATTCACAACCCTTATCAGCCATTTCAGAAAGCAATCTGTTCAAAGGTATTGGACTTGGCGTGGTGCGCAATGCAGGCCTTTTTTCATTTATAATAATATTTTCAACAGTGCCAATAAGCCCGGCTTTATATCCCAATTCAGTTGCAATTTTATACAAAAGCGTAGCTGTAGTCGTTTTGCCATTTGTACCGGTTACTCCGACAATTTTTAATCTGGCTGATGGGTTGCCATAAAAATGAAATGCCGCAAGTGTTGCTATGGCGCGTCTTTTTATTTTAAGCCTCGCCCATAGGTCTACGGCCGAGGGTTTTTTAATAAAATTCTTCATTTTTTTTATTTTTTTAGATATTTTTTATTTTTTAATTTTTCCGGCATTAAATCTTTGGTTGAATATTTTTCATAATCTTTTCCATAACCTAAATCTTTCATTAATTTTGTCGGGGCATTGCGGATACTCATCGGTATCGGCAAATTCCCGTATTCCTTCGCGTCTTCCATTGCCAATAAATATGCATCATAGGCTCTTCTGTCTTTTTTGGCTTGCGCCAGATAAACCACTCCGTGCGCAAGATTTTCTCCGCATTCCGGCATTCCAATCGTCTCCACTGCTTGAAATACCGCATTGGCTACCACTAAAGCTGTTGGCAAAGCCAAACCAATATCTTCACTTGCAAATATTACCATACGGCGAGCAATAAATTTTGGGTCTTCCCCTGCTTCCAGCATTCTTCCTAAATAATACAAAGCCGCATCCGGTTGCGAAGCGCGCATACTTTTTATGAAAGCGCTGATAATATTATAATGTTCTTCGCCCTTTTTATCATAACGCAAAAATTTTGACTGAAGAGTATTTTTAAAATTATCAACGGTAATTTCTTTATAAAGAGAAGTGGTATTTTCAATCATTGCTATCGCTTGTCTTGCATCGCCTCCGGACATTGAAATAAGCCAATCAAGCGCGTCTTTTTTTATTTTGCAACCAGTACGCTTAATAATTTTCTTCATTTCTTCGTCTGAAAGTTCGTTTAAAACAAAAACTCTCATCCGAGAAAGCAGAGCCGGAATTACTTCAAAACTTGGATTTTCAGTTGTTGCTCCAATTAAAGTCAGCCGGCCACTTTCTACAAATGGCAAGAGAAAATCTTGTTGAGCTTTATTAAATCTGTGTATTTCGTCAAGAAAAAGAACTCTCGGACCTAATAAAGCGCCCTTTGATTCCACTATTTGACGAATGTCGTCTTTCCCAGCTGAAACCGCTGAAAGTTCGTGATAATCGGCATTTAATGCTTTGGCATAAATTTTAGCCAGAGTCGTTTTTCCAACCCCTGGCGGACCCCATAAAACAAAGGAAAAAAGGTGTTTTTTATCAATAGCAATGGAAATAGGCTTGTCTTTAGCCGTTAAATGTTCCTGTCCGACAAATTCCTTTAGGTTTTTAGGCCTGATTTTTGAAGCCAATGGTTCCATATTGGCATTATACATCAAGACCTCTTTTTTTCATCTTTACTTATTTTAAGATTATTTATTTTATATTTCTTCAACTATTTCTAATTCTTTTTCTAAAATTTGAGCCGCATATTCTGCAGTGGATGGTCTATCAAAAATAAATTTCCCTCTAAATTTCTTACCCTTTAAAAACAAAGGTATCCAATATAAATCATCTGTCCACATTTTACTAAAGGGAATTTCATCAATATTAAACCATTCTGGTTTCATTTCTTCAGTTTCAATCAAGTCACCGGTAAAATTTTTTGCTTTAAAAATATGGCACTCCAAAGTTTCTGAATTATTTTTATGTTCAAAATTTAAAATCCCCATCTTTGATAAATCACCCACATCTATCCCTGCTTCTTCTTTTATTTCTCTCTTCATTGACTCTTCAATACTTTCTCCTTCTTCAACTTTACCACCAAAACCATTCCATCTCCCTGCTCCAAATCCACGCTTCTTCATTCCCAATAAAATTTTCGGATGTTGATGAATTATACAAAGTGTCAAAACTCTTTTCATATTATTACGCACCGTGGCACTTTTTATACTTTTTACCACTTCCGCAAGGACAAGGGTCATTGCGACCCACTTTTTCTGAAGTTTCTGCGGGTGAAGTTGTCTTTTTAGTATCAGAAAATTCTTCAGGCTCATTATGGCTTGTAATTAAAGTTTGTTTTGCCTGCCCGACTGAATAGTCGTTCGAGCGGGGCCCACTAACTTCTATTTTTGGCTGAACTTCGGTATTTATAGTTTGAATAAGCGAAAAAACTTGCTCTTTAAAAACTTCTTCCATTTCTTTAAACATTTGCAGTCCTTCTTTTTTATATTCAACAATCGGTTCACGTTGTCCGTAAGCGCGCAGGTTCACTGACGAACGAAGATAGTCCATCGCTTCCAAATGTTCCATCCAAAGAATATCCGTAGAATAAAGCGCAATGCGACGCACTGTTTCAAAAAATGCTTCGTCGCCGAGTTTTGTTCTTTTTTCTAAAATTATTTTTTCAGCGTCAGGATTTTTTTCTGAAACTTTATTAAGTAAATCTTCTATCTCTTCTTTATTTGAACGCATCATCTTTTGGCGTCTTGCATAAATTGCTTGCCTCTGATGATTCATAACATTGTCATATTCCAAAGTATTTTTACGAGCATCAAAATGAAAACCTTCTATTTTTGCTTGCGCATTTTCAAGCGACTTGCCGATGAAACGATTTTCAATTGGCTGGTCTTCCGGAATACCAAATCTTCCCATCATTGTTTTTATCCTGTCAGAACCGAATACACGCATTAAATCGTCTTCAAGAGAAACATAAAATCGCGTTTCACCCGGATCTCCTTGTCTTCCGGAACGTCCTCGAAGTTGATTATCTATTCTTCTGGCTTCGTGTCGCTCAGTGCCAAGCACAAATAAACCTCCGACACTTTTTACAAATTCATATTCTTCTTTCACTAAAGGATTTCCTCCGAGCTTGATATCAATTCCACGGCCCGCCATGTTTGTGGCGATAGTAACCGCGCTTCTCTGTCCAGCTTGAGCAATTATTTCTCCTTCTCTTTCATGATTTTTTGCATTTAAAATAACATGCGGCACTCCTTCTTGTTTTAAATAAGCGGACAAGAGTTCATTTTTTTCAATTGAGATAGTACCAATTAAAACTGGTTGACCTTTTTCATGAAATTCTTTAACTTTTTTCGCAATCGATTGAAACTTTCCTTTTTCAGATTGGAAAATTAAATCCGAATGGTCCGCACGAATAATTGGAGCATTTGTAGGAATAACGATTACATCCAAGCCGTAAACTTTCAAAAATTCTTCGGCAGAAGTTAAGGCTGTACCGGTCATGCCTGAAAGTTTTTTATAAAATCTAAAATAATTCTGAAATGTAATAGACCCGGATGACCGGCTTTCTTTTTCTATTTTTACGCCTTCTTTTGCCTCAATTGCCTGATGTATTCCCTCAGACCAACGCCTGCCTGGCTGGAGACGCCCGGTAAAAGGGTCAACAATAATGATTTCCCCTTCTTTTACCACATAATCCTTATCTCGTTCAAAAATAGCTTGCGCTTTTACGGCTGTTTCCAAATGATGCACGTATTTAATTCCTTTTTCGGTATAAATATTTTCTACTCCAAGCAAATTTTCCGCTTTTGTTATGCCTTCATCGGTTAAAGATATTGCTTTTAATTTTTCATCCACTTTATAATCAATATCTTTTTTTAATTGTTTGGCAATTTGATAAAATTTTATATAAAAATCTTCAGAATCTCCGGAAGCTGAAGAAATAATAAGTGGAGTGCGCGCTTCGTCTATTAAAATTGAATCCACTTCGTCAACAATTGCAAAATTGTGGCCCCTTTGCACAAGTTCATCAAGTGAAGAAGATAAATTGTCTCGCAAATAATCAAATCCATATTCATGGTTCGTGCCATAAGTTATATCTGCTGCATAGGCTTCCTTGCGAGAACAAGGTTTTAAAAAATCATAAATAATTTTAAATTCTCCAACTTTGTCGCGTTGATTATCGTCTTCAGTATGTTTTGGGTCATAGAGATAAGAAACATTTTGCGAATTTATAACGCCGACAGATAATCCAAGAAAATTATAAATTTGTCCCATTAGCACAGCATCTCTTCGCGCCAGATAATCATTCACCGTGACAATATGAACACCGAGACCGGTTAGAGCATTGAGATATGCCGGAAGAGTTGCCACCAAAGTTTTTCCTTCACCCGTTTTCATTTCAGCAATTTTACCTTCATGAAGCACCAACCCTCCAATCAGTTGAACATCATAATGTCTTTCACCTAAATTTCTTTTGGCCGCTTCTCGAACTAAAGCAAAAGCTTCTGGCAATATATTTTCCAGTGTTTCCTGTTTGCCAGTAGACAGATTTTTCTTTAATCTATTTTTAAATTCTTCTGTTTTCTTTGGAAAATCCTCATTGGACAATAAAAGAATTTTTGTTTCAAGAGCATTTATTTTATCTACAGTTTCTTTTGTATCTTTAATGAATTTAGAGCTTATATCTCCAAATATGGTATTAAATAATGACATAATTTATATATTAGCATAAAATTTAATATTTTAAAAGACAAAAATCCGCTCTAAATTGAAATACTTAACAGAAATAAACAAAAAACTTCCAATTTCTCGGAAGTTTTTTGTTTAAAAGATTAAGCTCGCTTCTTTCCCTTTTTTGCCGCCTTCTTTTTTTTTGCTGCCATAGTATTTATTTGCTAATCTCGCACAGCGCGAGGTTCACATTAGATTAAATTATTAATTTATTTTGCAATAATCACGACCTAAAATATTTTTTAAATACTTAAAAAATAATTATTACAAATAACTAATATAATTATCTCGCATATTGGAACATAACACAATACTTTTTTAGCAAAACTGTGGATAACTCCCAAATTTATTTTTGCGGAGCAAATTATAAATTTGAGGATCCAGCACATAAAATTTTATGTGCTGGATAAATAAAAAAAATCCGCAAAAAACTTTGCGGAAATTTTTATTTATTTTCATTTGAAGCGGGTGATGGCTAACCTCCAACATATGTGCCTATGTGAGTGCGATCACCCGCTACAGATAAAAATAATTTAGTTATTTTAATTGTATCATAAAATTCTGACCGCTGGAAATTGTCGGGGTACTGGGATTTGAACCCAGAATCTCACGAACCCGAATCGTGCATGTTGCCGTTACACTATACCCCGTTTTAAATTAAAGCTCTTTCCAAAATATGTTCAATTATATGATGCGCCTTTGTACCGACAGATTCACAAGATTTAAAAAAGCAAGAATCTGGGTCTAAATTTGGATAAAATTCAATATGCGTCAGATAAATATCGCCTGATGGATGCAATATAAAATCAGATTTCAAATATTGTGAAGTGTTTATATGATGATAAATTTTTTTTACCAGATTCGTTAATTTTTCTTTTTCAATAGAAGAAAATTTTCCCGGAGAAACAATAACTCCATTTTTATTTTCAATTGGAGGAAAACTATAAATATTCTCTCCGCGAAAACCAGCCACCGAATGGACAGATGCAGTTTTACCAAAAATAAATTCTTCAACTAGTATGCTTTTTTGATGTTTTATGCAGTCAATTATTGCACTTACTAATTCTGGAAAATTTTTAGCAATATGTATTCCCCTCGAGTATAGACCTACCCTCGGGCGTAGCCCTACGAGCGAGCCGGGCAAGGCAACATTCAAGTCTTCTGCCAGTGGTTTTATAATCCACGGCGATGCAAATTTTTCAAAAACTTCTTTGGCTTTTTTAATAGCATATTCTTCAAGTGGTTCATCAAAATCTTTTTGATAAACCGGAATAATAAAAGCTCTTGGCATATTAATTCCAATTTTTTTCATATGTTCTCTCAACATTTCTCTACTGACTAATGTTTTTGAAAAAAAATTAACTTCAATGTTTGGAATAGAGAAATCTAAAAGAGTTTTGGAATAACTTGGATGCGAAAAATTCCAAACAACATCCACTTTGTTCATTAACTGAGCGGGCTTTATGGGTAATCCGCTTAAATGCCAATTTCCGCTTTTGTCTACTAAAATATCTACAGGCTTCCACTTATGAAATAAATTTTCAAAAATATGGGAAATTATTTTTCCCCCTTCGCTTAATGATTTTTCATAATTTTCCCATATTCCTCCTCTTAAAACTCCAATAACTTTCTTCATATTATTAGTATAACAAAAAAACATCCCGCTTGCGCGAGGTGTTTTTTTGTATTTTGCTGTTCTATGTTTTGTTTCGTTCTTTTACCCCGCCGGGGCGGGGTTAACTTTGGGTCTTTGCCTCATGTCAAATTCTTTTTAGGACATTGAATTATTGTCCATTGTGTCGTCAATTGAGCGACACAATATCGACTCAATATATCCAACCTCTCCGAGGTCAGTTCTTATTTGAGATAAGAAGCTCTCAGCCTAAGGCTGAGGGATGTTTTCAAATTGAATTAATCCACGACCAGCTTCCGCTAGCCGTGCCTTGTTACGACTTAGTCCCTGTCACCGAGCTTACCTTAGGCCCTACTTATGTAGAGACTTCGGGTACTCCCGGCTCCCTTGACTTGACGGGCGGTGAGTACAAGACTTGAGAACGTATTCACCGCAGTTTAGCTGACCTGCGATTACTAGCAATTCCAGCTTCATGGAGTCGAGTTGCAGACTCCAATCCGAACTGAGGCCGCTTTTAAACGATTAGCTCAGAGTCGCCTCGTCGCTGCGCGTTGTAACGGTCATTGTATTATGTGTGTAGCCCAGGATATCAAAGGGACATGCTGACCTGGCGTCATCCTCTCCTTCCTCCCAGCACATAGCGCACCTAAATATGCATCACTCCTTTACGTTAATTATTACAGAAATATTATTTCTATATATTTTACGAAAGAGAGATGCGCTATGTGCTGGGCGGTCTCGTGTGACACTTGTAACACACAACGAGGGTTGCGTTCGTTAGCCCACTTAAGGGTACAATTCAAACCACGAACTGACGACGGCCATGCATCACCTGTCCTAGAGTCTTGCGAGGCCCCGAGTTTCCTCGGGCTTTCACTAGGATTTCTAACCCTGGTAAGGTTCTTCGTTTACCATCGAATTAAACCACATAATCCACTGCTTGTGCAAGTCCCCGTCTATTCCTTTGAGTTTTAGCCTTGCGGCCGTACTTCCCAGGCGGTCTTCTTAACGCGTTAGCTAAGCCACTCAGAGGGTCGATACTCCGAATAGCGAGAAGACATCGTTTAGGGCGTGGACTACTGGGGTATCTAATCCCATTCGCTACCCACGCTTTCGTGCTTCAGTGTCAAATATGCGCCAGCGTACTGCCTTCGCATTTGGTGTTCCCCATGATATCAACGGATTTCACCCCTACACCATGAGTTCCGTACGCCTCTCACATTTTCAAGTTCTGCCGTTTCTTTTGCACATCCCAAGTTAAGCTCGGGGTTTTAACAAAAGACTAACAGAACAACCTACGCACCCTTTACGCCCAATAATTCCGGATAACGCTCGAGGCTCTCGTATTACCGCTCCTGCTGGCACGAGATTAGGAGCCTCTTATTCATGAGGTACCGTCAATAAACTTCTTCCCTCATAAAAGATCTTTACGTCCCAGAGGGACTTCATCAATCACGCGGCGTCGCTCCATCAGACTTTCGTCCATTGTGGAAGATTCTCGACTGCAGCCACCCGTAGGTGTATGGTCCGTGTCTCAGTACCATCGGTGGGGGTCAGCCTCTCAGCTCCCCTAGGCGTCATAGCCTTGGTAGTCTATTACACTACCAACTAGCTGATACCGCACAGGCCTTTCCCAAAGCGCACAAAAAATTAATCTTGTCTTTACTCTTGCGAGACTATCGTGTATTAGTCCGGATTTCTCCGGATTATTCACGACTTTGGGGGAAGTTCCTGCGTATTACTACCTCGTTCGCCACTAACTTTAAACGACCTTTGATTTGATATAATCGCGTCATCGGAAAAATAAAGTTCGTTCGACTTGCATGCCTTATCCACGCCGCCAGCGTTCATCCTGAGCTAGGATCAAACTCTAACTAAAAGTTAGTTCCAACCTTGCCCCGCCAAAGGCGGGGCGAATTGGAGTAAGAACGAAACAAAACAAAAAACAGCACTGCGCCCGCCATAGCTTTAGCGACGACGGGATGTTTTCCCTTGTTGGTCCTAGCTCTTGGAATTCAAAAAAAATAAACAAGCTTGCACTTGTTCTCAAAAACTATTCTTTTGTCAAAGAAAGTTAAATTAAAACATCATTCCATAAAAGGAAAGACGCTTGAAGAGTATATACGAAGGGAAAGCTAGTGTCAACCCGTTGTTTACAAACGACGGGTTTAAGCACTAAAAATGCCCTTGAATAAGGGCATTTTTAGTGCAAATATTATTTCTTTGCCTTTTTTGTTTTCTTTTTCTCTTTTCTATGTCCGTCTCCTTTTGCCATAAATTTTTACTTTTGTTAAATTATTAATACTACTTCGCTGCTTCTGCGTCCGCTTTAGACATGAACTTAAATTGATTGCCTTCGCACTTGCCACACTGCCCTTTTGCAAAATACCTGCCTTTTTTTTCTTCAACCTTCATATTCGTCATCGTCTGCATCGTAGGTTTATTTTTTGCGTCTCTACACTTCATACACAATGCTTTTATTTCTGCCATAAAAATTTAAAATGCTTGATTAATACTAATAAAATTATTATATCATAATTTGTAAGAATTGTAAGTATAAAAATAATAAATTAATTAGTAAGCTAATAATTTATTAATTATGAACCTAACTGAAAAAATAGCTACTCCTTCACCCCGCACTTAATTTTAAGCGCTGTAAGGTCAGCCTTTGTTAATATCTCATTGTTTCCTTGATTAAACATATACATTATCGCTTTTGAGTCATCCACATGGTCAATCCCTAAAGCATGTCCTAATTCATGCGCTAAAACTCTGACAAGTTTTTCCCGACTGCTAAATTCATAAATATCTATTTCTCTTTTTAATCCATCGGTGGAAAAAACTCCTTCTTCAAATGATTCTCCGCGCGAGACACTAGTTGTATTATATTTATCAACAGAAAGATTAAGTGAAGTTATTAAACGATTGAGAACCACAACGAGCGCATCTAATTCATCCACCATTGCATTAATACGAATTTGCATAGTTTGCAATTCTTTTAATTCAGTTTCTAACGCTAAACGATTTATTTCAATCTTATTGAATTCTTCAATCGGAGCCCCACCTTTTTTATTCCAAGATTTAACTAAATTTTCGTAAACTTGCTGTTTTTGATTAAAAACTTCTATTCGCGTATCAAAAATATTTTTTTCTGTATCATATTCAACTTTTAGCGCCGTAAATTTCGCCTTAAGCATATCGTATGAAGCTTTATTGTCTTTAACTATGATGCCTAAACTTGCCAACTTGCCGGTTGCTTGCTGTCTATAATCATAAATAAGGTTAATTTTCAAAACATCATAGGTAGAATCTAAGGGCGCATAAGCAAACAAATCCTTACCAAAAGGTTTTTCCCAAATAGCTTCCGCGTCAGTCAGCGCGGTCAGAAAATATTTTTGAGAAATATTAAATTGCGTATCAAAAGCACCAAGAGCATATGGTATCGGCTCTGCGCAAGGAGCATGTTTTATAAAAAATGCGCTAAGGTTATTTAAAATTGGTGACAATCGCGCTAAAAGCGTAGCCCGAAATTGAAATATTATTGCCCCGATAACAAAAAGAGGTAAAAAGATTTTTAAAAAATTTTTCATGGTTCGGTTTATCTGCGAAGTATACCAAGATTTCCCCTTGGTATTTTATTTTTCGCCTAAAGTGTATCTATCTAAGATTGCTTCAAACATAAGCGGAACAACAATAGTCGCATCAGATTCAATCACAAACATCGGCGTATGTTTAGTAAGTTTATCCCAAGTTATTTTTTCATTTGGAGTTGCCCCTGAATACGAGCCATAAGAAGTTGTTGAATCGGAAATCTGACAAAAATATCCCCAAGGACGAACAGGTTTTTTTAAATCATATTTTATGGAAGGAACTACGCAAATTGGAAAATCTCCGGAAATTCCTCCACCGATTTGGAAAAATCCAAGTCCGGGGCCATCTTTTGCAAGTTTTGGATACATATCATACAGATACATCATATATTCCACTCCGGTTTTTACAATATTAGAATTTTTTACTATTTTATCTTCACAACAAGAAGAAAAAACATTGCCTAAAGTTGAATCTTCCCAACCTGGAACAACAATTGGCAAGTTTTTTTTAGCTGCTTCTAAAAGCCAGCAATGTTCCGGGTTGCCTTCATATTTGTCTTTTAAATCATCAGACAATAACATTTGGTAAAAATATTCATGCGGAAAAAAACGCTGACCGTTTTTTTCCGCCTCTTTCCATCTCTTCAAAATAATCGGTTCAATAACTCTAAATGCTTCCTCTTCCGGGATAGTTGTATCTGTCACCCTTCTTTCTCCTTTATTTAAAATTTTTTCATCGTCTTCTTTGGTTAAATATCTGTAATCCGGGTAATCTTTATAACTATTGTGCGCTACTAAGCGAAAAATTGATTCTTCTAAATTTGCGCCAGTGCAGGAAATTGCATGAATCTTGCCTTCCTTAATCATCGGCGCTAGGGTTATACCTAATTGAGCTGAAGACATTGCTCCACCCATAGCGACTAACATTTTACCTCCATCGTCTAAATGTTTTTTGAAAGCCAAAGTCGCATCTTTCATTTGACGAGCATTAAAATTGTGAAATAATTTTTGAAACAAACCTAAAATTGTAATTTCTTTCATGTAAATATTATATCACCCTGTAGTAGATTTTGGCAAAGTAAATTTTATAAAATTTACACACTTTGTACATTGCCAAAATTCACTACGGGGTATAAATAATTCACTTAAAATACAACACTTGTTGCATTTTAAGTTAAATTATGTAATAATAACCCCATGCAGATAGTAGCTAAAATATTGCCTTATGCGCAAATAGTTTTTTCGGTAATACTAGTAACAGCCATCCTGTTACAGCAGTCAGAAGCAGGAGTAGGAGGCGCGCTAGGAGGTAGTGACGGCGGGTCATTTCATCATACTCGTCGTGGTTTTGAAAAGTTTCTTTTTTATTTATCCATTAGTTGTGGCATTCTCTTTGCTTTATCCGCTTTTCTCGCTATAATAATAAAAGCAAACAGCTAAAGTTTTTGCTTTGTATGCAATTTTTCTTCTATGGATCCCGAACGAAATTATTCAGTTAATTATTTCTAGGGAGAACGGATAAACTATCTATGTCAAATACATTATTATTTAATAAATTAACTACGGAAATCTAAAGATTTCCTATTTCGTACGGGATGGAAAACTTCTATAATCGCTTACGTAATTTAAAATTACCAAAAAAAACTGAAATTAAATTAGCTATCTCCTCTTTCTCAAAGAAAGAATTGATGATTTTTTGGGGTTTTTTATTTCTTTTAATTATAAGCACAATCGGAATACTCCAAACTATCAATAAATCATTTATGATAAATGTTCCAATGAAAGGAGGCTCTATATCTGAGGGCATTGTCGGAACTCCAAGATTTATAAATCCAATTCTGGCTTTTTCTGATGCTGACGATGATTTAGTTTCACTTATTTATTCTGGATTAATGAGAAAAGACGCAAAAGGCAATCTAATACCAGACTTAGCGGAAAAATATGAAATATCAAAAGATGAATTGTCTTATGTTTTCATTTTAAAAAATAATGTATATTTCCATGACGGAGAACCCGTAACAATAGAAGATATTATCTTTACAATAAATGAAGTTAAAAATCCTATAATAAAAAGTCCAAAAAAAGCAAATTGGGACGGAGTAAGTGTTGAAAAAATAGATGACAAGACTATTAAATTCACTTTAAAACAACCTTATGCTTCATTTTTAGAAAATTTAACGCTAGGTATAATACCAGAACATTTGTGGATTAATTCCCCTATTGAGATAAATAATCTAAACATAAATCCTATTGGTTCTGGACCATATAAAATTAAAAATGTAAGCAAACAGTCATCCGGTGTGATTAATTATTATAATCTTGTGGCTTTTAATAAGTTCAGTTTAGGTGAACCATATATAGAAAAAATTACATTGCATTTTTACGCCAATGAGAATGATTTGATAGCTGCTCTGGAAAAAGGAGAAGTGGAACAAATAAGTTCAATTACTCCTAAAAATGCGGAGATTCTGAAGGAAAAAAATTACATCGTAGAATCTTCAATTTTGCCTCGCGTGTTTGGGCTCTTTTTTAATCAAAATCAAAATCAATTATTTACAAACAGGAATATAATCCAAGCTATTAATAAAGCTATAGGTAAAGACAAAATAGTGCGTGAAGTTCTTTCTGAATACGGAGTTGCGATTGACGACCCAATACCTCCAAACATGATTGGGTATCAAAAATTAAGCAAGAAAAACAAACTTTCACGTGAAGAAATATTGAGCGAGGCGAAAAATATTTTAAAAAAGGACGGCTGGAAAAAAGGAATAGATGTATTCTTAGAAAAAACAACTACTGTTAAAGGAAAGAAGACAACTATTCGTTTAGAATTTTCTATTTCTACCAGTAATGCTTTGGAGCTTGCAAAAACCGCTGAGTTAATAAAACAAGATTTGGAGGTTGTGGGTATAAAGGTTGATGTAAAAACTTTTGAAGTTGGTAATTTAAACCAGTACGTAATACGTCCGCGTAAATATGATGCGCTATTATTTGGACAAATTATAACTCATGAAACTGATTTATTCGCTTTTTGGCATTCTTCTCAAAGAAAAGACCCCGGACTTAATGTTGCAATATATACTAATGCCAAAGTAGATAAAATCTTAGAAGACGCCTTTACTTTAACTGACAAAAAATCAAGAATTAAAAAATATGCGCAATTTGAAGATGAAATAAAAAAAGATATGCCAGCTATTTTTCTATACAGTCCTAAATTCATATATGTAATATCAAAAAATGTTAAAGGACTTTCTTTAGACCATATAAACTCGCCAGCTGATAGATTTTTGAACTCATATTTATGGTATATGAATACGGATAGTGTTTGGAAATTGTTCGCAAATTAAAAATAACCCAGCACATAACTTTATATTTAATTTAAAAAGTATTTGCTTATTAAAATCAATAAAAGGAATTATTATAATAATATTAACAACGTAGAGTTATGTGCTGGGTAAAGATTTTTATACTCACTAACATTCGTTAAAAATCAATTATGAAAAAAAACAGATTATCCTTCAGCTCGGTCAGTATTGACCCTAGAAAAGAGGAGAAAACATATTCTCACCCGCCTGTGTTTGGAGCAAATAAAATACAGGAAAAAAAGAGAATTACAAAAAATTCCACTTACCAATATTCTAAAAAGAATTTTAGGCAAAGTCGTGGAGTAAATAATTCCAGAAATCAATTCAAAAAAATAAATGATGACAAAATTCCGCCGTTGGAAGAAGGAAGAATACGCATTATTCCGCTTGGCGGAGTGGAAGAAATCGGCAAAAACATGACTGCCATAGAAATTGATAATGATATTGTCATTATTGACGCTGGAATGCATTTTTCAAACGAAGAAACTCCGGGAGTTGATTATGTTATTCCAAACACTACTTACCTTGAAGAAAATAAAGATAAAATACGCGCGCTGTTAATAACCCACGCGCACTTGGACCATATCGGAGGCGTGCCTGTTGTGCTTTCTCGTATCGGTAATCCTAAGGTTTATTCAAGAAATTTTTCAATATTGATGATGAAAAAAAGACAGGAAGAATTTCCCCATTTGCCGCAAATGAGAACGGAAGTCGTGGAAAAAAATGAAACCATAACTTGTGGAAAAATTAAAATAAGATTTTTTGGCGTCAATCACACAATCCCTGATTCAATGGGTGTAATTATAGAAACTAAAAACGGCTGGATAGTTACCCCGGGAGATTATAAATTGGACCAAATAGACGGTATAGCATCAGAAGAAGAAGAAAAAGAATATTCTATTTTTGATAAAGCAAAAGTGCTTCTTCTAATGACTGACTCTACTAACATTGAAAATGAAGGGTTTTCTTTGCCGGAAATAAAAGTGCATCAAGGACTTGAAAATCTGATAAAAAGAGTACAAGGTAGAATAATAATTGCCGCTTTTGCTTCACATATCACTCGTCTGGCTCATGTGGTAAAAGTCGCTGAATCTTTAGGTAAAAAGATTGCAATTGACGGGCGTTCAATGAAAACAAATATTGATGTCGCAATAGAAGCAGGATTTTTAAAAGCCAAAAAAGATACATTGATTCCAATAGAAGAAGCTAATAATTATCCGCCTAATAAAGTGGTAATACTTATGACTGGTTCTCAAGGAGAAGAATTTGCGGCCCTTTCACGAGCAGCCAATAAATCTCATACAAAATTTTCAATCAAGAAAGGAGATACCATAATTCTTTCTTCATCTATTGTTCCTGGAAATGAAATAAAAGTTCAACGCATAAAAGACAATCTGTCGCGACAAGGAGTTAAAATAATAAGTTATCGAACTCCCGGTGAAGATTTTGTTCATGCTACGGGACATGGAAATAAAGAAGATATAAGATGGCTTCATAAAAAAACCCATCCTAAATTTTTCATTCCAATTCATGGTAATCATTATCATCTTGAATTACATAAAGAACTCGCCCTTGAAATGGGCATGCCGGAAGAAAATATAGTTGTTCCGGATAATGGCTCTATTATTGAAATATCTTCTGACGGACAAAAAATTATTTTGAGAAAAGAAAAAGCTCCTTCAGCGCCAATGATGGTGGACGGTCTGGCAATCAGCGATGTGCAAGATGTTGTTATCAGGGACCGCGTAATGCTCGCGCAAGACGGAATGTTTGTTATTATTGCTCTGATTGACCAAAAAACCGGCAAATTAAAAAAATCTCCTGATTTGATTTCCAGAGGATTCGTCTATTTGAAAGAAAATCAAGAACTTCTCCGCCAAGTGCGAATAATTATTAAAAAATCAGTGGAAAATGCTACAATGAAAACATCTGCCCGACTAGATAGTCATTCAGGCGGGAATCAAATTGATTTTGATTTTATTAAAAATAATTTAGGCGAAACAATTTCAAAATTCTTATATCAAAAAACTGCCAAAAGACCTTTGGTTATTCCCGTGGTACTAAGCGTTTAAGTGAAAATCAATTAAAACTAGTTATGAAAAATAGCAGAAAAATAATATATTTGGCCGGTTTTTTGTTTTCTATATCAATTGCTCTTGTTTCTTATATAAATTCAAGTTTTTTAGAAACTTATATTAATAGGGATTATGTAGGTATTATTTATATAATCGCTTCGGTTATGGCTATAATAGTTCTGTTAAAAATGCCGAAAATTCTGGCTCGTCTGGGTAATTATCTAACGGTTCTTTCATCATGCTTATTGTTATTTATTTCGCTTATTTTACTAGCCTTTGGAAAAAATGTATTTATCGTAATTCCCGCTTTTATTTTTTATTTCGTATCAGTTGGTTTAATTGTCGCTTCACTGGATATTTTTATTGAAGATTCTTCAAAAAATTCTAATGTGGGTTTAATTCGAGGATTTTACTTAACTGTTGTAAATCTCGCCTGGATTATAGCTCAAATGATTTCCGGTTCAATTATTAATAAAAGTTCTTTCTGGGGCATTTATCTTCTTAGCGCGGGGTTTGTGATTTTATTATTTTTAATTTTTATTCTATTTTTGCATGATTTCAAAGACCCGGAATATAAAAAGGTTCCGGTATTAAAAACAATCAAGTCTTTTATGCAGAACAAACATCTTTCAAAGATTTATTTAAGTAATTTAATTTTACAATTCTTTTATGTCTGGATGATAATTTATACACCAATATATTTGCACGAATATATGAACTTCGGCTGGGATAAAATCGGCATAATTTTTTCAATAATGCTTATACCATTTGTAATATTGGATTTTCCTTTAGGAAAACTCTCGGACAAAATCGGCGAAAAGAAAATGCTTATTGCGGGTTTTTCAATTATCATATTGTCCGTCTTGATAATTCCGTTAATTACAAATTCTATACTTTGGATATGGGCCTTGATACTTTTTGCCACGCGTATAGGCGCTGCTACGATAGAAGTTATGAATGAAAGTTATTTCTTCAAAACTATAAACGAAAGAAATGCCGATGAAATAAGTTTTTTCCGCAATGCCCCTTTTGTTGCTTATATTGTAGCTCCTCTTGTTGCTGTTCCTATTCTTTTTCTAGTTCCATCTTTTGAATATCTTTTCTTTTTCTTGAGCACAATATTATTACTCGGACTTCTTGTTGCTCTGAGACTAAAAGACATAAAATAAAAAGTGCAAGGAACTTTAATCTTTGGCTGCTTCAAGAGTTAGTTGAACATTTTTTTCACTTCCTTTATGGAGAATTTTTAAAGTAATCACATCACCAACTCTTTTTTGTCTAACCAGAGAAGCTAGAGTGGTCTTATCATCCAACTTTATTCCGTCAATTTCAAGAATTATATCATTTTCCACTATCCCCGCTTTGTCTGCTGGACTGCCCGGAATAACAGCCAGTTCATTTTGATTTTGTCCTGCTTTAACCAGCACGCCGTAATCAACTGATAAATTATTTTTTTCTTTCATTTCAGAATTAATGGCAATATACCTAACGCCTAAATATGGCCTGACTATTTTACCGGTAGCTTTTACCGACTCAATCGCGCTTTTAATGTTGTTGATTGGAAGAGCAAAACCAATATTTTGAGACCCTTGCGCTATCGCGACATTAACACCAATTACATGGCCAGAAAGGTCAAGCAATGGCCCGCCAGAATTTCCAGGATTGATTGCCGCATCGGTTTGAATAACATGGTCTAATAATTCCGTATTGCCGAAAGAATCCCCGGCGATAACAGAACGAGCCAGTCCTGAAATTACGCCAACTGAAACTGTATTCCTGTATTCAGCCAACGCATTACCTATAGCAATAACACTTTGTCCAATTTGTAGAGAATCAGAATTACCTAGTGAAAGATATGGAAAATCGGAACCGATTATTTTTATCAGAGCAATATCAAGCACTGGGTCGCGAGCTATAACTTTCGCTTCATGTTTTTTTCCATCATTTGTAAATACCGTATAGTCAACATCTGTCTGGCTGACTACATGCTTATTGGTAACAATCAACCCATCGCTTGATACAAAAAATCCAGACCCTCCGCCAATTTCTTTTTTCTCCGTACCATTTTGACGATATTGCGGAATATTAAAATAAAAACCGGGGAATAAATCACCAAATGGATTTTGTTGTTGATTTGGGTCAACATAAGCTTCATATTTGGGAACATTTTTACTGATAACAATAGAAATAACAGCTGGATTAGTTTTTTTCACGGCATCAATAACAAAAGATTCTTGCGAAAAGATAGACTGCTTTTCTATTATTTTTTCAGCAGTTAATTTTCCATCATTTCCTAAATTATTATTGGGGTTTTGCATTTCTTGTAAATACTCTTTGGCAAAATAATCAAAAACATTTGCGCGAAAATACCAAACAAGCCCTAAACCAATAATTAAAATTATAATTAAAGAAATTAAACTAACAATAAATACATAAACGAAGTTTTTATTTAAATATATTTTTTTTACGTATTCTGTGATATTTGTGTTTTTCATATTATTTTAAACAAAAATTACTGATAATATAAAATTATATTTATATTTTTTTATTTAGCAAGCGATTTTTATATATTTTCTCATTATATGGTTTCAAGCGTATGATTTTTATTAAAATACCTTTATTTTTTAAATCTTTCTTAAGGTTTTTTACGTATGCCTTTTGGTCATAACCTAAAGCAATAATACCAGGCATTTCTTTTAAGATATGCGGTAAATAATTGGTTTTCCCTGATAATACTACTTTATCTGCAAAACTACACTTTTTTACCAGAACTAGCCTCTCTGTATCTTTAAGTTGTGGTTTATGACCCTTTATTTTTAATACATTTTTATCTCTGGCTATTGAAACAATTAAAAATGATTTTTTGCTTAATTTTTTTGCTTGCTTTAAAAAATTAAGATGTCCCTTGTGTAATCCATCAAAAGTTCCAAAAACCATTATTTTTGTTTTCTTTATTCCCATATAGTTATATTATAGCAGTTTTCAAAACTCTTTCTCGGTGTATCTTTTTATAGGGTACGGATTTTTTTAAGCTTAAAAAATCCTGAAATTTTCGTGTCGACACACTCAAAACCCCCTAAAAAAGATATACCTTCAACGAGTTTTGACGTTATCCACAGGAAAAATTGACAGATAATTAAGAAAGCATAAAATTAAGGAGTTCGTTTAAAAATCGCAAGAAGTGATTGGGGAAACTGGTTAGATTCCAGTACAGTGCCGCTACGGTAAGCCGACTTTATGTCGGACAAGTCCGATTACCAATCATTTTGTTTTTCCCGAGCAGGACTAAAATTTCTTTGCCTTCTTTTTTTTGAAGGTCCTAAAATTCTGCTCAGCAGAATTTTTTTTGTTTTACTTGTCCCGTTAAAAATTCAACGGACAAAAAAAAGACAAAGTTATTATTAATTAAAATTTTTAATGGGATGGATAAAAATAAAAACAACAAAAAAATAATATGGCTGGGTCTTGCTATTTCGCTTTTTTTCTTTTTAATTTTTATTTTTACAAAAGATATTGGGCAAAATGCAAATTCTGCTTCCCCTCCTCTTTCCATTTTGGACTCTTCCCCTACCCCGAGAGTAGGGGAAAATGCTAAAGATAAAGCATTTCTAGAAATTGATGGAAAAATTTTAGAAACAACAATAGTAGAAGAAGAAAATGTTTATGATTTTATGGTGAAATTGAAAGAAGAAAGAAAAATAGATTTTAAAGACAAAACTTATTCCGGAATGGGAAAACTAATTGAAAAAATAAATGGGATAAAAAATAGCGGAGAAAAAAATTGGATTTATTATGTTAACAATAAAAAAGCAAATATTGGAGTTTCAAATTATAAGTTAAATTCAGGAGATGTCGTATCCTGGAAATATGAGAAAAATAACTAATCTGCGCTATGGCGCAGATTAAAAAAATCATGAAAAAAAGAATTATATTTATAGCATTAATAAGTTTCACAATTTTTGGTTTCTTTAATAATGTTTATGCAGATACAACTATTCATTTAGACATAGAAACCGACACTGGTTCAATTTATAATCAAGATATGAGTGTAGCGCCATGTGATGGCGATAATGATATAAATACACCTGATACTCTTACAGCCTATTGCGCATTAGATAAATTAGAAAAATCTGGCGTTTTTCAAATAAAAAGTGAATGGTCCGGATTGTGGATAAATTCAATTGGCGGAATAGCAAATATTGTTGGAACAGCAGAAAATAATTATCAGGGGATATATTGGATGTGGCTTGTAAATTTAAATATAGATAATCCCCATTCGGATTTTAAATGTCACCAAGATTCTCCCTCCGGCTGTTCAGCTAAAGAATATATTTTACAGGATAATGATAATATATTATTTTACTACAACATAAATCCATTAAATATTTCTGCCAGTAGTTTAAATCCTGCTGTGAACGACAATATCACAATAAGTGTAAAAGAATTAGGTTTAGATGGATGGAATTCAGTTTGGAATCCAGCGGTAGGGGGGAAAATAATTATTGGTTCTAATACATACAATCTTGACGAGAATGGGACATATTCTCTGCAAATCGCTGATGCAAATCCAGTTATAGTAAAAGCGCAAAAAGATAAATACATTGATTCAAAAGAATTAACAATAACACCTGTTGTTCCAGTAGAAACAACTCCATCTCCTTCTATAGCACGAGGAGGAGGCGGTGGAATTTTGACTGCGACAATTCCTACTCCCACAGTAAAAGCAAAATTTGATTTGAAAAAATCTTTTGAATTTATAATTTCGCAGCAAAAAGAAGATGGTTCTTTTGGTGAAGATTTATACACGGATTGGACTGCTATAGCGCTGGCATCCGGAAACAATCAAGAACAAATAATAAAACTGGTTAAATATTTTGGGGAATCTAAAATTACAGGAACACTTTTAACAGATTACGAAAGACATGCAATGGCGCTGATGGTTTTAGGACTTAATCCATATAATACAAACGGAGAAAATTATATCAAAAAAATAACTGATAGTTTTGATGGAAAACAATTCGGCAATGCGAACGAAGATAATGATGATATTTTTGCTTTAATAGTTCTAAAAAATGCCGGATTTCTTCCAGAAGAAAAAATAATAGCTGACGACTTGGCATTCGTTTTAAACAGACAAAAAGAAAATGGATCTTGGGATGAAAGCGTGGATATGACTGGCGCTGCAATACAAGCTCTCGTTCTTTTTAACCAAAATGAACAGGTTAAAAATGCAATAGTAAAAGCAAAAGAATTTTTAAAACAAAATCAAAAAGATACTGGCGGTTGGAATAATGTTTCTTCCACCGCTTGGGCAATAGGAGGTATTCTTGCGTTATCTGAAAAACCAGAAGATTGGATAAAAAACAATAATACGCCGTTAGATTATTTGGCCTTAAATCAAGACACAGACGGCGGAATAAAAAATGAATACTTGCAAAATAGAATTTGGGAAACCGCTTATACCCTGGCCGCATTATCCGGTAAAACCTGGAATCAAACAATGCAAAAATTTGAGAAAACAGAAGAATTAAAAGGACAGTCCTTAAAGAATCCCCAAAGGACAGTCCTTAAAAAAGAAATAACAAAAACTCTAGAAAAAGACCCTAAAAGAAAGATTACTTCCAACGGGGCAGGAAATAAAGAGCAAAAACTGAAAAATTCAGCCAATCAAAACGTGGCAACAGCTATAACTGCTGTTTCTAACTCTCCCACCGTAATAAAAACAGAAACTCCAAAAAGGAATTGGTTTATGAGATTTTTAAGTAAAATATTTGGTTTTTAAACTAACTTATAACAAAAAAACCAAGCAAAACTGCTGTAATATTTAATACGATGTGCGTTAAAGAAACTAAAACAAGATTTGGGTACTTTATATATAGCCAAGCAAAGAAAATACCTGAGAAAAAAGCAAGCGGTAATCCAATACCCCAATTCGGATAAATTATATGTATTAATGTAAATAAAATAGCATTTACAAATATAACGAATAAATCATTTTTATAAATTGCTTTTAATCTGGGTATAAGGAAAGACCGAAAAACAAATTCCTGAAAAAATGAAATCGGTATAAAAAAAGCGAAGGTTTTTATAAAAAATATTCTTGATTCAATATCGGGTATATTCATTTTATTATGAATAAAAAAAAGGATTAACATCCCTAATAAAGCAAAAGATAGGTAAAAAGGCAGGGCTTTTTTGAAATTATAATGGTGTAATCCTATATCTTCATAAGTCCAATTTTCGCGCATTATTATTCCATAAATAACCAGAGCGCAGACAGCCAGCAATATCATACGCCAGCTAACAGGCAGTATATTAAAATAAATCAAAAATACCGGTAAAATAAAAATTAAGAAAATTTGAACCAATATTAATTTTTTTGATGGCAGATTCATTTTTTTGCCCCGCCACGGCGTGAGAGTTTTTTATTTTTAAGTGAAATAAATTCAACTATTTTCCCTGCAGCACATTCTATTCTATCAGCATTGCGAAGATTTTTAAATGCATTTCTAGGAGCAATGTTATAGTGTTTTATTTTATCTAATTCTTTGTCTATGTTCCAAAGACCACCTTCCTCTTGTGTCCAATTTGACTTAAATACATTCAAGTTAAGAGGCCTGGAATATTTACGTAAAGTTTTTTTGCCATTTTTATTTAAAAAATATTCATGAAAATAAGACATCACCAATTCGCGTATACTTTTATAAATTGGTTCACGGTATCGCAATACTGCGTGATTAGTCTTAGATAATGCGCCCCAGAAACCCTTAATTTTAAATGGAGCCACTACGTGGTCATAATCCCCTTTTGTCGTATTTAGATGGAGTACAAGTGGCGGAAAACCATGCATAGAGAGTATGTAGGCGCCCAAAATAGCTCCTTCAATGCAATGCGCGCTTTTTGTCCTCAAAACCATAACTGGAGATTTTAGGGTTTCCCTATTTTCTTCAAAATTAAATCTCAGGCTATTTAAAAAGTCTTGTATCTTCGCCGGCGTATTCAATTCTTTAATTAAAGTTATTTCCTTTTTATTGAAAGAAATCATTGCCTATATTATATACTTATTGACTAAAATACAAAAATTATAATATACTGAATCAACTAATCGCCATTATTAAATTAACTGCGAAAATCCAAAGATTTTCTACTTCTAACATGATGGATGAAGATGAAGAAATAAAAGAAGAAGAAGATTTCACATGCTCAATATGCGGCATGCGCCAATACAGCAATATATGCCAAAATTGCGGCATAGAAATTAAAGAAGAAAACGAAAAAGAAAAAAATAAAGATGATGAAGATGAATATGACTGGCGAGAACGAAGATAAAAAATCAGCTACATTATTATTCCGGCAAAATACAGGAAGTTTTTTTTGCCAGTGTGGCCAAGGGAATTTCTCCGCTTAAAATAGAGCCATCGGCAAATATCCAAGTAGGATAACCTTCAATTTTTTTATCTTTACAAATCTGTGTTTGATTATTGCCATCAGGAGTGGAACATTCAACATAAGGCAATAATTTCTCCGATACTCCAAAAAGCTCCTTTTGGGTTTGGCAATGCGTACACCAAAAAGCTCCATAAAAAACTGCGCCTTTATCTTTAAGACAAGTTGCGAATGTATCATATTTGCCGGGAGTAGTTGGACGCGAATCAACCATAAAAGTAATAATTGCGCCTAGAACTAAAACAACAATTATGATAAAAAATATTTTTTGCTGTGTAATTTTCATAACTTAAATTATAACACAATAAAAAGCGACTGCAATAAATAATTAAATTAAATGATTAAAAAAATTTTTGGTAAAAAAACAATACATCCGACAATTATGGAAGTAATTATAGATAACAATACAGCTGCGGCGGCAACGTCTTTGGTGTCACGAGCAAAAGGATGATATTGCGGAGAAGTCAAATCTATATCTATTTCTATGGCAGTATTGAATATTTCCGAGACTATGACAAAACCAATAGAAAAAACCAAAGCAATCCATTCAAAATTTGAAACTTTCAAAGAAAATCCTAAAATTATCACCGCTGCTATCGCGAACATGAGTAAAAATAAATGTCTCGTGGTCATTATAAAAACATGCATGCCTCTGAACGCATTTAAAAATCTTTTGCTGATTTTAATTTCACGCCAAGCTTTTATTTCTTTTTTAGAATCCATCCCATTAGAAAATTAAATTAATAAAACTTATTTGACACTATTACGCCCGTTGATTTTCTAACGGGACAAGTAGATTTATTTTACTGCTATTCAAGCTTTATATCAAACGGACAGATATCCACTTCGCAAATTACTTCCCTTAAACTGGCGCTTTCTCAGGCGCTCTGTCATTGTTCGTTTCGATGAATTCCTTGATTATTTCTTCATCAATTATCTGAAGATTGAGAAGATAACCCCATGACGTCAATGCGACCGGAACATCTAAATTTTTGCGCGGCAACATTATCTTTTTTCCCGAAGAATCATTAAATGCCTGTTTTATCCTATCTATCTCGCCTTGCTCTAAATTTTCTCTATACCACACAACCGCCGCGCCATGCTCCATACTGTGAAGTATAAGTTCATCAGGAACGGGTTGATTTTTTATCCCAGGTCCTGCTACATCTGCCCAATGTGGACCAGATGTTGGAGGGTTTGAGTTGTATGCCACATGTGATTCACCACGAGCAACATGCGCTGCTCCCTCATCAGCCATCTTTTCCCCCATCATGGGCTTGCTAAGCTTCTCACTATTTTTAGCTCCTTCCTTGCTAAATAACCATACTCCACCTATAACAATAACTAGTGTTAATAATCCAATCCCTCCAATTACTTTATATTCTGTTGTCATAATATTTTATTAATTTTTGTTAATCTTTTAATTTGCGCAACTTGTTCCGCCTTTTTGTTGTTGTGGTTGTATTTGTGACAATACTTTTTGATATCCTGATGCGCTTGAATATTCGGTTCCTAGAATTATTTTTGGGTCAACAGTGTTCCAATCAATATTTTGAGATACAAAAAAGGTTTTAATTGACTCATACTGATTTGGGAACCAAAGAGTATTTACTTGTAATGCAACTCTATACATTTCATTTTCTGATACCCCCTGCGAAGCCATCAGTTCTAATAATCCAAGCATCGCTATGCCGTGATTACAATCAGGAAAATAAGTAGAATTGTTGCAACATGGCCTGAAGATTTCCTTGGAAATTTTTTCAACCAACGCTTGCTGTTCCAGTGTAAGTGTTATGAATGAATGCATGCTGTAATGAGTCATTGCGTCCCCTTGCGCTAATGTCCACCCACCTGTAGATGCAAAATTTCCCGCGCCACCATATTGTTTATCCATCATTGGACCATTTTCCAGAATAGAATTTTTATTCCCTAATCCAAAACTCCAAAGCAAGTTTAACATTACTCCAGAATTTTCTTCTGTAATTGCCAAATTTCCATTGTCAGTGTTGTAAAGCAATTTTTTTTCTGATTCAGAAAGTCCGCCTTGTCCGCTATAAAGCGCTTCAAATTTGTCTTTATCAATGACTCCCGCCTTTACCATTTTTACTCCAATATCTCCCCAACGCACTGGCAACTCTACGCTACCTTTAAGAGAAGTTTCATTGGAAGCGGTTTTTATCGCAGGGTGCCAAGAAATTTTCTCTTCTTGACTTTTTAATTGTAGAGTGTAAATCCATCCCCCAATAATTAAAATTACCACGACAATAATGCTTAGTATTGGGGAAATTTTTTTTTCTTTTTTTATTTCATTTTCCATAATTATTCATCACAACAATTGGCAAGTTTTGACACCAAGTCTTCTAGCCGTCCGCTATTTTTTGCATTTTGTTGTATTTTTTCTCCAGTGATTAATTTTAATTTAAGCGCCCAAAAGATAGAGTAGATATGATACGCTTTTTCAAACATTTCTTTTGCTTTACCTCTTTTGTCTTCTGAAAAGAGTTTATTGCCAACTTCTATAAGTCGCATAGTCCCTGATAAAAGATGTTTTGAAATGCACCATGTCTCGCCTTCATTGTTCGGCATTAATTCTGCCAATAAACTTTTTCTCATTTCACGTATTTCAAGCGAAGTATTAAAATACTCATCTTTTTTTGTTTTGACACCGGTAAAGAAGAAATGTTCTTCCAGGCTGATTAGGTTCATCACGGCAAGACTTAAATCTTCCGTGGTTGATAAGTCAACTCCAGCTTTTTCTTTTAATGAATCTATCTTTTTCATAAATTCATTCATTGTTATTATTTTTTTCATCTCATTAGAGGTTTTTGTAGTCATAATTTAGATAAAAAAGATTAAGATGCCAATAATAATCATTGCGATTCCCGCCCAAAATTTCAATCCGCTAACATTGTCGCGTTTCCACATTTGCACTTTATCGACCAGCTCTTTTTTTGCTGAAATGAAAAGCACCACGACCAGAGGAATGATGAGGATAAGATTATAGAGTAATAAATAACCAAATCCGCTCATGTAAGTAACTTGGTCTTTCAAAAGGCCGATAACCATAAGATACGGTCCGCCCATGCATGGAAACTGACAAATACCAACTAAAAGTCCGAGTCCAAATACCGCAGAAAATGAAACCTTATCCATTAATTTGCCCATGAGAGAATGGGTAAAGTTTGGAATCTTAAGTTTGATTGGGAATGTTGGAAAGAAACGATTAAGAAGATTAAGCGCTCCAAAGACAATGAGAAGTGTCGCTCCAAGTTTTCCCATAAAATGAGGAGTATTGAAGAGATGCAGTACTTTTAATATTCCAAGACCAATTAACAAGTAAGCAGAGAATATTCCAACAATATATGCCCCGCCCAACTGAAGAATTTTCTTTCGACTCATTTGTATTCCGAAAAGAAAAGCAATTGTGATAAGAAGAATAGAGAACGAACAAGGATGCACGCTGTCCAAGAGAGCAGAAATTAAAACAAGCGGTAATAACCATGTTCCCTGTTTACTCGCATCCCATATGATTGACGAAATTCCTGTACTATTTTTTAGTATAACTAAGCCAATTATGGCAATTAAAACTATACTAATAGTAATAATAATTTTTTTCATATTATTTATGGAGTTACATTCGCCTTAATCTCAAGTTGTAATTTTTTGCCACTAGAATCTTCAAGATAGACAAATCTATCAATCATACCGACTCCAGCCGGACCGTGCGCATTGGGGTCATACACAACTTCAATATCACGCGATTCTCCAGCTTTTATGTTTTCATTTAATTTAGGAACAAATCCCATGCCTGGCATACTAAATGGACCTTTTTTATTTCCATCTAGTTGAATAAAATACGCATTCGTACACATGCAAGAAGTAGTTAGGCTAGAAATAAATATGTTTTCATCTGTAGGATTGGTAATTGTAAACTTTTTACTTACATTTCCGTTTTTCATAGAGATTACACCAAAATCATACAGTATTTCAGATGCTTTTAATGCTAATACAGATGAAATATTGCTGGAATTGGGAGTAGTATTTATTTCTTTACTTTCATTTTTGCCTGGCTTGGAATACCAAACAAGTCCGAAGAGAATAATAATGATAACAACAGAAAAGATAATTGTATTTTTATTTTTCATAATTTTTTAAGCTAAGATTAAATAACAAAAAATCCCTTTGCGGGGATTAAAAAGACATAGCTAAAAATTTTACGACAAAAATTATTAGCTATGTCTTACATGTGAAAAAGACGGACTATTTTCAAAAAGTGATAGCCATTTAATTATTTTGTCAAAAAAACTGTATAATTTTTTATTATCTAGATAATATTTCCACTTATAAAAATATTGTTTTTGGTTTAAAAAATTCTGTTTGTCAAAAAAATATAAAATCATTCCAAACGCTAAAAGAGAAAATGAAAGTACTGATGGAAAAATTGCATTTGAAAATTGATGCCAACTGTTAATATGGTCAAAATTATCTTTGCATACTGAAAAACCGTTTTCTGCGTAAGGGCAATTTGTCATGGGTACTTCAGTCATATGATTTAATTTAAACAAGCCGAAAACCCCTATGCCAATATAAGCAAGTAAAACAGAAATTCCTATGACTAATTTTATATTACGTAAAACCATAATTTTTATTTTAACTTATGTCTCTTTTCTACCCTATTTAATATTGTTGATAATGTTCTGAATAATTTTATCAATTTCTTTCGGCCTCTCGCCCAAATCTGCGTGCGGAAAGAATTGCGACAAAACAATCGGACGCATGCCGGAAATAAAAGTCTGTCCATCTTTTATATACACATTTATCTTGCAAGGAAGACAAAGTCCGATTTTAATATCAATGTTCAAAAACTCGTTCGCAAACTTGGCGCTACAAAATTCAATAATTTTAAATGGATCTCTTTTAAACCCTTTCTCGCCCAAGGTTTGTTGCACATCGTGAACATACAAAACCCGCATGCCAGCTTTGACGATTTCATCTTGCGTACTTTGAACCGCCTCATCAAAAGTTTTAATTGTAGTTAGAGTGTAATCAAATTCCATAAATTTTGCATGTTAAATTATAATCAGTTATTTAAAATATAATTTCTAACCCGCATATTATACCCTTATGGGGTATAATATGCAAATTAAAATAAAAAATTATTTTTTCAACGTATTCCAAAGCCAACCAAATAACCAAAACGAAAGAACAGCAATTATATCCCAAATAACGAGTCCTGAAATAAATGTTCCAAAAGTAAACACGTTTTGAAATGCAAATGCATTAGTATTCATATGAAGCCCATACATCATAAATCCAGGGCGAATACCTGAAAACATCATTACTCCAAAAAAACAAATGACATATATTATGCTTGTCCAAACTACAGTAACTTTAACGAGATGTTTTGTGTTTATCATAAATTTACTTTAAAATTTAATTAAATAATAATTATCGACCTATGTTTTTAATCGTAATGAATTTAAAACAACACTAATACTGCTTGATGCCATTGCTACAGCAGCAAAGATTGGATTAAGTAAGATTCCAAAAAATGGATATAACACTCCGGCGGCGACAGGAATAAAAGCAATATTATAGAAAAATGCCCAAAAAAGATTTTGCTTTATTATTCTCATTGTTCTCTTTGAAATTTTTATCACCTCAAGAATGAGCATCAAATCCCCTCTCATTAATGTAATATTGGCTGATTCCATGGCAATATCGGTACCTTCACCCATGGCAATGCCAATATCCGCTTGAGTGAGCGCAGGGGCGTCATTTATACCGTCACCAATCATTGCTACAATTTTTCCTTGCTTTTGCAGTTCGCGTACTTTTTCTGATTTCTTGTCGGGTAATATTTCACTCATTACATTATCTATTCCTACTTGGGCTGCAATGGCTTTGGCAGTACGATTATTATCTCCAGTAATCATCCAAACATCTATATTATTATTTTTTAGGGCTTTTATTGCCTCAATTGCTTCTTTCTTTAACACATCAGCAACGGCCAGCGCACCCAAGATTTTTTTATCAACAATAAGAATCATCACTGTTTTGCCTTCGTTTTCAAGTTTTCTAATATCATCCTCATATGGTGATATATCAAGACCAATGTCTGCCACTAATGTTCTATTTCCTAAATATGCTTCAACTTTTTGGGATTGTGTTTGTAAAAATCCTCGCAAACCTTTTCCAGAGATGGCTTTAAAATCTTCTAATTTATATAATTCAATTTTTTTTATTTTTGCTTCATCGGTAATTGCCTGTGCCAAGGGATGTTCTGACCGTTGTTCTAATGAAGCGGCAAAATTAAGAATATTTTCTTGATTTCCATTATTAAAAGCAATGATATCGGTTAATTGAGGTTTTCCTTGAGTCAATGTACCGGTTTTATCTAAAATAATTGTGTCAATTTTATTAGCAATTTCCAGAGAAGTTGCATCTTTAATCAAAATCCCTTTAGAAGCGGCACTGCCAGAAGAAACCATAATAGCCATCGGAGTGGCAAGTCCAAGCGCGCAAGGACAGGCAATTATTAAAACGGCCACAAAGTTAACAAGAGCAAAAGTAAAAGCTGGAATTGGTCCAAAGAAAAACCAAACGACAAAAGTCAAAACAGCCACAATAAATACTGCGGGAACGAAGTAGGAAGAAACAAGGTCAGCAAGTCGCTGAATGGGCGCCTTAGAACCTTGCGCTTCTTCCACCATTTTGATAATTTGCGAAAGCATCGTGTCTTTGCCGATTTTCGTTGCGCTAAAAGTAAAAGTTCCGAATTTATTTATAGTGCTTCCAATAACCAAACTGCCAACTTTTTTATGAACCGGCATTGATTCTCCAGTAATCATCGATTCATCAATTTCTGAATCCCCTTCGGTAATTTTTCCATCAACTGGAATCTTTTCCCCAGGTCGAACAATTATTAAATCTCCAACTTGCACTTCGGATATGGAAATTTCAATTTCTTTTCCATCGCGTAGAATCTTTGCAGTTTTAGGCTGTAAACCAATAAGTTTTTTAATGGCTTCAGAAGCTCGCCCTTTCATTAAGACTTCAAAATATTTTCCCAAAAGAATTAAAACAATAATTACCGCCGATGTGTCAAAGTAAAGCGCTGGAGTTATTCCGCCTCTCGTGAAAAAAACAGGAAAAACTGTAACCGCTACACTGTAAAAATAAGCGGACAGTGTTCCAATAGCAATAAGAGTGTTCATATCGGCGGTGCGGTATCTAATGAGAAGTTTGAGTCCGCTATAGAATTGCCAGCCAACCCAGAATTGCACCGGTGTTGTCAGCAAGAGAAGCATCCAATTATTGTTCAGTGTTTTTGGAATAAAAGAAAACCACTCGGGGAAACTGCCGAAAAATATAAAAAAAGAAAGAATGCCACCGATGATAAGTTTGCGCTTCATCTCTTTTATTTTATCTTCTCGTTCCATCTCCATATGATTATGTTGTGGAGAATTCATGTTCATATCTGGCATTTTCATCACTTTGTCTTTTTCGAAAAAGTCAACATTTTTAGAAATGAGACGATATCCCGCTCCATCTACTGCTTTTACAAGGCCTGATTCAGAAATAATATTTTCATCAAATTCAATAAGGGCTGATTCGGAAGCGAAATTGGCCGAAGCAGAATGCACCCCGGCCGTCTTTGAAAGCACTCGCTCAATTGTTGCCACACAACTTGCGCAATGCATTCCTTTTATTTTATATGTTTCTTTTTTCATATTTTTATATTAAAACCTATTTTATGATTATTTCCTTTTTAGTTGATAAACTTTTAACATTTCCTTAACCGCTTTTTCAGTTTGACCTTTTTTTATTTGATGCACTAAACAAGTTCCTAAATGCCCCTCCATTAATTTATCTTCTATATTTGAAAGCCCTTGTTTTACGGCCGATGTCTGAGTAATAACATCTATGCAATAGATATCTTTCTCTATCATATTTTGCAGACCTCTTATTTGTCCCTCAATAATTTTTAATCTTCGTATAAGTTGTCGTTTATTGCTTTTCATAAGGATAATATATACCCCCTAGGGGGTATTGTCAAATATTTCTGTGGATAAAAAAAATTAACTGGATAATTATCCTTAAATATGATAATATCTAAAAAAGAAAATAATTCTTTAAAAACTAAAAAAGGAGGTGCCTCTTGAAAACACTAGTCAAACAAAAAGTAATTTTCAGTTGGCCAGAAGCGGTGTTTATTTCTTATTCATTGTTTTCTTGGCTGTCCCGATTCTCAAATTCAACATTAATAAAATACCTAGGTGAGTTTTCAACAGTAGAGATTTCTTTTGCTATATCGGTTTTTCTTACTTGCGTCTTTATCTGGATTTCTAATTTTTTAAGAGTAGACTGGTACGGAAAATCAAAAGATAATTTAATATTTCACGTAATAAATTACCTTTATAAGAGTATAAGCAAAAAACGTCTTTTGTCGTATTTGTTTTTTTTGGATCCATTCCTTTTTTTTATTTATCATAAAAATGGGAATACACATGGAATCAAAAATAAAATAAAAACATGGGCGCTTCTATTGTTAAGTTTATTCACAGCTTCCTTAGTATGGTTAACAATTGGGTTAATTATTAATAAGATTTTATAAAGGAGTTGTACAAAATAAATCATGTACAGCTCTTTTTTTTATTTGACACATTATATCGGAGTCCCGACTTTACGTCGGGATTAAAAATTATACCCTTCTCCGGTAAGCTTTTGTCTTTTTTCTAATTCTTCAAGATGTTGTATTTTTTCTTTTTCAAAAGCATCAGCCCCAAGACCGTAATTTTCAATCATTTTTGAGGCGTGACTCGCTCCAAGATAATGCGGCATTATTACAAAAGACGCGCCATGTTTGTAAAGTTCTTTTGTATCTTTAATATTATGAGAAATAACGATTATTATTCCATCTTTATTATGATTTCGATAATAGGAAACTAAATTAAAATTAGTTTTAAAATCGGGAATAGTTGAAACAATCGCTTTCGCTTTTATAAAACCAATTTCTTCTAAAAAGTTCATATCTTCCGCATCCCCAAAATAATATGGAATATTATTTTTTTCTAATTTACTTATGGATTTTGGGTCAAAATCGACAACAAAATAATTGTGGTTCATTTTTTGCGCAATGTTTACAAAATCGTAGCCCACGCGGTCATAGCCAAAAATAACCAAATCATAACTTTTTTCTTCTTCCAATTTTTCTTCTTCCGTTTGCTTGCGAAATTCTAAAAGATTTAAAAGTTTTTGTATTTTAGGATAAATTTTATCAGCGTATAAAATAAGATAAGTGGAACCGGAAATCGTTATAATCCCGACTAATGTAATCAAAGAAACCACTTCTCTGCTCAAATGGCCAAAACTTAAGCCCAAAGCAATTAAAATCAAAGAAAATTCGCTTATTTGAGCAACCGTAAGTCCGGTAAAAACACTGGTGCGATTTTTATAGCCGAGCAAGTTTACAAGAAAGATAACAATAAGCGGTTTTAATAATAAAACAAAAATAGAAAGAATAATTGCCGGAATAATTATTCCGCTGATATCGGTAAAAATTATTTGAGACCCTAGCATTACAAAAAATAGAAGTATAAAAAAATCTCTGAGCGGTTTCATTTTTGAACCTATCTCTTGAGAGAACTTAAATGAAGAAAGAGCCACACCGGCAGCCAATGCTCCGATTTCTATGGAAAAACCTAAAATATAAAAAATTGCCGCCAGTCCAAGTCCCCAAGATATTGAAAAAAGGAAAAGCAGTTCTTGAGAACTGGCTAAAAATGATGAAACCTTCGGCAATATATATTTACTAATGAGATATATCACTATAAAAAATGCAACGCCTTTTGCAAAAAGTAGCAATGCAGGAACAAGATTGCTCCCTTCAATAAAATTAGACTTACCAATAATTGAAATAATTAAAAGTATTATTGTCGCAAAAATATCTTGGACAAGCAAGAATCCTATGGATATTTTCCCATATAATTTATCTAAATCTCCCTTATCGGAAAGAAGTTTTAAGATTATAATCGTACTGCTGAAAGTCAGCGCCATCGCTCCATAAAACGAGACAGTATTATCAAATCCCAAAGAATGCATCACAAAAAAACCCGCAACGGAAGTGATAACTATTTGTCCAATTCCGGTAATTATTGAAACTTTTCCTACTTCGCGAATAATATCCGGTTTTAGGTTAAGCCCGATAATAAATAAAAGGATTGTAATTCCGAGTTTTGAAAAAAGTTCTATGTATTCGGTAGATTGAGTAAAATTTAAAAAATAAGGACCGACAACAATACCGCTTAAAATATAACCGGCAATTAGCGGTTGTTTAAGAAAACGCATAATAAAGGAGATAACTGTGGCAAAAAGAACAATAAGTCCGATTTCTATGAAAATATGCATTTTAAAATTATATCAAAAAAATGCGTGATTGTCTTTGTTATTGATACTGAATATAAATAGGTTTCGGCTGTAATTTAAGTATTTCTTCCGGCGTCATTAAAACAGTTCCTTCTTCCAGGGTATCGTTCTTATAAAATAACTTGAAGCCGGTAAACTGCACTGGTTCTTTATAAATAAAGTATTGATATGTGTTCTTTTTCTTAGCTGAACCGCCCCAGCCATCCATATCCATAACAATCTGCACTTCCGGCAATGGTTTTATTTCTTTATAATTGGTAACCATTTTTTTTGTGTATCTGTGGATGATAAAAATTTTAGGAATTAAATTATTTTCTTTTACAATTTTTGCCAAAAATTCCGCCGCATAATTTATGTCTGTTGCATCATAATTGCCGACAACTTTCCCCGGTCTTATGCCTGTTTTCATGGAAAATTCCGGGTCAATGCCTAAATGCACATTTGGCATTTTAAAATATTTTTCAAGTAATGGCAATTCTGTTTGCAAATTGCTAAAGCCGACTTGAATATCAAGAAAAACAATAGCATTTATTTTTTCCGCCATTTTAAGTGCTTTTTTTATTTCTTCCTCTGGCATGCGAGCCCTATGTTGTCCATCATCTCCCGCACCTGCTTGCGCCACGACTGCAATATAATGAAGCGCCGGAATAGCTGGAGTTGTTGAATCTGCATCAGTCCACTTTTTTACTTCTGCCGAAAGTCGGTTCAGCATTTCTTCTTCTTTATATTGTCCAAGAGCTCCCATTTTTGTGGAATAGAAATTTCCATAATAAGCAACAATTCTATTAAACGGTAAAATTGCTCCGGCATTGGGATAAACAGTTTTAACCGGCCAAAGATTGGGTTCTGTAGGTAGTGGAAGTATTTCCTCTCCTGTTTTTGGGTCAAATTTTGGAGCAACAACTTTTAGCGGAGGATTGTTGGCTAATTCTTCTAATTTTTTATCATAGGTTACAGTATCAAGCGGTGGAATAGGCGGTATTTTGTCAGAAATTTTTAGCCAATTTTCTCTATCATAAGAAATAGTTTTAACATTTAAAAAACCCATTCCTACAAAAAATATTACAACCAAAAGAAGCACCGAAATTATAACAAAATAAAGATGTTTTCGTTTAAATCTTTTTTGGGTTTTTTGTGCAACCTCTTTTTTCATTACAGGATAGTATAGCAAATCTAAGGTTTTTTTGCTTCTTTTTCCTTTTCTCAGATTGATAAAAATGGATTTTTATACTATTGTATGAATAACCATTGGGAGATCGTCTAATGGTAGGACACCTCCCTCTGGAGGAGGTTATCTTGGTTCGAGTCCAGGTCTCCCAGCTCTGAATAGAAAATTAGCAATAGGGGTTTCTGGAACTGTGTATCTAGGTTCGCCAGCCTCGACTAGACATTGAGTCTAGGCGGGAATCCTAGTCTCCCAGCCAAAAAAGTGATATGCTAAAAATATGGAAAATAATATTATAGATTTGTTTAATGAATTTCTAAAAAATTATGATGCAGAATATTAATATAAAATATGAAGAAAATTAAAACAAGAAACATAGAAAAAACATATACCAAAGGAGAATTTATCAAAAAATTGCGCCGTTTGGCAAATTCACTGGAAAAAAATAGAAAATTTTCTATTCAGGTAGCCGGAGGAAAAATAAATATTCCTAAAGATGCGGTTATAAATATTGAACACGAAAAAGACAAGAACAAGGAGGAACTTGAGTTTCAAATAAAATGGAAAATTTGATATTTTTAATTATGCTATACGTGAGCAAATGATGTTTCCAAATTATTGGAATAATTTAAACGACAAATATGAATATCAGTTCAGCGAAAAAGAAGTTGTAACTGCAAATGCTTTGCTTGATTCGCTTATATTTTGGGCAAATGAAATGAAAGAACCAAGATTAAAACTTCAATCTAAGGTTAAGTAACTATGTTTACTATTTTACTTATTTTTATAATTGCGTTGATAATGGTCATTAAAGGTTCAGCTATGGCCACAACATACGTTAGTAAGTTAGCAGAAAGTTTTCGACTTTCAAAATATACTATTGGTTTTATTATTGTGGCTATTATTTCAGTACTTCCGGAAACATTTGTTGCAATTAATTCTGCTATAAAAGGAATTTCGTCATTCGGACTTGGAGTGTTGTTCGGGGGAAATGTTGCAGACCTTACATTAGTTTTTACGATTCTTGTTTTATATGCCGGAAAAGGCTTGAAGGTTGAAAGTAAAATTTTAAAAAATCATGTTGTATATCCATTTATACTTTTATTGCCTCTTATTTTAGGCCTTGATGGATATTATTCCAGAGTAGAAGGAATAACCTTAATTATTGTTGGCGCAATATTTTATTACATTACATTAAGAAATGGAACTCGTAGCGCAGTATCTTTAAATCACGGCAATAATAAAAATAAAAATTTTTGGATGTTGCTTTTTAGCATGGCTATTTTATTAGTCGGCGCGTATTTTATCGTCACTTCAGCAACATCATTAGCTACCATGATAGGCATAAGCCCGATTATAATCGGCATGCTCGTTGTGGGACTTGGCACGACAATACCTGAATTATTCTTTTCATTAAAATCAATAAAAAGAAACAATAATTCTTTGGCGATTGGAGACATTTTAGGAACCGTGTTAGCTGACGCAACAATCGTAGTAGGAATTCTTGCTTTAATAAATCCTTTTTCCTTCTCGCAAGAAATTATTTATGTGACTGGAAGTTTTATGCTAACGGCTTCGCTTATTCTATTTAAATTTATGC
>ERZ1292625.603-Hain-H41-01um-R1-603-length-51666-cov-9_pt1 | contig 51666 bp, 109 predicted proteins | sample MGYA00564400_ERZ1292625 | MGnify/ENA primary metagenome ERZ1292625 (study PRJEB36523, sample SAMEA6512639) | groundwater metagenome | collected 2019-01-08 | study: AquaDiva: Metagenomics assemblies of 32 groundwater samples | reverse complement strand
CCCTAACTTGATCCCAAACTTGAGCCCCAACTTGATCCCTAACCTGATCCCTAACTTGAGCCCCAACTTGATCCCTAACTTGAGCCCTAGCCTGATCCCTAACTTGTTCCCAAACTTGATCCCAAACTTGATCCCCAACTTGAGCCCAAACTTGAGCCCCAACTTGATCCCTAACTTGATCCCTAACTTGATCCCAAACCTGAGGTTTTATATTATACATTAATATTTGGTCGCTCTGTTTACGATTTCGTGTCTCAGGGAATCCCCGTTACGCGTAAACCAATTAGCTGCTGCTTGTTGTACAGCCCACGAGAGATCATAACATCTAAAACTATTCTCTAGGGCATTCGAAATTGTGTTTATAATCTGCGAATGGTTATCAATGAACCAGTCATTTACTGCACCCTGAACGGCATCGGCAATTAATTCGGTATTTAATTTACTGGCTTCCGCATTCTTCCTTTCAGCCCTTTGTGCCATTAGATCATCAAAATCCCTCTTGTATTCATCATGTTCCCTGTCGTATTTTTTCTCGCACATTTCTTTGAAATCCGCATAAGTATTTTCTCCGCAGTCTGCGCAGCAGAGCCAAATGCTCTGATCATACATTATGCTGGAAACTACTAATTGTCCTCCGCAGGACTTACAATCGTATTCAAAAAATAGTTCATTAGGGGTGAATGTAATCATGTTTTATATATTAACTCCATCAAAAACAGTAGTATCTACTTCGGCTAAATAGCTCTCAGCAATTTCCCGCCAATCCACCTGATCAAGTAGCCATTCAATAAGGTCAGACATGCAGGAGCTATCCTCGGGAATATATGCCTGATTAAGTTCCCTGAAATTCTGCTCAATCAGGTCAGCAATAGTTGAGATAACATGCATCTCGTTATACTCTTCCAGATTGCAGTTTACCTCGCGCATGGCATCCTCGAAGCACTCTTGAGCTATAGCATTGCACTCGTGGTATGTGGCAGGTTCGTTGTCTAGCCACATCCTGACTGTTTTGGATGGGTAGTTCTCCTCAATCATTTTCGGCATTTTCGGTGTGTTCCTCTCTTCTTTCCGGCTACATCATACCATACTGTTGTTAACGGGAGATGAACGGGATGTTAAGATTTTGTTACTATTACATGAAATTCAGTATCAGTCATTTTCTTCAAATAGTTTGCTTAGTTACGGTTTTGTTAACTCACTGGGAGTAAACTTGGGCCCTAACTTGATCCCAAACTTGAGCCCTAACTTGATCCCAAACTTGAGCCCCAACTTGATCCCTAACCTGATCCCTAACTTGAGCCCCAACTTGATCCCTAACTTGAGCCCTAGCCTGATCCCTAACTTGTTCCCAAACTTGATCCCAAACTTGATCCCCAACTTGAGCCCAAACTTGAGCCCCAACTTGATCCCTAACTTGATCCCCCACTTGATCCCTAACTTGTTCCCTAACTTGAGCCCTAGCTTGATCCCTAATTTGAACCCTAACTTGATCCCTAACTTGAACCCAAACTTGTTCCCTAATTGGTATTTTTGGATGCATTGGTATATAAACCTTTATATAGTTTTATAATCCTGTTTTATGTTCGTAAATAAAGAAATTATCATGCTATGGTAATTTTCTTTTAATGAAGAATTACCAAGCACATCCAGGTAGAAAAATCCAGCCTGTGTTACTGTTATGGTATTTCTCATAGCCAGGATGTTGTTCGTTCTAATTGTATTCATACTGGATTTATCAGGCCTCGTGTTTTATCTACGGTTTAGCTGTGCATTAACTACAATAACGACCCTGTATTTATCTTGTTAGGGAAACCATTCATATTCAGACACATGTTATATGATTGTTTCCTATATCAATGGAGTACTCCATGTTCTTAATGTCTGATGCTATGCTATCGATCAGTCTATACGAGCTTGAACCAAAATTTAAAAATGATCTGGAATTAATCTTGTTTGTCATGTGAGCATAATACTCTTGCATGCCAGAAGCAATGGTGTGCACTCGTATATTTATTATCTCTACCATTGCAGTTTCTCCTCTAATGTTATAGATAATATCATACAATTGATAATTCCATTATTATTTTCTTTCTAGGCTTAAGATTAAAAAGCCTTCCGTGGTAATTAATGTGGATGTTTTTTGCGCTTGTAAGTGAGGAGCCCTTACACAATTGGCATTTCTGGCAAGTCAATTTGAATCCTTTTTTGGTTTCAAATTCCTTACTAGCTGGGCAGGTGATCTCAGATACCGTTGGAGCGGTATTGTGATCTCCAGCACGAAAAGTACGCCAACCTTTCTTATTGGCAACTAATGTTTCCTCATTCGTATCAGTAGACGCCATAAAGATTTGCTTACGATTTTGGTATGACTTTTCCTTCCAAAGGTGAGTGTATCCAGTCCATCCAGACGCCACTGAGTTAATCGTTTTAACAATTCTGAGGGGGATAAGAGAGGGATCACCATACGCACCCCATCTGATAGACTTACCTGCGAATTTCTTTACCATTTGCTTGTATGTAAGTTTTTTGCCATATCCTCCTCTATGGTATTTTCTGAAAATCTGGAGAGGGGCATTCTTGATGGCTACATAACAGGTGCGCTTGTATGCCTCTCCTCTGGTGCGTTCTGGGGTGGGGGTTCCTCTGTGTGGGCAGGAACCACAGATAGCTTGATCCAGGCCTTCTCTAGACGCTTTGATTGGATCATGGTCACGCAGTAAGACCCAGACCTGTACCATGGGTCCGGTTTTGACGTTTTTGGAGGATTGGGTTGCGATCACTAAGATACGTTTGGATGAATCGAGCGGGGATGGGCCTTCGTAGAGTAACATTCTCTTCTCTCTTTCGTTCTCTTATGCATGTAGTATAGCATGGGTTCAGGTGTGGTGTATGTAGACACGATGTTAACTTATTTTTGGTTAGGGCTCCGTTTATAACTAGATAGAACATTAAAGTCCTTATTTTTAATCTCACATAGGCAGAGAGAATATCTCTCTGCCTATGTGGAATCTATTACTTCGTTTACAATTAGATCATGGGCATGTTTTTAATCTGCATGGTTTATTAGGCATGTGTAAACATGTACATCAATACTCTGTGTAATTGGATCAAATAGCTCTAAAATTTGATCCTTTAGATTATCAAAAACCAGGTTGTTAATATTTGAGCATATTTTATCGTCTATCATAAACCACATTGGGTATCTAAAGTTAATCCACGCCGATGTTTTAATTGAAAAATGGTTTCTCATGTTTTATTGATTTCCTGGCTCTTTGTTAATTTAATTCCACAGTCTCGCTAAGATCCAAAAATAAGTCATCAGCCCAATCCACGTTATCGTATATTTCATCCACTACGTCCACAATATCTTCTATTATGTTCTTTGATATATTACTGTTTACGCAGTTCCTGGTGCGTACTATTCTAGTATATATGCAGTTGGCAATAAAATTATTCATGTTTTATATAGATTCCATAGTTTACATTTTGTGTTGTGCTAATTGTCTATACTTAATTTAGTTATTTGATTCCACATCACTTGCTCTCTTGTCTTGTTAGCTATAGGATTCCACGTTAATTGCCTGGATATAATCCTATCCAAAAGTTTATCCTCTACTATTTTCTCAGCCATTACACCAATATTAAGCATTATTTCGTGAAATAGACGGGGTTCTGGAGACTATATCCCCGGTTTTTCTCCATAGCTTAGATGTTATTCTGTAATCTACATTGCTATAGACCTATTTATCTATTAGTCTAACCAGACTAATAGGATAGGTTGTATATGTTATGCGGTTTTCAAACACTTTACTCCACCTGATTTTTTAATCTAGGGTAAATCTGAACCTAATGAATTAAGTGGAACATTATGGATGTTAACATCTAGTAGTCATTTTATTCTAGTAAATAACTATTTTTATGTACTAAACTTGCAACCCTCACAGAATAAACAAGATCTGGAGTTAAAGACATATGAATTTTTGACCAATGGGCGTCTGCGTGGAGATTGATTTGGTCTGCCACATTATCCCTTACTTTAAGGAAAGGAGTTACTTCAATAATGTTAGGTTTACACATATCATTAAAAACGCTGGGGAGCTTATAAGCTCCCCAGCGTAGTTTATTCCCCTAGCGTCTGGATTAGTCCCTTACCTGTCGAGGGGCGGCGGCTGGCTGATATTCCACCTGACGATCCACGCCGTAAACGCCGGGAGCGAGAGGAATACGAGCGTGCTCCTGGTGGACTACAGCAGTATCTTTCCTGACGTTGAGATACAGCTTGCCGTCCTTCTCGTAGAGCGTAGCTGAGGATGGGCGCTCGATAGTATGAGCATGTCCGGTAGCTTCGCCGTCGGCCAGCGTACTGTGCTTAAGGCGAGTAGCACCCTCGGGGATAGAATCGATCTTCTGAATCAAAAGATCACCGTGTCGGTATTGCATTGATTAGACTCCTTCTTGTTTTAGTTTAGTTTTGGTCGGTCATTTGGTTGTAGTATACCATGTTTTGGTTACTGTCGGGTTATTTGCGCTCTATGGTGTTAGTGTAGCAGGCGGTAGGCAGTGTGTATGTAGACAAGATGTTAACTTTTTGTTAACTTTCAGGGTGCAATGTGACGCCTACAGTTCCTCCCAGGCTGTGTATTAATGGTAGACCTGGTGTAAAAATCTATACTAATTTTGGTATTGGCTGGGTTACTAATCGTAACCCAGACTTGATTATTGACGTCTTCAGTGAACCTGGTAATACCACTCTGCTAATAAGCGGAGACATTTTATTTTATAGAAGGGTACATTGGTATTATTAATTTGCCTATATTACTTCTAATTTTGTTGAATTTCTGAAATATCATACGTATCTAAACGTACTTGGTCGGCCACCTGATTAGATATGATTTTCAGTATTGTAATGTCTACTTCATGTTTTATATGAAGTCTCATTTTGTTTGTTATTGAATTCCACATATACCATACGTGCAAATCTATATCAGAGTTATAATCGAAAAGACCACCTATATCTTCCTTCACGCCAGACCATACCTTATCGTGCGCATATACCTCATCCGCATGTTACCAATAATTCTACTCTACGTAAGGACGCCTACGTAAAGTAGAATCTAGCTCGGATAATAAGGAATTTTTTAGGTTTCCATAGCAGGGGCGTAATCGTCAACCTTCAGGCCGAAGGTCCAAGCTACGGCCTCAGAACAGGCGGTGGTGGTAGGAGGAACCCGAAGATGCGCCACCTTACCAGTGGAAGGGCAATTAACCTCTACCAACATGATAGGCTCATCGTCAGGGCCTGAAGGAATACGCAACAGCCTGCGCGGCATATTGGATGCGTCAGTGTCATTGTGGAGAACTTCGGCTTTGGATTCTGAGACAAAGCGCGGCATACCCATCAACGTGATCATGGCACGTCGCAGCTCAACATTTTCCTGGGCCAGAACCTGCTCTACAGTAATGCTCTTGGGGTTTTCTACCCAGGCACGATCAATAGCCATGCCGTGTAGGAACCAGTTAGTGCTGCCGTCCTGCCAATCAACAGCAGGGCCAGTCATATTATGCAGTCGGTTTTCCTCGTCGCGGTTTACCTTCAGCGGACGGCGGCACAGAAGAGCAGCGTTGGGTAGCAAAATGGCGTCCCATATGCCAGCCAAAGCAAACTGCTTAAGCTCTTCGAACTCCTTATTATCCACGATACCGATCTTCGTGAAATAATCCGCCCAGGAGAGCCACCAGCAATCCCCTGCAAGGGTGAACCAGTACAGAAAATCCACATAAGTCAGTGCAAATCCAAGTCCTGCTTCAGTGATTGCTGCGGTTTCAGCTTTGGTAATCAGCTTATTTCTTCCGGCTTGGGTTTTAATCGCATTGGGATCTTTAATGATCAGGTTGGCAGCATACTGACAGGCCAGAGGACTACCAAGAACCATAACCGGAGGGGTTTCGTCGATATTGGCCGACGCGTAAAAAGTCTTGAGAGGAATAGTGCACATATTCACGTCCAGGGAAGTATCCCCTCCCAGGGCGCGGTTGATCCATTCATCTCGTACAACGGGGATTAGAGCTTCCTGCTCAGGGGTAAGTTGATTCAGCATGTTTGTTTGTTGTTTACCTCGTTTCTGATCTTGTAGGTATAGTATAGCGTACATTGTCTGTGCTGTCTAGTAGGTAGATGTTAAGAGATTGTTAACATTAGTGGGGTGGTGAGGGGTGGTGAGGGGAGGTGAGTCCTGCCATTCTCTTGAAAACTGGCCCAAACCCAATGCACCCTCTCTGTGAGCTTCGTCAATTATTAAAACGTAGTTCGATAGATCCTCAGCCAACCCATCATAAGGTTTAATAATGGAATCAACCAATTCTACTTGGTAGGGCTGCAGAGTCTTAACTGCATTTCTCTTCATAAACATTATAAATAACTCATACTTTTTGCTCTATTTCCCCGCACATAGTGTTCACGTACTCTGATTTTTTTTTTATGTTCCCTTTATTATATTTATTGTAATCCTCTTGGATGCCAGACTAATGATAGCCGGTATTGGCATGGTAGAACTACTTACCCTTTTAATTGAACTATAATCTAAGCTATCATGGTATATCAGCGCCCTACACATGTCGCTCATTGGGTATCTTATGTTTATGCAAATTTCATCCTTAATTTGCCTTAATGCGTGTCCCACTTATTAATTACCCTCTTGCAGTGATTTAAGCCTATCCCAACAATCGGGACATAAATCCCCGGAACATCGCACAGTCATTTGACGCCATCCAACATGCCTGGCCCACCGTCGAGCGGCAACAACCGTGCGGGTTGTGAGATCACTTGGTACCTGGCTGTCACAACCATCTCCGTCACATCTAATCCAGACGGCACGTTCTACGCTCATGACCCTCCTCGTTATTCTAGCTATAGTGTAACACTTATGTGTTACCGGGCTGTGTCCTATATGTTAACAAGTAACTATCTGGCGTGAGTCTTTAATTCATCTACACAGGCAGGGCAAGCCATTTTACAGGGTACAATATGCTATTACGCAAACTGAAATTTTTGCTTTTAGCATTAATATGGATGATGGGTTATATCATTTATTTTACATTACCTTTAATTTCATAGGCTAGAGGCTCTGGCAATATACCATGTTCTCCAAAGTACACTAACAATTCCCCAACAGCTAAAGCTTGCTGTCTAGAGAAGGACATATGCTCCCCGTCAGGGCCCAAGTATACAACAGGCCCCGAGGATGAATGTAATGACTGTATATCACACTTCTGCTTGTAAAAATCCTGAAACTCTCCCCAAGTAGCCAAACCATTTACTGTTTTATACCATTTTACCTTAATGAGGTTTTTCATTACTTAGATGTATTCTCAACCTTTAACGTCTTCCAATCTACGTTACCTATTCTTTTCTTTATTCTAAGACTAACAGCATTAACGGACACATCTAATTCTTTAGCGACCTTGCGCATACTTGAGCGAGCTATTCTCTGCAATAACCCCTCATCAGTAGGCCAATTTACAATTTTATTTCCAAAATTTCTGTGTGATTGAAGTTCTTCGTACTCCGGGATAACTCCTAACTTTTGGTAGATCATCCCAGGACTGACGCTAAACATACGTGCCATTTCCATCGCACCTTTACTTTTAAAAAGTGCAAATATTTCTGTATTATTCGGCCAGTGTACTTTATAATTTAGCTTCATTTTCTATTAAATCCCTTACTTTACTGAGTTCTTTATTTGTGTGAGGAGTGCCGGAAGTGTTTAGATCAAGATACCACTGCAGTACTTCTTTACGGGTTTTTAAATCGTTTATAGTAACAATAAAGTTACACGGGTCTCCAACACGTCTAAAATCCCTAACATAGTGAGAGAATGCAGGGAATTCGTTATTCATATATTTTAAAACGGCAGTTAACCTTTGTTTGCCGTCTACTATTTCCAGAGGCGTATTAAAATTTCTCATCCACGAAGAACAATTGAAAAATAATTCTTTGGCTGAAATTCCCCCTCTCATTATATATTCTATGTATTTGATTTGTTGCTTTCTTGTCCAGACATGGCCTCTCTGATAATCTGGGTCTAAAATGACAGGCGTGCTTTTTTCGTGATCAGTTACCCACCTTTCTATATAGTCCCATCCCACATGAACGCTATAGTTCGCCCTACGTGTAAATTTGAATTCCTTTACTACGTCATCCAGTATTACCAAATTTGACATGTTTTATATTCCCTAAATTTTTCTATCGTATTATTGAAATCTCTGCAAACATCCAGACAATTATTTTTACAAATCGGATCCTCAAGACAATCGTGAGCTTCAGCCCAAATAACCCTCTCGTCTCGCATGTTAGGTCCTACATCCCCAATTGCTTTACCTCCCTCGCGTAAATAGATTATGCAAGGAAAGTGATAATTGCCGGCTACAGCCATGTCATCCTTTACTAAGTGGCATGTTCTGCAATCATGCTCATTTAGGCCTCGCATAGGTATTTCATTGTTGGAATTACGCGCCCTGTAATTTAGGATCGGGTGAGCATTTAGTATCTCTATAGGGGTAGACGAAATACCAGTTTTAATCATATTGGCCTGTGCAGCAGAAATTACACGAATATCAGCTACGCCAAGATCATGTGCAAACCTAATTGTATTCTCGCATTCCCTTAAATTATCATCAGTAATTACTATTCCCACGGTAACATAAGTAAGTTTTGAGAGTAATTTAATATTTTCAGTTACACGTTCCCACGCTTTTTTAATTCCGCCACACATTAATTCTCCTGTAGAAGAACAACAAGCGTCAAGAGAAATGGAGAAATCGTTCACCACAGAACTAACCAAATTAGCATAATACTGATGAGATGCGAATCCATTGGTGCTTACGGCTATACGTTCGACTCCTAAAGCGTTCGCATAAGCGACTAGTGTATTTAAATGTTTATACACTGTCGGCTCTCCTCCGCTAAATCGTATATTCTTTAGCCCCTCATTAACCCAAAATTTTATTATTTCGTAGGCCTTTTCTAGAGGCATGTCTCCTTGACAATCTTCTCTTATTCCACGGCAATAAAGGCATTTGAAATTACAGCGTTCTGTGAGGATTAATTCACAACGCCAAAGAGGGCTATTACGGCCTATGTTACGCGCTCGCTCATCTGATAAGGTATAGAATCCTATATCTTCCAGTGCCATGGTTTATCTCCTTTTGTTTATAGTGCAGCACCTGTATGTTACAATATTGTGTCCATCATGTTAACTCTCGCTCGGATTCTCGTAAGCGCAGAAACTTGCGAATTTGTCTGAAGTAGAACCTCATAAAATATAGCATTAATAATTCCTGTATAACCCAGATCATCAGTTTGCTTACTCATCATTTCCACTAATGGAAAACGTATAGTGGACTCCAAGTCAGAATAATTAATTATCAAATTATTTCTACCTCATCGTCGTCCCCATTACTTTTCCAGCTACAAGCGCACCAGTAAGCCTAAATGTCTTCAAACGGTCCTCTTCCATAGTCATAATTTCCAAAATCAAGCAATTCAAAACTTATAGTAAGTTGTTTACACCTGGGACACCTTAAGTAGGTGTAATAACTATTAGGTTCTTCCATAATTATCCAAGTTCGTTTACTATCTGGAAAAGTACGTCTAATCCCTGTTCTCGATTAAGGCTTTTCAACCAACCTTCTTCCTCGTCTAAGGTCCCTTCGATCAGACCCGCTTCCACTAATGGCTGCATGATATCTAGCATCCACCCACTATTTCCAAATGGGCGTTTTCCACTAAAGCAATCTTCCTCATTAAGTAATGTAAGAAGTAGCTCTTTTAAGTATTCTTTAATAGTGGTTTCTCCGCCACCAAAATGATTGCAGAATACAGGCAGGTCTCCAGGGTCTATTTCGTTTCCATGTTTATCGGTTAAAATCATCATTCTTTCCTGCTTTTTATGAATTGCTTAGGTAATAACCAAATACCTCCGAATATGTACGCCAATGTATTAAGCATAACTATTCTCCAGTCTCTACTAGTTTATCCATTTTACTCATTACCATCATAGATACCTTTCTAGCTCCATGTGCAGGACATTTCTCGTCACAATAATTTTCTGTCCAGGAAATTTTACCCCCGCACAATATACAACGAACTTTACTACTTTCGTAGGGGCCGTTTAGATCTACGCCTAATGAATTGGTTAAAGAAATCAAAGAATCATTTAGTTCTTTGATTAAAGAGATAAAAGTTTGTTCTCTTTTGTAATGTACGACTTCATCCATTAAATATAGACTCTACTTACTTTCATATGACGAATAATATTGGTTCTGGTGGCATATGACACGACTACATAAGTCTTCGTTTCTTTTTGCGGTTACATTACAGCATGTCCTCGTCTCAAGAGTGTTACAGGCATATTAACTTTACTATTCGGGGTAAATCTCCTTGTTTTTAGGCTTGGACCTGCGTTCCCCTGTAAGATACCTGAGGGTGCAAAGAGGCCCGTAATAATTGCAAACTACCTGCCTTTCGCCCATTAATTTTCGAGACAGAACTCTATGCCAGCCATCCTGTAGGTCTATACTATTTCCCGATTTTATCTTAGCTACGTGAACAACCTCATTTAAATCATCTAGACTGTCCATTATATACCGTATCCTGGCTTTATGGTTATACTGGTCTGTCATGCATATAGTATCGCCCTCGTTATCACATTTTACACATTCTTCCACGTGTCTGGATATGGTGCTATACGGTATAGGCTCTACAGTGGAACCGCTATGGAATATTTCTTCTTTCGTTTTAGGGCAATCATAAGGCCATTTTTCCCAAGTAAGTAATATGCATTTAAATAATCTATCTATATAAATAGAGACACCTAACTTTTCCACCATTTTCGGCATTTTGCGCATCACGAGTTATTAACGAAAATGGTAAAGGGCTTCGTCTTTTAAAGTAGCCGTCTTATTCATCTGGTATACTGAGCCTGTTTCTGTGTCTAAAATTTGGTAAACATCACAATTACGCGTTACCATTGATCTTGCTTCATCTAACGTGGCAGCGTCCCCTCGCAGATCATTAACGCCTCCATCTGGGTAAAAATGTTTAAACGTGAAAACTAGGTATCTAAGCATGGTAGTATTACTCTCCGTACTTTTGTTTAAGTCTTAGGTATTCTTTACGATCCTGTTCATCGGTCCGCATTTTTACTTTATTCTCATGATCAAGTTTAGCATTTTCCCATAATTGCATTTCGACGTTAAATTTACCTAAGGCCTCGGTATAATTTACCATTTCAGATGCATAGTTGTGATTACATTCTTCTACAATTTTATAGCACTCAATATATTTCGTTGTTTCCTCTTCATATTGGTCATATCCATTAAATGAAGAAATATGGGTGGTATCCTCCGGTATTTCACTTATAGGTAGAACATCCTTATATTTCAACTCAGCTAACAAGTAATTTTCTATTTTTATTTTGGTAGGCTCCTTTGGTTTAGGTGTGGAAAATTTTTTGCTAATATACATAATGAGTCACTTAACTCCAATTTCAATATGTAAAAAGAAGGGACCATATCTCTTTAGTTCCTTAATCAGCGAATATGTATCACCGTAATCCCTAACACGAATTACACGGGCTATGGAGTATTGATCGTCTCGCACAATTCTACACGCTTTACTAACACAAATATTATATATAGCTTCGCATCTACCCTTAAACCTAGTAAGGGATTCTTCTTCGTCTACATTAAGTCTTGGTATATGTATTACTAACAATTTCATTATGTAATTGTATACGGGAATTTACTGAACAAATTCTCCACATCCAAACGCTTTTTAGACTTGTCATACCTGCCAGGAAGCATAGGAATATCGTGCATAAGGTCTGGTGTATAGCTGGATGGGCCCATTTTGCCTTCTACCGCATCTATATAGCAACTGAAATGCCCTTCTTCACCAACTACAAGGCTCTCGTGTATACCGTACTCTTCTATTTCTTTGGAGAATTGTTTGACAAAGAGAATATCTGCTCCAAACTTAGTATATTTAAATTCTGAAAGCTTTTTGAATAAATCCCCTTCAATATACTCCTTGGTTGAATACTGCGATCCTCTACCAGTATTTTTGTATCCTAGGAAAGTTACACCTATATCCAACTCTTTAGCCACAATTAGAGTTCTATATAGGTTGCCGGGATAAGCTACACCAATAACAACCTGCAGATTACCTCTTACCGCATGATTCTTATTCCAGTTATACAGTTCAACAAGAGTAGATTTGTCTGTATTAGAAATTGCGAAGGACCCGCAGTTCTCTTCGACAGATTTAACCATTTCGGGGTTCTTAGACCACTGCATATCGTATGATGTAAAATTAGGGGTCACTCTTTTCTCGTCTCTGTATACATTATGCCAATTAAGATCAGACAATACATCTGTGAAATTTGGATATTGTGTTGTCTCGCCTCCTCCGACCGCGCACTCCAATACCTTATGATGTCTCAGCGCGTGAATAATTTCTTTGACAAAACCATAATCAGCTTTTTTCCCGTCGTGCTCAGATCCCTGATAGCAAAATTTACAATTTTTCAAGCAGACGTTTGTAATTTTAAAATCTATTAATTCTGGTACCGTGCTATTTGTATACGATTCTGGGTTTTCTTTAAACGATAACCTGACTTTAGCACCAGTATACGGATTATATAATACCCACCAATCCCCATCCTTTCTAGTTCTTTGATTAAGATTAGTATTTAGCTCTATCGGAGTGCCTCCAAAGTCGGGAGGGAACTCATCGTTGTCATTTCCTCCTCTGATAGAAATTTTTTCGTTATTAACCACATAATCGAAAAGGTCTTTGTAAAATTCCATATCTGGGTAATCTGTTTCCCCAGAAGGTAGAAGGATTTTAGACTGGTGATCTAAATACCCATCCAGTATATCATTTACCACGTCCAAACCGGTAACTTGCCTAATAATGGCAAGTCTATGCTCGTCTGGTATATTCTTTGGCAGATTTTCATTCAGGACCACGGCTAAATATTCCGCCTTAGATTTTTTGCTTCTTAAATGAAACCATTCCCACCCAAAATCGAAATTGTTTACTGTAATTTCCTTTTCAGGTGACATTAAAAGAATAGAATGCGTAGATGACGAATTATTGGCGTGCCCTAATCTTATTGAGCTTATGTGCATATTAATTACCATCCTTAGGTATCTTGATTATTAGACCTTTAATATAAGCTTCCAATTCTATCACTTTGTTTGCCCTTTCTTTACATGCATCAGCCATTTCACAATAATGCTTATAACATACATAAGCATCTATGTAACTTTCTCGGACATCTAAGTTTGCGTCCACCAGGCAAATTACACAATCGACTTTCATTACCCTAATGGGCCTCTGTTTGGGTCGATACCAAAAAATTCGCTGCATCCGTGAAGGTTGGCATGAACGGAAAGCTCCTGTAGTAAACTAAACTCTGCCGTCAGTGTAGTTAAATTGGTTAAATACCCAGCTCCAGTTGCAATAGCTATGGGTATTGGGTATTCGCTACTGCAGTATTCTATACCTTTGTTTGCCCAGTCTGCCATCTTTCTATAATAATATAGAATTTGCTGCTTATTTGATTCAATCATTTCCTTTTGTGTCATGTTGGCTCCTTACTGTTAAATGCTTAAGTTTGCTTACTATATTACCGCTCTTAGGTAAATAAAAATAAAACCAGTTTGGTGCACAGTCGCCCTTTCTAATCTTACGCTCTAATCCTTCCCTGCTAGACGAATATCTCTCAGTACACCCAGCATTAAGTAGATATAACGCTTCTACTGGAGTTATATTACCGTATAATTGGTCTTCATAGTTAGATTTTATCTTTGCCATTAAATTTTTGGGCTCTTTCATCTACTCAAACTTCTTAAGGCTAGTTATGATCTCATCAAGATTCGTTACTATACTAGATAGCTTAATACCACTAGGTGTGAGGTGATCCATATGTTTATCTTCATCGAATACTGCAATGGCTTCTCTAATATACCAGATCATGTCTTCGATGGTTCTGGGATCGCCTGTCGGACTAAGCATTATTATTTCTCCACTCTTCCCAATATATTTTTTCTTCCTTCATATAAGAAGCAAAGTTTTCGAGTTTCTCTAACATTAGTTCGTCGCTAGTGTAGAATATGTCTACGTGTCGCCCCTTGTCCGTAATATTGGATATTAATTGGCCGAAACGCAAATCTGAGCACTTCATCCATACTTTGGACAACTTTTCGCAAAAAGAAAGTATTTCATGCCCTCTACCAAAATCCTCACCTAAAACGTCTAAATCCCCACCACAGCCGCCAGACGCCGGATCATGCTGTTCCTCAAAAGTAACATTCTGTGGGTCTACTATTTCCATACAATTAAAACAATACCACGCCATCTCTATTTACCTACAATCTAGATTAGAATAAATATTCGCGAACTTAGGAATATAATCAGGATCATATACAAGGTAATACCAATCTAACAAATGACCACATCCTCCTGATATAAAACTATGGGCTTTATTAGATGTTACAGCGTATAAATCTACCGTCATTTTACAGTGATGATAAAACAAGCCATATTATTATCCACCTTTACCGAATCTCTCACGCGCTGCATTTCTTACACGTAAGATTTCTTCTTTATCGAAGATCATATTTACCTTCCATTCATGGTCTTCACAGAATTCAGTTACATCGAGAGGGGCAGAGCTAGACATAAAGCAATCTTCCCAGTGATAACCATTACCCTCGAAAATATACCCATCATCGCTGAATTCTGCAGATTCTCCGTCCCAGACCTGAATCCATATGTCTTCTAGATCTGTCACTTTATTGAAGGTATCATTTGGTGATCCTGTAATCTCGTCTACATCAATCCACTGCATTATTTTATTTGCCTTTCAGTCTTTGTATTAACCTATTACTCATTTCATGTAATCTGGGATTATTTACGTATGATGAATTAAAGTCAGCGGAGATTAATTTTCTACCCAACCGAGCTTCGATGCACCCCACGCACAGCATTCCTGTTCTGCTGCCAACAACGGAATCCCATGTTTCATTAATAAGCATATAGTGCTCTCGCATTTTGCCGGTGTCTAGCTTACAGCCTAGGCACTTAAACCGCTGTCTTGACTTCATGGTCCTATGGTAACAGATGAGTGTTAACGCCTCGTTGCTAAGATGTTAACTTTTAGCACATCTGTAAGCCTAGTACCTAATGATCGCACAGTAGTATCGTACAGAAATAGTATATAAAGCTTATCGGTGGTATTATAGTTTATACTACATTCCATCATTTTACGAAATTCAGTATGTAATCGTCTTACTATCTTATTCTTTACTAGGTCGTGCACAATTTATTCCTTTACACATATACTGTGTAAATATACCTGTTATTTACTGTCTCTTATCAAGGAACATATTCTAGAAATGGTTGATATTTTTAAAGACCATACACTAAATGCCCATATAGCGGAGTCCTTAAGATTATAAGATATTGTTTTTCTAACATTTTTAGACGTGTGTATATCTACTTGGTTTCTCAATTCCTGTTTGTGTTTATTTACTAAATTGTTACCTATTTCTGTAGTAAATACACTCATCTTTTAAGAATCCAATTTAAGATTATACATATGGTCCATTAATCTACGGGTCACTCTACTCTTTACACTCCATGTTAATATCCATAAATGATCTCTTATTTCACGGCCTACCAAGGATCTTACTTTACTGCCTACCTGCTTAGCTATAGTACTATTAATAACCACACTTGCATTACTTCTACGTACAAAAAAATCTGCTCTATTCATTTAAATACCTTGTTGATGGGATATTATAATGTTCCATAGTAAATCATAGATAGCACCTCTGGAGGCACGGTTGATTTGTTCCCAAGTAGAGTCAATCAATTCATCTCCTACGTGTTTGATCACAGGATAATCCACCCTTAAATGCGCTAGTTTATCTAGGTTTCTGTTTATAGGGTTTCTAATAGATAAACAGACTACATTTCTTATTACGTCAATAGAGAAGAGCTTATTTTCTATCTTTGCATCTTTAAGGTGGTTGGCTAAATTACTGCACTCTGCCTCCTCAGCAATATCAATTACATGCTGGCGAACTTCGTCACGTATATGCTTTATTTGACTACATTCAACCCTATTTTGGTTTTCCACGTAATACTTTATGTGGATTTTTATCAAATCATCTATTTGTCTAGATAACCCACGTTTAATCCCTAACATCTGCTCTAAAGTCATATTCACTTGTTTCTTTATAAATTTTATGCATTGTATTTGTTAAAAATACCTTCAGCGAATGAATACCCACAATCGCATGGTTCCACAGATCTCCACGGACCTTCTACCGGAATACAAGAACAATAGACATGATGATCAACGTATAAACTATTGAACACTATATTAAGTGCCCTCTTTAGTTCTGTATTTTCCTCTAATAGTTTTCCTTCTCGGTCATTTGCGTTCTTTCCTGGAGAGGTAATCCACTCCCACGTATTTAGTTATTACCCTGCCAATTTCATTACAAGTTCTTTCTTTCATTGGACGAACGACTACACCTTCGCGCATATGATCGGCTCCTGGGATTAGCGATTTACCTTCAGCCATGGTGGATATTTTTTCAGCATCGAATGGGAAATTACGGGCAATTTCTGGAACCCAAGGAAGATTCTTTCCTAGTTCGCGTGCTTCTTCCTGATCAATCCATGTGGACCCTCGGAGTAAATCAAATACGGCTAGTTTTATTCCAGTTTGCCCGTACTTAAGATCCTGGACCTGCCCGTATACTTCTCCGTATACTGTAATATCCGGGTTATTTCTCAAGAATCCCTGTAATTCGGGTGTTTGATTTAATATCCTCCACCACATGGCACCGGATTCTTCCTTCTTCCACTCATTTCTAGAGCCACAGTGGAACCTAGAATTCTCTTTATCCCAATAAAACCTTCCAGAGGATCCATGAATCTTGCATGTCACATGGACGAGTTCGCCGGGAGAGAATAATCTATCCCAGCGTCTGCCTGACTCTACGTCGTAACTGGGATGGTATCCTTCGGGAGGGCGCTCTGCTTCTCCTCCTGGGCTGAAGATTTCGGGAGGATCGTAATGAGTAACCCCAAGCAATTCGGTTACATCATCTCCTATTTGGCAGTGATCTGGTACGGGAGCCAGCAGACCAAAAGAAGAGACTCCCCTGAGACGCATAGCCTTAACACGAGTCTTGTCTCCCAGAAACGAGAACTCGGGACGTGTAGTATCTACAATCGAATCTGGGGGCACGTAAGCTGCCTTCTCGACGCCTACCCAACTTTCCGTTCTAACACAGCAGGTAAAGCCAAAAACCTTTACTATAGACAGTGAATCAGCGTTAGGGTGGGGCTCTAATTTAACTGGGACTACTTCTATTCTAAATGTACTCATTTTCTTATCTCACTCTATTACTATAACATTTTGAAGGGTTGATCCTAATTCTTTAGGTGTACGTGTTTCTCCGAAATATTCTTCCCAGCGATTTCCTTCTTTGTTTCTTACAGCTATTATAGTAGAAACACCTACATTTATGTAGCTATGGTCCCATCCCTTAGCTAAAATAACTGTATCCTCTGGCAAATTTTTTACCCTTTCTAAGAAATATTTAAGAGTCATCCCATTATTACCGCCTTTTTAATATTCTTAATAGCATTTAGGGGATGTAGACAATACTTGTCGCAATAGAACCCTGTTTCTGGGTTATTCACATCCGCTATCCTTGCGCCCAAACTGTAGAAGGTATTACATACTCCAGGTGCCAGGATTATAGTGTCTTCGGGTAGGTCCTTGATTGTTTCTAAGAAATATTTAATTGTCACTATTGAATTCCTGGTATGTATAGGTCATAAGAACTCATACGACGGGATCCTTTCATTTCCCTGACGGAGCAGTTGCTTAGCAGCATTACTCCCGCTGTAATGACCAGTTCTCTTTACAGACTGCCCTGTAGGAATCTCGCCTAATGCTCAGACTCACGGCTATTGAATTCTTCCCATTCTGCTATTGTTTTAATTATTTCCTCGTCCTGCAAAACCATTTGCCAGGCGTTAACATGCCTCATTTCGTATCCTAGCTAATTGTCCTATTCCGTTATGCCTACAATAGGTAAGAAAATGTAAAATGTCTGTTGCAGCGTCTAAACTAGCTCGGCGCCTTAGCAAATCTCCGTCGTCGTTGGTGGTCCACACTGCAGAAATATTATCCATTTAAGTAAACACACTTAGACTTTCTTCTCCCCAGAAACACCCCAGGTCCTCCATTTCTGGAGTTAGATCCTGTTCCTCTCCGGGCAACCATATTTGATCATGCCCGCACTCTATAGTTTCTTCGCCATATCCTTTAGACTCAAGGTATTTACATATCTTGAGCATTTCCTTTACTGTAATCATACTAAAACCATTCACTCCTTATTCTTTCTAAATGTTTATAGGCACAAGTTCTTGATATGTCGGGATTTTCTATATTAAACCATTTACAAGTCCAGATAGACCTGTCGTAATCGTTTATCCGCCACGACATCCAGCAAAGACCTACTCTGGATAGGTGCCACAAATTCATTAGTTCTTGTTCTTGCTTTTCTGATAATGGTGTCATCTAAGCAGATAGAGTTGGAGTATTGTTATGCAAAATATCCTCCGCTGTTTTGACATCCCTGTACACATCAGAATTAAACCCAGATTGGTAAGCATTATACGCCTTTATCCATTTGGACTTTAATTGTAATTTAATGCCCACTTCCTTAGGCGACAATACTTTTACAATGCAATTCCTTCTTGAGCAAAAAGTGATCCGCCCAGAAAATAGATCCACTCCGGTTACGTCATCCCCGTCTACTTCTGTCGCAATGACGGGATAATACCTGCAGTTCTCAAAAATGTCTCCTACCTTAATGCGCGGACCTACGTAAATACTCTTAAATTTCTTGTGTTTATGTAATTTTCCGCTATCGTGTCTATACCTACGCATTTTCACGTTCTATTTCTTCTAACCAGCATTCCTTCAAGTGGTCCACACAACCCCAACAAATTTTAGCTGGAGGACCGTCCATTCCTACTTCATCTGCACATAAATGGCACGCCTGCGTACCACTTTGCAGTAAAGTCACTTCCCTTCTCAATCCGACAACCAAACTATTTGCATTCCTAAGACTTAATGCTACGCTAGACAAAAGTTTTTTTACATAATCCAAATCAGCAGACCTAATATCTAAGTTTTCTACTTGCTTTAGCAATTCTTCTGCGGAATTATTCTCTTTCATCGCATTATAGATCTCCATCGTTACTACGTTCCTTCATTTTTTGAACCGTACCGCCAATCATTTCATGGATCACATCGCATAACCCTGCGGCGTCTTCCAATACGGGGCTTAGGCCTAATGTATCTACCTGCTCAGAATTTAGCCAAGTATTACAAAATCTGCATCTCCCAATTTCCCATGGTTCTTGTTTTAGGTTGCTCATTTCCAGCCAACGCCCATTACTTCCACAGTTAGTGCAAACTTTCATTATAATCTACGCAGTATGTTATTTCTTATTCTATCAGTTAGCAAGCTGCACATTTCTACTCTAATTAAAGTATTTAACTTATTATCTAGCCCTGGGCGGGTCTTAAGTTTGATGAGATTAAATGTGTGTAGAGCCAGTGACGATATTTGTTCATGTATAGTAACCGATGTGTTACCATTTAGTATAAATATTAATTCTACTCTAAGTCACTGAATAGATCTACACATAACTTTGGGCCATAGATGTTGCTCATAAGGATTTTAACTGTCTCTGCTAAAAATAACCCATCTTCTACCATTCCGGCGCAGTCGTAGGCATCGATATCCAGGTAACCGTAATCAGTATTTTCTCCCAGTTTAAACTCTTCTATTCTATTTTTATAGGTATTAAAGGAGTTTATAGCATGGAGTATCTTTTCGATTTTTGTCATTATGGCATTCTCCTCTTCAATGCTTTAGGGCCTTCAAAATATCTGACCAAGATACACCATATACAGTTGGAATCAGCAATGTTTTCCGTGTAAATAGCATAAGCATCATCGTGATCTTTGAAGTCAAAGGCATCTATTCCTAGTCTACCGACCCAGTTAGTATATACAGAATATGTAACCTTTTCGTCAAGCATTATTGTATTCATTGCATTGAATTTCCACTTCTGTTATTTTAGAAATCCTTATTAAGGGTTTAGGATTTATCCTATTCTAATTTCTTTGCCTTAAATAAAGCTGTTTCTAATGTCTCTAATTGGAATTTATCTTCCTCTTCCTTATTAGAATAAGGGTCCCAGAAGTAGGCCGATATTTTACAGCCCCGCATGCTTTCTTCCTCTTTCTACTGCCTATTTTTCAGTATAGATTTATTCTGTTGCTAAATTGTGTCCGGTAAGTTAACATCTACTACCTGATCACTGGCCCATGATATAATCATGGCTATCTCTTCATCATTAGCAAGATCTTCATTTGCCCATATGGTGTTATTTTTCACAGAAAAAATAACACCAGATACTTCAACTGGCGCCCCGTCAAGCAAATTAGATATGTTGGCTGCTCTAATAAATAGAACCTGCAAAGTATTTAAACAATCTGTTTTTTCTGCTTGGTCTATTTTTAGATTAGCTGCTTTAAGAAAAATGTTGAAACGCTTAATAGCAAGAAGGTACTGTATCTTCTTAATGGTCTTAATATCTACTGCCATTGTAGTTGCCTCCTATAGACCTTAGGCGTTTATTAGATTACATCCCCTAAATAAAATGTCGCCTGTTCTGCGGCGACCCAAGGTATGTTATTTCTTCTTGGACGGGTGGGTTCCCCAGGCAGCCCTGCGTTTCGTTGTAGAACCGGGAGCTGCACTGACAGTCTAGCACACTGACAAGAACCTGTCAAGATCCTTTCTTAGCTTTTTTCTCGGCTTCCTTCTCCGCCGCCAATACCTTCAATTCTTGCACTTTAGCTGTGAATATATCAGCTATATTTCCTGGTTCTTTAAGCCATTTATCTATTTTTTTAGCTCTATTAACTACTGTGGTGTATTTAGTATTACTATATAATACCGCTAAATATAAGTACTCTGGAATATGATATTTACGCAGTACCTCTTTTATTGGCGTTAAATCTTCCATCATTTTTTACCGTGGAGCATATTGCTAATTTCGCAGTTGCACGGTTCCCCTAGGCAAGTGTGGCACCATACACAATGATCATTATAGTGGAACCACCCACACGTAAAGCACCAGTAGAAACCAGATAATTTATAAAGGAGCGCGTTCATTTATTTTTCTTACCCTTTCCCTAACATTGGGCCACTTTTGTATTACTTCGTCTGCAAATTCTTCCATAACAAAAGTGGGAGTATTGTCACTTATTCCGACATTTACCCATTGTAGGGACCTAGCTTTATTTCTTAGCATCCTAAATTCCTCTATAACACAACATAGATCGTAGTCCTCTATGTCAAGATTTAATTCATTTTCTTCTTTATTTAAATAAAGATCAAAGAAGTTGTCGAATAGGTAAATACTGCTGTAGTAGCCTTCCCCAGAGTCAACGGAGACTACCAGCAGGCATTCTATTGCAGACCCCGTAGGATTATACAGAGTTAATTTAAATTTGTTAAGACCTTCATCGTCTTTTAGTCTGATGTATTTGGCGTACTTGGTAGTACCTCTTTCTATGTATTCTACCACGAGCTTATTTAAATAAGCTTGATTGCTTAACTTCTGCACCAACTCCCCTAGCTCTAAAATTGTGTGTTTCTCTACATCTACGGAAGTATCTTCATGCTGGTATTTCATTTAATGGCCTCACTTTTACTAGAGCTGTATTTTCGTTGACCCAATACAGTCCTGTCTCGTCTAACTGATCCCACACTAAATAGTATTTTTCTTCGTCCCATCCTTCCTGACCCGAAATAACATCTAGATTATAGATACCCATGAAATAAGCTATTTTGCCAGAAGGTTTGCATTCTATTAGCTTAATTAGCATTTACCTGTTTTTTCTTTAGCTTAGCTATTTCTATAGATAAGTCCTTAACTTTTTTCCTATTGTGTACTATATCGTCTTTAGCATAGTTTATTTTATATTTAAAATTAGATAAATCCTCTTCCATCATTTCAATTTTTTCGAATTATTTCCTGGTTTAGGAATAGGGACTTAGTTTCTTTATCAACAAGGAAAAAACCCATAAAATTCTTTCTGCATTCAAAAGAAAGCCTGAGATTGGATAAGGACTTAATTACACCCGTCTCGGACCAAACGGAAAATAATTCATTCCTAAACTTGGTTATTGTTACTAAATCCAAATAATCTTTGGAAGAAAAACAATCCTTACTCTTTATATAAATTTCAGCGAAATCCCCGTCCTTCAAGTAAATGGATGAATTTAGTTCCAGATAGTTCATCTTTGTTTATCCTTCTCGTATATTGTATTAAAACTACCGGTTATGTTATTTCTTTCCATTACCTTAACAGTTCTCACAATGGTGGCGGTTATTTCCACAATTTCTACGGGATTCTTTCTAGATGTATCATGTTCGTCTAGAAGATTATTAATACGGTAAGTATTTGGAAAGCAATAGGAATCTTCTTCATATATTGAATGACCAGCCATATCAAGTAGTCTTACAGTGTATTCGCCCAACAAGTCAGGAAATTCGTTAGACATTATTGATTTCCTTAGCCTTAAAAATACCTAATAGGAACGCCACAGCCTCCTGCACACTCAGGAATTCTGCTACTCTAGCGTCGTTCCTCGCACCAGCCCAACCGTAAGTATAACCTGGCAGGTCTGCTGTAAACCACAGGTTTTCTATTGGGTTAAACAGTACATCTCCAATATGATTACCTTCAGCGTATTCCGTGGCGGGGGAATACGCTGCATATCCTACACGAGATTCGTATGTATTTGCGCAACCCAATGGAAGAATTTCACATTTGTTGTTTAGAATAACCTCTTTCATTTCTTTTACCTTTCTAGATGAAGCGCCGCCAGCACCATAGTAACAGAGGCGCTACAACTAGTCAAGACCATCCAGGTTAACATCTTGTTAAGAAGATCTTATTTGCTTTCTAGTAATTTCGTAATAGAAAAAGTTGCGGAGGATATCATTGAAGAATGTAGCCGCTTAAGTCTTTTCACTACAGCTAGTATACAAAATTTCTGTTAATCTATTTTACTCATATTATGCTTTAGGCCTTTTTGGGAGTGTAATGCCTAATATTTCTATTAATAGATCTAGTCTTGAAGTTCTAGACAGGAGAGGAATTAAATTCGGAAGAGCATAATAATCTTTCTTGGGAAAATCTAACACGTCAAAGGGCAAATTAGCATCCCTAAGCGTGTCTTGCAGTGTAGTCCTTACTGCCCCTACTCTAACTATTACTGTGTGAGGATTATCTATATCCATCGCAGTAGCATAAGCTCTTAAAGCATTAGCATACATGGGCGACGTATTCTCATCCTCGTCAGTAACTATTACAACCTGATCAACTACTTCCTTATTGTTTACCATAGCTTTGAAAGGAGCGCCGCAGGAAGTGCTACCGCTGGCCCTTATACCTTTAAACGCCTGCTCCCACGCAGTAACTGTGGTAGAATCTCCAGAGCACCTAACCGGATATGGTGCTGTATCGAAGCAATAAACGAAAAGATCTGATTTACTTACTCCAGATACAAGAGCACTAATCTGCTTACCTAGATCGATAGCCTGATCCATAGAACCAGATTTGTCTACAAACACAGCCGTAGGTACAGATATAACTCCATCGCGAGTTACTTGTACATCCGTAACCTTCTCTAACTGAGCCTTGGTTTTTTCGTCTACTTTAGATACTTTAAGGGCCTCCTGCGCCTTATAGGCACTTACTCGCTTATCTGTCTCAGCAGCTTTAAGTTTTTCGTCAACCAGTGCCCTAATTTGGGGATGATCCATAGCACCCTTTTCCTGGAGTTTCTTCATATTGTTTATAACTTCAGACGGAGACATTCCATTTATTAAAGCAACCAATGTAACTGGGGTGAAATTCTTAATCGCACCCACTGCAATAGTAAAAGGTATATTATGTCCTACAATTAACTGTGCTTGTTCTGTGGGATCGGAAACCTTCGATAATTCCTTTAGCTTAAACGCTAATGAATCTTCCGGAGGCTTATCATTGAACAGAATACTATCCACCCTGGGAGAGGGCTTGATGTGCAAAGAAGCATACAAAGACTTAAAGGCAGACTTTGCTCTGATTGCGGCTCTGTCGAAGAAGTTATTATTCTTCTCCCTGGTCCGTAGGTATGTCTTAATAGCGGTTTTAGCTACACGAGTTACCTTAAGGTTCTTTTTCATGAAATCTAGGACTCTAGCTACCCTGTAGGGTTCCAATTCCTGCAGTAGAACAAATCCAGCGTCCCTATGCTCTGTCTCCGGGGACGCCAACAGATTAGCCACGAATACCTCATGGTGGTCCCTTACGGAACCGTTCTTGTTGTACCATACGGCGAGTCTTCCATAGAAGAATGGATCATCTCTAAGTATATTTGTGTGCTGAGACTGAACCAATGCCAGATCTCTATGAGGTACTGTTAAAAAAGAATTAAGAATTCCTAGACGTGTATCTTGTTCTTTTGGGGATTGCGTAATCATTTTTAGTCTCCTTAGATTTTAGTAAGATGTTATTTCTCGTAGAATGTCTATTCCGTCTTTATCTGCTGTTCCAAATTCTAGAATAGTGTAGTTGTCGGAATTCACTACTCTGAATGGATAATCATTGTCGTAGCATTTAATAGAAAATTTCCATTTCGTTAGAAGGTCTTGCAATTCCTTCATAAAAGGAGTTGCATCATTATCCTTATAGTTTTGCAATCTTTTATCATTCTAAGCCTCTACTGGTATTGTTATTTTTAGTGGTTTAAGGCAGCGGCTTAAATGCTTATCATAAATTTTAGTTGCTTTATTGATAGATGGAGTTGTAGGAACAATAATCGGGTCCCCATATGTATTCTTTTTAGCTAAAAAGACAAAGTCCTCATATACTTCTACGTCCCATCCCGGGTTATGCTTAGATATACAAAACCAGACAGGGCAATATAGACACAATTCTACGCCCAAGCCTTTACATATTCTGTTTTGATAAGCTCTGGATATGTCTGTGCTGGAGAGCCAAACACGCTTATTGGCAAATTTCATCCTATATGTTCCTTTTTGTTAAACCAGCCCACCTATGTATGTTCTCAGTTGGTAGCCCGGTTACATGAGATATAGCTATTAAAATGTAACCAATAGCTTCATCTTTTGTCTCTGCGAACCCATTATAAAGTATAATAGACGCATACAAATTACCTTTTTTGCATGAATTATAATCCCAATCTAGAGATTCTGTTGTAAATTGGAATACGTTCCAGTTCACAGAATTGTCTACCAATGTTGTTATGCAAAACGAAATATCATCCAGCGGGATCATCTACAGATTCTTCTTTCTCTTCCACAACATCTAACCAGCATTCTCTTATAAAATGTATATCTGCTATATAAGCTAGTGCTGTTTTAATGAAGCCCTCAGATATTTTTAATGATGTGGTAGCGGTATCTTGATTATAGGGAGATGTACAAGCTAGGGTTACTTCCTCCGCGTACTTAACTGCTTTATCAAGTGTTACTTTGATACCTGTTATTTTACCTTTTACCAGATCGCTGCACTCGTCCTCTGTTAAATCTACGGTCAGTTTTTTATCGTTATAGTCGGTCATAAATGAAGTATATCATAATTGCGTATCTTTCATTCTGATCTAGGTACTGGTTTTCTTTTTCATTGGGGTTTAATCTATTATAGAACAAATTGCAGGCCATGGTCTCCTTTGCTAGGCACTAATCACTATTCTGCCAAGTCATAATCACGAAGTCGCTATCGAACCCACCTATGTTATCGGGCCATTTAATCACTTTCAATTTAATCCAGGCTTCCTCGTTCGTTTCTACTTTGAAGTAATCCTTGGACGTAGCCCGACCATATCTTATGTCAAGACCAAATACCATGTCCAGAAAACTATAAATCTCATCAGAAGGTACAAAATCGGCCGAAAACCCAGAGAATTTATCTGGTACGGGTAATGGGAAGTACACTCCTTTTAGTTCGGACTGACTACACATTAGCCCATTAGTTTGATTAGTGTAAATAACCCCAGATTCACATGGAATTATAAAACCTACTTCATTGCATAAATCATATAAGCATATTCTTTTCTTATCAGTCACAGCTATTGCTCCTAGAACCGGTTACCGAAAATATCCCATCACTCAGATCAGTAATACGTAAACTGGTACCATACCCAGAAGGATGGTATTTATTATAAATTTTCTCTTTGTAGGCTTCAGCTTCTTCTAATGTGGAAAATCTGGCCGTGTACGTAGACCTTCTACTGTTTGCTATATCTCCGCAAATAGGTGAATTTTCTGCTATTTTATTAGTGATAGATTCGTTTACTGGAGTTTTTGCAGGAGGGACATAACGCTCCATGCTCATAATATCTTTTAGTTTCCTGTCTCGCATCGTCAGCCCCTCATCTCAAGTTACACTGTAGCACTACTTTGTTACAGTGTTGTTGCCGGGATGCTGACTTTTATGGTCTAGCTTGTCTCGTAGAGTTAATACTTCGTCCAAATTCATATCTTTGGTTTTTTCTATTAATTCCTTATTACCATTGAATATAAAATTTCTTATCTCTTCTGATGGTGATTCTATTTTTAATTTATGCTTGAACCTAGACGGCCTTCTATTTAGAGCTTCATCTATTTTGTCGATAGACTCCACGTTGGCTGTTATTACGAATACTACCCCATTGTAATTATTGTATATTCCATCGAAACCGCTAAGTAGACTATCCATTGACGGACCTTCACAAGTATTAAATTCTGCCCTTTTCTCAAATTTTAGCCTGTCAAAATCCTCGAATACTACTATACATTTATCGCCAAATCTAGAAAACATTTTTGTTATATCAGCGTTTGTCATTTGTGGTGTAACCACTACAAATTTAATTGCCAATTTATATTTAATGCCTAAATATTTTATGAAAGAAGTTTTACCATTGCCTGGAGGTCCGTATAGAATTATACCCGTTTTGTCTATTTCTTGATCAGCACATTTTCTTACATCTTCTACTATTTCTGCATATTTATCCTTCTCAAGATAAGGCTCGTGGACTTTCTTTAAGTAACCTAGATGGGTTCCATAGGTATCGTTAGTAGAGTAGAGTTCTACGCTAACTCTGCCCTCTCTGATTTTCCCTTTATCCAATGCCGATAAATACTTGAGTACCTTGTCCTTGTCCGCTCTAAAACATTTAACAAAGGTGTCTGTGATTTTACAATATGTATTAGTTTTAATGGTTGTGGAATTAATATAGACTATGCAGTTATCTAACTTAATTAAGGCAGACAGGTTAGATGGAAGTATCTCTTCAGGGAAAAAATCGTCGCAAAATACAAACTTTTGCCTTCCCTCAATATCTCTTTTTAATTCTTGCGTAGTTCTGTCATCTATTTTTATAGATACAGTTAGTAAACTATTAAAAGAACTTATAGCGGCCCATGCGGATCCTAATAAGGCAGCTCCCCCGACCAGAGTTTCTATATGCCTGCGCAACTACACCTCTTCCCATACAACATCTAAAGACTGTACAGGAGGTACGGTTTTAAGAAAAGTTTCCGATACCCGTTCCCCTGCTTCATTATAGATCATCGGGCCAGATCCGTCACTATAGCTTGTTTTAAAGAATACTACCTTATTAGGACCTTCATCAAAAGAAATAAATCCCGATCCAACCTCTCTATAGTCAGCCGGCCACCCTTTTGGAATTAGTGTTAATTGCCACATATTAATTATCGCTCATTGCTGTGGTTGCTTTCCATACATAGGACGGCAGAGGAACAATTTTACCGGCGCTCTCCTCTAATTCGTAGCGTAATTCCCCACCATCCCTAGCGTGCTCAGTAAAAGCCTGGAGAATAGCGTAAGCATTACTACCCAATTGTCTGATTTGTGAGTCTACCCTATTCAAAACACCCACAACCCGGGAAACTGGATACCTAATCGCCTTACCTACGGCACGTGTAACAGCTTCTGGGTCCGCTACTTCAATATCCTGAAGACCCAGATATCGCTTAATCATATTGGGTACCTTATCCCCAATAAAGAAATCATTGACCATTTCTTCAATATCTGTAGTCATTATATGGCTGCCTAAATGGCGCTTGTGCACTCCGCCTAATGCTACCCAGCCCATCATGCCATTAGTGCAAACTAGCCTGTAAAGTTTCATGTGTGCATCTAGGCATCCAGCGCCCACTTCATTATTAGACATACTAAAACCAAGCTTGTGTGGATCCGTTTTAGGAAATTCCACAGGCAGAGGAGCTTGAAATTCCAGATCCAATTTCATCCCTTCCAGATTATGGCTAAAGCCACCTTTGCGTACCAAAAAATTATCCTTAGCTCCATGCAGACTATCCAGAAGGGCCTGCAGTGCCAATGAATTATCCGCTATGTTATACTGCGGAGAAAGTACAGCTCGGACCAATGGAGTATCTGTATTTTCTTTTCGGTCAGGAACGTCCTTAGTCCGTATTAGAAGGTGAGGGTATTCCTGCTTATTAGGCGTATTTCCTCCATGCGATAGCAGCATATCCCTTTCTACGTCATTTACTGTAAGTTTTTCTATATATTGTGCGAGGGACCTTTCCATAATCTCTTCAAGGTGAGAATAATGATTTTCTCTAAGAAACAGATAAGCTGAAACAGGTACCCCAATCCTAGCAGCGAACTGTTTCTGCGCATGATCTGTTAGGGAGAACTTGGATCCATCCAAGATAAGATCTTTACCAGATGTGTGAATTTCGTCTACGGGTATTCTGAGATCCTGGTACTTGACCTCCTCCGCCTTTATCTGGCCCATAACATCATCCAAAGTCAGCATTTCGATACCTCTTGTTTCTTTTATGCTTCTACCTTACCATCCAGCTCTAGCATTGTCTATAGACAACATGTTAACATAGTGTGAACATCGTAACCTAGTTAGGATCTATGTCGCCTAATGATCTGATCATGCGCCATTCTTTTTCTCTAAGGAATCCCTTCAATGCTGCGCCTACTGGCTTTGCCGACTTCTCAAATTCCATCTCCAATAATACTTTTTCTGCCAAAGTCAATTCTTGTATTATGTCTCTTAATTCTTCATCTGTGTATTGAAAATATTCCTTATTAAACCTAGTTACCCTCATTTAATTGCTCCACCTCATTAATTTGCTCCATGAACTACCCATTTGTATTAAACTCATGGGTTTCAGCTCCAGCCAATTGCCTGCTATCACTAACAGGTCTTACATCAGGACAAGCCGCTAACTCGGTAGTTCCTACCGTTAAACTTAAACCACGCATCAATATGTTTAATGATGCATTTAGATCTCTATCCAGCACTCGTGCACATTGCGGACACTTCCATTCTCTTTGGTTTAATGCTAGATCTTCGTTTACGTATCCGCAATTCGCGCAAGTCTTGCTGGATGGGAAGAATCTGTCGATTTTAATTACCCTTCTTCCATACCAATCTGCTTTATAAGTTATTTGCCTAACTAGTTCTCCCCAGGAGGCATCCCCAATAGCCTTGGCTAAACAATGATTTTTCATCATATTCTTTACAGCTAAATCTTCCATACAGATTACTTGGTTTTCGCTAATCAATTTGGATGTGATTTGGTGCAAATTATTATTGCGTATATTTGCGATCTTTACATGTAATTTTCCAACTTTTAATTTAGCTCTGTACCTTCCATTAGAATCCTTTTTAGTTCTACTTAGCTCCTTTTGTCTTATCCTTAGGTGTTTTTCGTATTTCTTAATTGTTTTTATGTTTTCGAATCTATGCCCATCAGAACAGACAACCAAAGATTTAATCCCCAAATCAATACCAATTGATTTATCCGCCTTTTGTAGATGTTCAATTACTCGTGTCACACCAACACAAGCGTGATATTGTCCCGCCTTATTCCGCGTGATTGATGCGAAGTTAATTTCACCTTCCACCTCACGATGTTGATCAATCTCAATACCTTCCTTAAACTTTGGAAAATATACCCGCCCATTTCTGATCTTTACGTGCTGTGGAACATTAAAAGACTGCTTATTACTCTTAGACTTAAATCGTGGAAACTTGGAGATTTTCTTAAAGAACCGATTATACGCTACGTCTAGATGTTTAATGGCTTGTTGGAGAGACTGCGCATTACAATCATTCAGCCATTTAGTTTCCTTGTTACGCTTAATTTGGGTTAGTTCTTTTGCCATGTCTGCGCAGGTTAGTGTTTTGTTGGTAAGTTGCTTCTCTTTGGCCTCCGAGTAAAACTTCATTCTTCGATCAAGAAATAAATTATACACAAAACGAGTACACCCAAAGTGTCTGCCTAGTAATACTTTCTGCGCGTTGGTGGGCGATAGGCGAAGTTTGTATGTATATTTTTGTTCCATTTATAATACTCCGCAGAGAAACCATTAACTCTTAGAAAATAGGTAAAATTGATCTAATTTAGATTTATTCACTTTTGAGCCTCAAAAAATAATGTTGGGGAAGGTATACCTTTTAGGTATGATAGTATACTTAACATTTCCCTCTTTAAATCAGATCCCAGGCACGCTTGTAGAGCTATCCTCTCAGGTACTGACAAATCTCTGTACCCAATAATAGTTACTTTTACGTGCCTATGTCCATTTTTATTGGACATAGATGGTGTTTCTTCTACTAAAATATCTTTATCGGAGCTTCCGCAGTAAGTAAAGTAATAGTCTTTGAACCATTCCAATCTCCTATAGAATAGATCTAGATTTTCCTCACTGTCTATATCTATTAATAGTTGATTGCCTGCAGGATAGACTATATCCCAATTATTGGATTTTGCTATGTCCCTAGGTAATTGGGGATTACTTAAGGCCTTCCCCAGATCATATCTATCTATTTCTTCTGAAGACCATAAGGGAATAGCAATTAGTTCTTTTTTAAGCATTTTTACCTTTATTCCTCATTTCTTGATAATTATAATAAAATGAATCTAAATAATGTGGGGCTTCCTCTACAGTCGGTAATGACAAACCCTGCTCTAATAAATAGTCTGATATGAACCTATCTAAAGATTTTCCGTACATGAATTTGTTATTTTTGGTCAAACCCATTAATTATCATCTCTTATTATTTCTATTGAGTCTATTTTAAATTGTTCTCCACTAAAGAAATAATTATACCTTTTATTAAATTGCCCTATAACCCATTTTTTATATTCAGCGTCTTTTACATTGAAGTAGTCTGTGTTAGTAGCAAATGTTACGTTACCACTAATATTGCACTTTATATTAACTTTCATAATCCTGATCCCTCAAAATTTTTATACTCGTCTTCCCATGTAGGCATCATTCTATTTATCTCTGTCCAGTCTGTTTCGTCTACTATGCACGTCCACCTAGACGTATTTTCTGTTTCTTCTAAAATTGCGAGGAATGTTTTATCCTTATCGAGAGGGGTTAATCTGGGAGTAAAACACGACGAGTTAAGAATAGCTGAATATGATTTACTATCTCGGTATAAAGAAACATATACTGAATTTCCATTTATATCGTTAATCAATCCAGAATATTCTTCAATTAAATTCATATACCATTATATCACATTTACTTAGTAATTCTAGCTGGTCATTAAAATCATCTAAAAGAACTCTAACATCATTCCAATGCAAACCGCCTAAGCCACAGCCCAGCTTAGGGATACCTATGGACCTAATTTGCTTATTCATTACAACGGAAATAAGCTCCTCTAGACCATTAGATATATAAGATAGTTTGCTCGGGTCCTTCCATTTATCTTTGGTGGGAAAATTTATAATATACCTAGTATCATTTAGCCAATCTGCATACTCAAAGATACTTAATTTTCCAGGGCGTAGGTATTTACTACTGCAGTCTAATTTATATTTTGAGAAATTGTCTGGGTAGGATATCTTGAAATCCTTAGCCAGACCAGCACCTGCTACGCCTTCGCAGTTAACAGGATTCACTATAGCCTGTTCTGCAGCAGAAAGAATGTCTCCTGTTATGTACTGAATCAATTAGTCGTCTCATTTTCTACATAAATTAATGATCGTATTTTCTTTATTGTAGGTTTAATTATACGCTCAAGCCAGATCATCCATACTTCTTCCACTATAGGAGAGGGATGGGGTTCGCAACCATAGAGTAATTGCATTTCTGTGTCTATAACTTTATATTCAAATTTACTTATATTACACGCGTTTAGTAATATTTTCTGCCCAACTTTAGGTATATAGCTGGAATGGTAGGAGAATAATTCATCCGAGTCAGACTCCAGCATTACTACTATTTTAGGCATCCTCACCCCAGAACGCAGGATTATTTCCCCAGATGTTCCTAGTGTACCCAAGAATTACGTTTGTGGAGTCATCTAGATTGAAAACACGTTGCAGAGGAGCTATAGTAGTATCTGAGTCGTAATGGACAAAATTTTGGTGTTCCTCCAGAAACAACACTATATCTGTTGCTTTCTCTTTCAGTTCCTCAAAAAGGGAAGTGTGAGATTTATTAAAAACTTTGCTTGTAGCTTTCTTAGCCATGAGCAGACATTAACATACACTCTTGGTACCTGTCAACCCACTTGACAAGATCACACGACCATGATAGGATGTGCTTGGAAGTTGAAAGTTGGCTTGTCTAGCAGTAATGGTAGTGCGCTGCGGGGACGCAGAGATCTGGGTTCAAATCCCAGGACACGAACGGGACGCCAATCAAAAGTCTAACTGATACTTTTTAACCAGGGAATTAAATAGCCACATCACCTCAATATTGTTCGGTGTGATGAACGAGGAATACTGAGAGGCAATTTAATTCTTTTACTGAAATAATTAAAAGGACTAAAATACTAAGACGCACGAGCGTACGTTCGTGCGTCTTGCTATACAAGAAGTTAACATTCTGTCAATGGACAAGTACACTTACAAGCAGTAAAATGGGCACAAGATGAATAAAGAAACCACAAATACAGACAAACTTCTCCCGGCAGGAATCTGCATTCTTACCAGAACGGTAGATAATCCTCGCCCTGACCGGCGCACCAAGCATTATTTCCAGCAAGCTAAATGGCATAATGGAGATCTCTTCTTAGTAAAGGTCATAGAGTTTAAGGATAAACTCTATGAAACTGACCAGCGCAAAATTTTCCTTCTGAAAACTTTCGGCGAGACGGAAGCGCACGGCAGGCATTTACGAGATCTTACTCTTTATGTTAAAAACAATAAGTTTACGTCCGCGTCTTTAGAAAATTTCGGGGCGTGGATCGATAGTATCGCCCCGATCCCGGAGGACGATCCGCTTATTACCACGAGTGTTATGGCCTGCGCTCTTGTGGAAGAACTTGAGTGGTGCTCTGGGCTACATATTTTAGAAGCTATTTTAGACTTCGGGTTGACGCCCAATTTAATCCGAAAAGCCCGTAAGGAGCAATATGAAAAGTGGGATAAAGAGGAGGAGGATAATAAGTAATGGCAAACCTTAACTTTAATTCAGTACTTAGGCGTGCTTCCGGGATGGGTTTCTACATGGAACCCATTACTGACGGAGAAGGTAATATAATTGACGGGGAATATAATCTCTTTTCTGATTCAGAGGAAGAAGATGATTTCCAGGAAGTTATATTCAGCGGTACTCCTGCAGACGTAGATCATTTCCTAGACGGAGCTAGTTGGATGTTTGAACATTTACAGATAGAACCTGGGCTTAATTACCAATGAGTGTAACTATGACTGCAATAAACAATTCATTCTACAATGAAGACTGTCTGGATATGATGGAAAGAATACCCTCAGGCAGTATAGATTTTATTCTGTGCGACCTGCCTTACGGGACCACTAAATGTAAATGGGATATAATTATACCATTTGAGTATTTATGGGCTGCCTATAAACGTATTATAAAGGAAAATGGCGCAATAGCGTTATTTGGCACAGAGCCATTCTCTAGTAGATTGCGCTTAAGCAACCTGGAAATGTACCGCTACGATTGGTATTGGGAAAAGGATAAGGGTGCAAATTTCCTATTTGGTAATAGGATGCCTCTTAAGACTATAGAAACTATTAGTATCTTCTATAAGAAACAACCTACGTATAACCCACAAAAAACCATTAATCCTAAGGGCTCCAGTAAACGTCATTTGGGCTATAACCCTGCCAGGATTACCAAGAATATGAAAGACGTGATGGGCGAAACCTGGAAAGAGGATACAATAAACACAGTAGAGAATTACGGAGGTTCTAATTACGAGCCAGATAAGCTCCTGCCTAAGCAATTAGTTTATTTCGCTAAGGATCAACGAGGTAAAATACACCCTACCCAAAAACCTGTTCAACTGCTTGAGTATTTAGTAAATACTTATACTAATGCGGACGAGACCGTTTTGGACAATTGTGCGGGTTCTGGTTCCACCGGTGTAGCCTGTTTGCAAACAGGCAGGAATTTTATTCTTGTAGAGAAGGATAAAACTTATTACGAAGCAGCAGAGCAAAGACTTAATAATACCAAAAAGGAAATTCGTGTGTCATAATGAGCGTTACATCATCCCCAGGGCCTAATATATTTACTTTTAGGTGCAACTACCAAGAAGGCTGCGACAAACAGAGAAATATCTCCGCTTGGGAATTAAATGATGCCGAATTAGATTTAATCTATATCCACGGTTGGGATGTGTATTTAGGCACAACATCGGATAGACCCAATAGACATTCCTGCCCTTATCATTCAGTCTATGAGACACACCAAAGAAAGCAGGGTTGATATGAACCAGGTGTATGATAGACCAGCTACGCTAAATATAGTAGATAAAGCTGAGCGTCTTGTCGAACAAAATAGGGTAATTCCGGTTATACAGGGGTCTAGCTACATAGTAATTGGTGATACCGATACCTATGTAGTAAGTTACACGGATAGATGGCTCTGTAATTGTCAATGGGGCTATTGGCGCCCTAATGATTGTGCTTGCAGTCATGTTATGGCCGCAGCTAGAGTTGCCAGATTACCATACAAAACTAAGGCTACTGAACGCCTTGGTAAAATGATTAACGACCTTATGAATAAATATCTTAAGCCTTATTAAGGAGAAATTAAATGTTATTTAATACATAAAGACATAAAGAGCCTTTTCTATCTTATAGAACAATTGCATATAAAGATTGTTCATTTAGAAAATGAAATATCATCTCTTAAGGACAGTTATACTTTTTATAGGCAAATGTGATTGAATTGCACATTTACCTAAACGCAAATATACAAGCTAGACTTAAATTGGTTCGCGATAATTTCACGGACATCATCACAACAGACGTATCTAGATGAGTATATTTGCTGGTGGTAGAGGAAATATTGAATAGAAACCCAATGCTAATATAAGCCTTCTAATAAAAGGTGCATACCATAATAGAGGAGAAATTTAAAATGAAAATTAAGGGTAGAATAATAGGAGAAATTAATAGGTCTTACAAAGGCTTATTATTCGATGCCCCAAGAAGGTGGCCAGGATATGATTTTGATATCATACCTGTAGGGAATTTAAATGGCTATGGTTTGTACCTTAGAGTAACTGACTACCCCGATAAGAATTTTGTGGAGAAAGAGATTAAGTGAGATTGAATAGTCTGATAGACAAGGAATCCAAAGATCGAGTGTTAATTGGAGATATTATTAGGCATGAAGTTAGAATTAAGCCTATTAGATTGATATGGGATAATCTATGCGGCCCGGTGTCTGTTCAGATAAACCTGGTGTCTAGCGAGGTGTTATCTTATCTGTGGGTATCTGCATGATCCACAATAAAAGATCAGGCGTTGGCGTAGTTAGACGGAGATGTATTTATTGCCTGGATGAAATGCTGGCAAAAATATCCAAGGAAACGTATAGCCATGTTTATGTTAATTTACTTAATGTAGCGTACGATCAGGTCAATAGAAATGTTAGCTATAGTCTGCTAGATGATTTGGTGCTGGAACCATTAGCCAGACTGGAGCAATAAATGCACACTAAACATAAAGTAAAACAAAGCTAGAAGGTATTAAATATCTAAAGACCTAATATTTGGTAAAAATTTATGATTAGTATAAATATTTATGTGGGTGGCCTACGTGAGATCAAAAGTTGCGTAAGGTCTCGCAATATCACTATTTGAGAAAATAGTATATCTGTAAGCTGTTCGTGTACTTTACGATTCACTCTATTTGCTGTCGTAGCACTTATCTGCACCCTTATTTTTGAACAAGTTAGGTAAACATACATGCGTAATGTAGATATTCATCATAACGTATTGGCCATGATAGCACGTGAAATGAGAAATTCCACGCGGATAAGAGTAAACTCCAATGTGGCGAACACTTTAAATTTTAGAATACGTAGTGAAGTAGGCAATATTATATCATCTAATATAACAAGAATAAGGGATTTAATAAACAACAGAAATGACGACAATATGCACACACCTGACCAGGTTCACAAACAAATTAATACATGATCATATTAATACTCAAATCATATTAAGGTGGGCTTGCGTGAACAGTAACATAAAATATAGGGTAATGGAACATCTTAGATCACCTATAGGCAAATCTATGGTGGGAGTAAGTTATGTAACTAACAGAGCAGTTTACACATTGTATGAAGAATTACGCATAGGTATTGAAATCAGGATTTACGTACAAATACGAGATGCCATCCAGCTAGCACAATCGCCATGACAAGTAAGATAAGTAGTGAACTATACAATTTAGTTAGAGATCCTACAAGCAGCGACATACACGAACAAGTAGAAGATAATGTACCTTTTCAGGTAAGGTTCTTCTTAGGTGTTGAGATTCGTGATCTAATGCTTAATCGTGTAAAAAACAGAGTATGGGACCCAATCAACGATCATATTATACGCAGCTAGAAGGTGTTTGACTCACAGCGTGGAATAACCTATCCTATAGAGACTTGGAACACAAATCTGTAGGAGGATTACCTAAACCATGAGTCTTTGGAATAAGAAACTAGAAGATCAGCTTAAGAAAGTATGGGCAGACGAACCTAAGCATAGTCTGTTAGCGAAGTTCCCAGATTTTACTTACGACGCATTAAGAAAGAAAGCTATGCGCCTGGGACTGCACAGAGCTGCTACGCAAGAGCTAAGGGCTTCTTCAGACGAACAGATACTAAAGAGAGTAGAAACTTTAGGGTATCAGGTAGTAAAACACCCCCAAGTTACTGATAAGGTTTTTGATTTATCTACAGAAAGATTTAGAGGGGATACAGTAAGAATAGGTATTGTATCAGATACCCATTTAGGATCAAAACACCAGCAATTAACGTACCTCAAGCAGATCTATCAATACTTTGCAGAATTGGATATTAAAATTGTATTGCACGGAGCGGATCTTTTAGAAGGAAATGGATTTTTGTATAGAGGCCAGAATTTTGAGATGTTCGTCCATGGCGCGGATGAACAGGTAGATTATGCAATAAATAATTACCCAAGAGTTAAAGGTATTAAAACATATATCATTTCCGGTAACCATGATCTAAGCTTTTTTAGTCAATCTGGCGTAGATGTAGTCAAGAAGGTGTGCCAGTCTAGAGAAGATATGGGGTATATAGGGCAATATTCTGGATTTATTAATCTACCAGGAAATATGCTTACGTACCTCTTGCACGGAGCTGGGGCGAACAGTTATGCTCGTTCGTACAAATTGCAGAAAATAGTCGAAAATTTCTCTTCCGAAAATAAACCTAAATTATTCATAATGGGCCATTACCATATTACAAATGTATTGCCTAATTATAGAAATGTATTTAGTATGCTCCCTGGATGTTTCCAGTCCCAAACTCCATTCCTGACACGTCTCGGATTGTCACCAGATGTCGGAGGTTGGGTTCTGGAATATTGCGTGAACGACTACGATATCAAGAATGGGCTTACCCGGATAAAAGCGGAGTGGATTCCATTTATGAATCACATTCCAAACGATTACTAAATGGGAAGACCAAAAGGCTCAATTAACAAATTCAGTTCTAAGCTATCGGTAAATTGTCTTAAATGCAATTCGCCCTTTAGAGCCTACCCAAGCAGGGTTAAAGTAGGCAAAGGGAAATATTGTTCACTAGACTGCTATAGAGCCGCAATTGAGAATAAAACCCAATGTATTTGTAGAGCATGCACTAAAGCCTATGAAGTGGATGCCTCACAAGGAGGAAAATTATTCTGTTCGTGGGATTGTTATATAACGACAGTAGATAAGGTTAATCTGCGTAATTCTGATTGGGATTCTAAATATATAGAATACAGGGTAGATTGCGTATGCTTAACTTGTGCAAAACCTTTTAAAGTCAGCAAGGCTAGATTTGATGATAATAGAGGTAAATATTGCTCTAAAGTTTGCTACTCTGAATCTATGCGTTTGCCTGCTGGGGTTCTTAAGGAAAATAGGCGTAAATATATTAATGCTTACAGAAAAGCCCACCCTGAGTGGACTGCTGAGTGTAAACAACGTAGGAGAGCAATAGAAAACAACGCCGAAGGTCATTTTACAGCCCAAGAGTGGATAGACCTAAAGAAAAAATTTGGCAATAAATGCGCTATATGCGGAGAAGCCAAAAAGCTAACAGTAGACCATATAATACCTCTTTCTAGAGGTGGTTCTAATTATATAGAAAATATTCAAGGCTTATGCGGCTCATGTAATAGCCGTAAGTGGGCTAAATTATCTAATGCATTAAAATCAGTTAGATACCCAGAAGGAATTACTAAAGATGTTTAATACTCCAACAGCCAAAAATGAATTCGCTTCATTCAGATTCATAGATAAGCATAACCAATTCATATCAGTACAAGATAGTTCTCTAGCTGATCCTCATATTTGGATTGGCGTGGAATCTAGACCTACTAACCTCAACGAACCTCAAGGGCTAAGAGAAATTATCAATGCTAGAATGCACATCGATCAGGGCATGGCCGAAAAATTAATACCATTACTACAAGCCTTTGTGGATACAGGAAGTATTGCCGGGCAGTAGGAGAATTAGATTTATGAGTAATAAGGATTTAGAGATTTTAGTAGATTTTGACAAAGAAAATCAAAAATCCATCATTAAACTTAAAATACAAAGCCTAAAAATACCGATAACACAATCAATGGAATTTTATTTAACTGAGAAGGAAACTAAAAAGCTTCTTGGATTACTCGAAACTAATATTTCTTTATTTAGAGAAATTGCAGTATTAAATGAGCCTTAAAATTAATACCGACAATAAAGGTAAAATAACTAATAAGATATTATCTAATACTTACCAAAATGTATACGTTAATGTTGAGGATATTTTAGAGGCCACTTATTTATACGAATACAGGGCTATTATTCGACAATCCCTAAAATGCAGGGATACTCTGTGATTTTTAGATCTCCTATGGGTTAGCAGGCAGACGCGAAGAGGCCAGTGGAAAGAGCCTCGGGAAGAGCCTAGAGCGAAACTACCCGTTCTAGGCTTCTTCTTTGTACCCAGTTTCCTAGATCAACCAGGGAAGTCTAAGACAAAGTTAACATCCTGTCTACAGACGAGCTGGGGCGGGTGTGGTAGACTTGGGTCATGGAAGATCTAAGAGACATAGTTATACTAGATTTAACTCTAGAGTAGAAGAGAATTGGCGCCTTCTTCCCAAGGAAGCTCGTAAGTTGGGGAAGTACTTTAAAACGTCTATAAAATTCTGGCTTAACTTGCAGGAATTGTACGACAGTTATACAATGACACGAGGATAAAATGGAAAAACTAGTAATTTCAAATACAAGCAGGCAACTGATCTTTGAGGATATTAAAGATCAGGATCTAGTAAGTTTGGCTCTATCTATACCCTGTGTTACCTTCAGTATAAGGATATCTGATATTAAAGATAGAAAACTAATAAGACAGAGTAGTTTAGGTATAGGTCTAACTAAAGACTATGCGCTTAAGATTATAGAATGGCTGCAGAAATTATATAATGACTAAGATTGGCCCACTATTTCCTTTCTACGGGTCTAAATACAGGCTGGCTAAGTATTACCCACTTCCCATTTACGATACTATAATAGAACCCTTTGCTGGGTCTGCTGCGTATTCTCAGCATTATCCCGACCTGGAAGTATTTCTTTATGAAATAGATCCAGTCGTTTATTCCACGCTGAATTATCTAATAGTAGTGACAAAGGAAGAAATAAATAGCCTACGTACAGATATTGATCATGTGGACGAATTAATAAACGGTAGCCAGGATCAAAGGTGGATGGTAGGTAGATGGCTAAATCCCGCAGCGTCTGGAAATCCCAGGAAAGCCAGGTCTACTTGGGGTAAGTCCGTGTCTGGATCTAGATCAATAGCGTACTGGGGAGGATCTTGCAGGCAGAGAATTTCAAATTCTCTGCCTGCAATTAGACACTGGAAGGTATTCAATAAGCCCTACCAAGAAATAGAAAATCAGGAAGCCACGTGGTTTATTGATCCTCCTTATATTGAAAAAGGAAAATACTATAAATTCGGATCAAAACTAATAGACTATAAAGAATTGGCCGAATGGTGTAAATCTCGCAAGGGGCAAGTAATAGTATGCGAGAATGAAGGGGCTGATTGGCTAGATTTTAAACCTTTCCGAGATGGGTATACGCAAAAAACAAATGGTACAAAATCTAAAGAAGTGGTTTGGTACAGGGAAAATGACCGATAACGAATGTATTGAGCTTGTTAATCCTACTCGTAAATTCATTGTAACAGACGATAGGGATATGGTTCTATTCTGGGTAGGGGTGATAGACCCAGACGTTAAAGCCAAATTATCGTTGGGGATTGGATTATCAAAGGCAGACGCAAAGAAGGTCAGGGATTTCCTGACCAAAATCCTCAAAAAGGCAGGCTAGGTTGACTATAAGCAACATTGATACGTCTGTGTGCCGAAAACATACACGTGTAAACAAATCCATGCGAAAACATCCAGCTTACCTAAATATGTCTAGTAACGAGAAATATGCAGTATGGTGCGCCTTAGACGCTTACATATATCAAGAAATACACTCAAGTCTACGAGTTCCATTACAAGATCTTCTACAAACTTTAATGCTGTAGGACAAATAAGACCATGATTACTATAAAAAATTACGTGCAATTCTCTTTGAGATCAAAGATGTGGCGTTGTTGCAGATCTAAGTTTAATTTATGCAATATAGATAAATTAGGTCATTCATTCATTCTTCGGTAGGCACGCTAATACAACAGGTCGTATCTCTGGAATAAGACAGCAAATAATAGAGACCGTGCACACCCTCTTTGTAAGACATAATGAACTTAGCCCTTTGGTAGAGTAATCTTAAATAAGTTTACCGTTGTAATAAATATCGTAATTTCACAAAAATAAGAAAGGAACTAAGTAATGATCGATTTATTTGAAATACGATCTAAATTAAATGATTGTAGATACCCAGAGAAAAAGTACATTAGACTCCTTATTAAAGAAGTTGAAATGTTGCGCGAGAACTACAAAAACACTAAAGGTAAGTCCAACGAGTATTGGGAAGCCTATCACGCCGAGGGGATAGAGATCCTGCGGGGAGAGGTAAGAGCATTGGAAGAGATAAATAAAGAACTTAAGAAGCGAATGGCTAGAGTGGAAATGAAGTATTGGGAAGCTATCCAATATTGATTGAATACCATTCCATATCTTCATCAGTTAAGGCACCTCGTAAACAATGCATAGCGTTCGATAAACTCGACGGGTCTTCTGTAAGGGTTAAATACACGCATAAGGCGGGATTCTGCCTATTTGGGACTAGAACACAACTGATAGAGGAGACCGCTGAATTCTGGGGTGAAATAGTCACAGTATTTAAGCGAGATCTAGAATCACCTCTGATGCAACTATTTAAGTCCAAGAGGTTTAGGGATTATAAAGAAATAATTGTCTTCGGAGAATTCCTAGGAGAGAGTCACTGGCTTTCGATAGTTACATGGATAAGAACTTTCCTTTATACGTGCTAACGCTGGAGGACCTTAGAGCGAGAGTTAAAACGCGTAAGACACAGCAACAAGTTAACATACATGACGTTGACGAGTAACTGTACCTGTGCTATACTGGGGACATGAGTAAGATAGATGCTGATAAACTGTTCTGGGTAATAGAAGAAGATTACGAGTCAGGTAAGAATCATATATCCCTTCACCGTAAAGACGAGGCCAATAATTCCTGCTATAACTTCTATTCTGTAGATTATGGCATGGAACTATTTGAATACAAGAATATTGGCGAGGCGGTAGATTCTCTATATTCTAAAGAAATTAATAGAGCTGAGTCGATAAAGACTAACGTAGATAAAAGGATCATTGAACTTTACGACCCAGAGTTCATAAAGAGAGAACTTAATTATTTTTTCTCTGATGAATGGGAGAAGTATAATAATAGTAACATTGAATCTTATAGAAAGAATAAGGCAGAAGAAAATGAATAAAGAAATAAGCTCGTGGACAGCACATTTAGCTAATTCTGGTTGTTTGGGCCGCATAACTGGGCAAGCTTTTAGATTAGGCGAAGTTATACAAACCCTAGAGGACAAACGCAGCGAGGACGGAGTATCTGCAAGAGTTTATATTGTTTCCTTTAGATGCAGCAATTACAGGGTTGTTATATCAGACCACACGGAAAGTGTCCGCAGATTAGCTAAACTAAATAGAGCAGAGACGTGTTTTAGTTAAGTTACGGCGCTCGGAGTAATACATACGGTACAGGTGCAACAGGTAATACATAAGCAGGTTTGGAATGTAGTTACTCTACCAATAAGAAGTGACACATGGGACCTGCTCAGCAATGTACTTATTTTTATGCCTATGCCTGATATTGTCCATGATCAAGTATACGCAAAAATCCATTCTATTATCTTAGGTGAGTTAAAGAGATGGGAGCATGGGGAAACTCCTAGGCCGGTAAGATATACAGTGATCCTTTTATGAGAACAAAATATTCTAAGTCTTTTAACCGAGATTTTTCTTTTTATTTGAGTGTTAGATATAAATTTAATTTCGCTGGAGTTAAGGACATAGAAGTTTCTCGCGACAGTAAGGCTATTTCAGGTAAACAGGCTTTTCATATTTTCGATAGCCAGGGTAAACTAGTGCCCACCAAACACCCACATTTGCTAAAAACTCTAGTAAGGGCTAAGAAGAGTATTGATCTACATATAGAAATGTATGCCGAAGACCTTAATAGTGGATTGTTCCTATGATTGAGCTTAGAGCGTACTGTCTTAAAATAAAAGCACCAAACTGGTTTAGACGTGCAGTGATAAACCAGGCTATAAGGAATAGGTAATGCCAGAAATTCTTAAGCCTATGAGAGCTGTTATTGGGGCTTGCTTTAGGGAGAATTGCAGATCTACCTTCGGAGACCCTCAGCCAGTAATGGAAAATTGCGGAGTAGCTCATGGGATTATGAACCCCATGGGTATAAATGCAGGCACTAAGGTATTATGGGTTAGACGATCCAGTAAGATGAATAACTACCCGGGAATTTGGACGTTGTTTTCGCAACAATACAGTCCAGAAGAAATTTTGGGAGCAAAGGATCTCGCTGGCGCGAAGGAAGTATTTAATCGTATGGCGTCTGAAAGGCTACTCGGCGCCCCTATAACTATAGAAGCATATCTAGACCAGACGAGTGGGTTTTCAGATGATTTAAAAAGAGAAGTACATCTAATGCTCTACAAGATAGAATTCCCGTGGGGTTTAAAGTTGAATGAAGATTACTACACGTACGCCCAATGGTTAACATGGGATGAACATTTCAAATACCACAAACAGCCTAGCTGTGGTATGTGTACACGCTTATTCCAAGATTGGTCGTACCTTAAAGGCCACTGTGGTTGTCTAGCAGGATCAGACGACGCACGGTAGCGTTAAGAATAAAATAAGGAGATGAGTTTTTGAAATTAAATTACAAATGGCATAGATCGTTTAAATCTGCCGATGATCGCAGATTCAACTTAATAGATAAGATACATGAACCAGGACTGGACGAAAACGAACAAAGAGAATTAAAGTTTCTGCAAACGTTAGTATGTTCTTGGCTAAACTTGAATTGGCCTAAAAATAAGGACCTGCTGAATTCAGCAGGTCCTATAGACAAGAAACTGTTTACTGCTTAGGAGTTATCAGTGGCTAGACCATCTGCAATGAACTCGGTAGAAACTGTGCTCTCAAGAGAGAACAGGTCGTCTACACGACGGGGGCGCTTTGCGCCAGCGGGATAAGTGGCAGGAGCATCGAGCATACCGATACCGCCATCCAGACCCCCGATAGCAACTTCCTTAGCAAGCTTTATCTTAGTAAGTGCCATAATATTCATTCCTCCTTATCAAAAATAGATCTAAATAATAATACACCAAATAACAAAGAAAGTAAATATAGTATACAATGTATTTAGGATTTCCAAATATTTATACAGAAGACAAGAATATAGATGGGTTTACAAGTCAGCGTAATTTAAACTGGTCTGAACAATTTAAAGAATTAAGGAATGGAAAGTACGTTTTAGCGGTACAGAACGCTCACTACAAAATTATACATAATGAGCAGTATACAGAAGATGAAATAATACTAGGCAGTGACGATTCATTTTATCATAAAGGCATGCGCCTAGAAAATATACTCTGCTGTAGATTAACTGCAGACGCAGCTATCACACATTACTTTTGGAGTTTAGTCACAGATATAGGTGCAAAGGAAAGGAATTTAGAAGAACTAAAAGATAAGTATAAAGAAGTAAAGGCTGCCATACTAAAAGACACAGACACAAAGCTAGAGACAGCAACATAGGCAAGTTGTTACATCCTGGCAACAACCCCGTAACATGGTTCTGTTACTATGGGATCACAGAGAACAGAAATGAGGAACACCAAATGTCCAACAACCTTTACCTGGATATTCCATGGGAACTTAATTCGACCAAACCTGAAGTAGTAGCGAAGCTGCAGGCTCTTAAAGAGAATATCTACGCGAAAAATTCAGAAAAAAATGGTAAACGCGGGGCGCCTGAATGGAGAATCAAGATTAACAAATTTTGGTTTTCTGGGATAGCCTTACTGAAAAGCAACACAGGCAGCAGATCCCGTCAGAAACTCTTGGAAGAATACAGGAAGCGTTCCTCTGATAAGAAAATCAGAGCTGCTCTCAGGTTGGCCAAAATGAGCAATCTTTATTTCGATGAACACGGCTCATCTAGAGGTGATTATCGATATACAGAGGGTGTAGATTTTGTTCAACCTAGTCTATCTAAATCGTCACCTTACTGGGACATGGGCGGAGAGGGTTTGGCTCTTATTAAGGTGCATCGTAAAAGGGTTTATGCCAAATCTTCTAAGTGGTATCCTTCTTCTACGTTCAGCACTTTTCTTGTGGGTAAAAACGAGGCAGGTACGTATTTCGCTCATAGAGTAGTAAATAAAGTTTATACGGTTCTAGAGGCCATTAATTGGATCTGGGACGGTAAAGCCGGAGATATTATGCAGAGGCAAGGAGATATCGCTCTCATTAACGGTAAAGGGCCTAAATTGCCTCTCAGGATCCCGGAGGGGCATGTGATTACTGCAGGGGGAATTATACATAATACACATCCTATGCTTCCCATACCAGAAGTAGGTCAGAGAATTATTGTGGGAAAGAGAGCGGCTGCACATGTAGCAGCAGAAACCAGGGATTAAATGAAACAAACATTTATTGTAGAAATTACTGGAGGTTCTTATATTGAACTTCAAGAACAGACCCATATATGCAGATTCCCGCTGGATGTGGAAGGCGAGGACGAGTTTGAATGTGACGAAAAAGCTTGGATTGTGGCCCACTCCGCCAGGGATTATTTATACGAGAGTAATCCATATTGGGAAGGTGTACCTACTGGAATAAGGTGCTTCCCTGCAGAGGAATTAAAATACGATATGGAAGATTTAGTGAAAAGGATCAAAGATGATAATGCAGGATTTTAAGGATTATGTAAATGGCTCAGCTCACATTGGCGATGAATTTCTGTTTTGTTTACAGAAACTTCTTTTGGAAAATAGTTTTGAGCTTGAAGCAAGCACAAACGAGAACACGGGGGAGTATACTATAGAAGTAAAGAAAATTAGTAAAAATAAAAACCCCGTAAAAGGCAAAGAAGACATAATTGTGCAATCTAAAATGCTTGCAAACTTCTACAAGGCCAACGGAGAAGGCTTTACGGACATTAGCTTTCACTGATATGAACGCGAAATTATTTAATGAAGATTGTGTTAAGGGTATGAACAACCCAGCGTATGCTCTTAAAGACACTATAGACGTAATTGTTACCAGCCCTCCCTACAATTTAGGCATAAACTATTTGACCTACAATGATTCTTTGCCTTACGAGGAGTATATAGATTGGACTATTACTTGGTTGTGGGCTTGTGATTCTTGTCTTAAGTCCGATAGCTCGTTATTCCTGAATATAGGCTCTAAACCATCGGAGGCCGAATTTCCTTTTAAATTGCTATCCAGCATTTTGGCTAAAACTAATTTCCAATTACAAAATACGATACATTGGATCAAGTCTATTACGGTAGGCGATAGATCATCTGGACATTTTAAACCTATTAATAGCAAAAGGTTTATAAACGACACTCACGAATATATTTTCCATCTAACTAAAACAAAGAAAGTAGAATTAGACAGACTGGCTATAGGTGTTCCTTACGAAGACCCGTCCAACCAGGCTAGATGGGGTAAGGATAACCCTGGTGTGCGCTGTAGAGGTAACTGTTGGTTCATACCCTATGAGACAGTTACGGGAGCTAAAAAGCATCCAGCCGCATTTCCTGCGGAATTACCGGAGCAATGTATAAAGCTGCATAGTATCGTAGAAAATACTTGTCTGGCAATTATGGATCCTTTTATGGGGGTAGGCAATACTGGAACTGCCGTCAAGAGACTAGGGCAGGATTTTATAGGTTTTGAAATAGATCCAGTCTATTTCAATATAGCAAAATGCAAATTAATGTAGAAATGCCAAGTCACTACAGTTTAAGTTGTGATATGTTATTCCTAGTGGAATTTAGGGTATTAGATGTTATACTCGATGGAATAAGTAGCAAAGTAAGAGACCAGGTTAGATGGTGGCAAATGAGAGAACAGGTAGCAAACTATCTACGGGAGAGTTAAACATGTTTATTAATAACTTAGATATTAGTAGTTTCCCAGAAACAAAACTAAACATATTTAAATTATGGCAGACTAATAAACCTGAATATGAAGTAGATGACATTTGGGTTAATGATTACGTAGTAATAGATGATTTGTTATTTACAGTATGGGATGAAACATACGACGACACTAACCCAAGTTACAAGCTTATTGCTTATCCAACTACTAGCTATTTATACTTTGAAACGGAAGAAGATGCTGAAGCCGCCGTGGCTCCGTTCAGGAAAAATGAGATTGTAGAAGAAATACAAATCCTAGAAGCTCACATAGCAGAAGATATGGAAAGACTAGCGGATTTGAAGGGTAAATTAAATGACTGAGAATCAATGGGGTCTATTTTACTCATTAGCTAATCTATATATAAACAGTGAAATTAGTCACTGCTGTTCTGATTTTGAATTACCAAACACATCAGAAAACCAAGATATGCTGTTTGCTATGGAGGCATATAATACTCCTAATAAAACGGAATGGAGATGGCAGACCATTGACGAATTAATAGAGGAGTTTGAAGGATCGGAAACTTTGGATACTGCAGACTTTTACCTTTTTGGGTATTTAGTTGACATGGTTGGTAAAGAATTAGGCTTCATTGAATGAATCATCTACAAAGTACACGAAAGACTATCCTTAAGAATACATTTGTTTACTGCGTAAACACCATAACGTCCCATGTTTCTGCTGTATACTTGGCCAACCCTAAAAGGAATAGCCCCTTCCTGGGTATGGTGGTAAAGCATCCACGTACGGATAAGGCGGAGTTCTATATTAACGAGTGGAATCATGTGGCAGATTTCTATTCTAATGCGATGTCATTCGAATCGTTCGACGAGGCAGCTAATTACTTGGTAGATTCATTTTTAGATTGGTCTCCTAATAAATAAAATGCCTAAATATTCTGGACCGATAAATCTTTATGTAATGCGTAGTAGGGTGATAGATACTATATATAATCGTGTAGATATAAGCGTAAACAGAAGGGACCGAGAAAGGGTGTTTAGCTACTGGAATATATTCGTGCCTCTGCCCAGAGCATTGTATAATCGAGTATTCTAAATTAATGCTCGATAATTACCTGAAAGGAATTAAATAATGAAACTATATGAAGTCCCAAGGGATCTTTCGTAAGAGTGATAGCTGACGAAGGGGTGGTCCCGCCCTACGCTACAGAGATAAAACATGCAGATGTAATTAAATTCCACCATATAGATGGCATGTATAGTTTTTGTACGGATAAGGAAGGGAACATATGCCATTTATGTGCGTGGGAAGAAGTTGAAATAGTGGAGATATCCGGCAGGGATGAATAAGAAATGGAGAATAGGTCAGAATATTAGGATTTACTCTAAAATAGATTCAGTAGTACACTCTTACTATTTACCAGAAATTTTAGGCTCAATCTGGGATCGGTTAACTGCGTCGCCGGCGCAAACACTTGATCAGCTACGGCCCTACACGAAACAAATAGTTGCGAGGGAGGTATAAACATGCAGGATAATTTTGATCAACTGAATAAGGCCCTAGAAGTGCCTTATGCTCGAACGGCTCCAGTATTAGGAGGCTTATATTCATTTGGCGTATTGACTGACGCCTGCCCATCAAGTATGTTTCCATACGAAACGGGAAGTTTGGACCTTTTTGCTATATTCATAGCAGCATTAAGGTCCGCATCGTAGACTAACCCACTTTTTGCAATAAACCTACAACCTCTACGTTCACCTTCCCTTAACCCAGTAATACTGTCGATCTGGGAGGTGTAGGCCGGGCTAACAAGAATAACGCTTTTACCTGCGTTTTCTGCCTTATAGGTTATTACTCTACGAAGTGCATACAATGGAACTTGAGATATACTACGTTTATTTTGGTATTTATTCTTCTTTCGCTTTATACTTTTTAGATTCTCAATGCAAATAGTATCAGCATTTGTGTTAAGAACTATATTGGAAATTAAATGTGTTTGGTTATTATTTTTATTACGCTCTTTCCTACGAAGCGAATATCTTAGTTTCTTTCTAGCGGCCCTGGTATTTTTTGATTTTAGTTCATCCTTCAAGTGCCTAAGTTTTCGTTTCTCTCCGTTAAACTTTCTATCAATAATCAATCTGCCGTCGCTCATAGCGGCAGACCTACGAATGCCTAAATCAACCCCTAATGCTAATTTTTGCTTTATCTTTTCTTTCTTGTTTTCAAAAGAAAAGGCAATAAAAATCTTTCCTCTATCCTCATAGATAAGAGGATCCCTATATTGGTATTTTTCTATAAGTTCTCTCAGCCTAGGATATACAACAAACTTATATTCTTTTCTTCCATTAGAACCAGTAATACGGATAGAAAACTTATCTGGTGTGGAATACAGTCGTTTATCCAGTCTTATCGACAGTTTCTTTTTCACAATAAGTTTCTTTTTATGATTGTTGGAATTGGCAGAGCGGTAGCAGGAAAGAACTTCTTGTTCTGCTCTAATTACAACTTGAGAAGGTATCTCTGGATACTGCTTACGGATATTCTTATATACCTTAGAATGAAGGACTACAATGGAGTTTTTCTGTTCTGGTAATTGCTCCTTTGACGCATGATTAAACACAATACGCTGCCACTCAAGCAATGTCTTGAGTTCCTGATATTCCCCTAAAAGTTCTGTATTGTAGGTGATCACTAATATAGTATATCATACAATGCTTAAAAAGCAACTTATTTTATAGTTTGTATGAATATAGGTATTACGTGAAATGTAGGTCCTAACAGACAATAAGTTAGGTATTTAGGCAATATTTGCAATTTTTGATCGCCTGGCGCAGATGGTCAGGCGATCAAAAAGTTAACATTCTGGCAACACGCACTACCCCATCAACATGCTATAGTAACACTATAAACTCACAGATCCTGGTCGGCCTTGATAAGCCCAGAGAATTTCTACACATTGGAGCTGAATAGAACATGCAAGATAATATAGATAACAATAATTTTGATGACCATAATTTTATAGATGGCTTTGATGATCAGAGACTACATTTTGTGTCTGACGTATCAAATTTTATGATGGAAATAACTCATAAATTTCCAGAAAGATGTAGTTATAATTTTCAAACTGGAGAATTCGGAGGTATTCCTTACGGAGATATGCCTTACGGCTCAGCATTATCGGATTGGGATTCCCGTGGAAGGGACAGCGATGCATTCTTTTCGTGGGCCGAGGGGCAGCAAGAATGCCCATACCTAAACGAATTCAGAAAAGAAATTTCAGCTCATTTTGGGCTACAGATCCTGACCCGGGAAGAGGCTGAATACGCTCTTACTCAGAGGAAATTCAAAACAAAGAAAGTCCATGATTGGGGAGACGTAGGAAGCGTAATCTCAAATATAGAAAGGTCGTTTAACCTATGATAGAAGAAGAAGACAAAAATGAAATAATACTAAGAGGACTAGGCGTCTGTGGCTGTGTGTCAGACGTGGCTCCAGAGTTTATAGAGCTATTGAAGCTTCTAAAAATACATACAGCATGAATGACGAATACACCGTAGAGGAAAAGGACAAAAAATTCAAAGAACGATCTGTAAAGCTAAACGATCAAGACCCTATGAAAGAACTAATAAGCTTACTAGCTATGAGCTTTTTGGATTACAGCGGGTATACGCTGGTCCTGGCTAACAAAAAAGGGTGAGAAATTGCTGGAGGAATTAACAAATGAATGATACTATAGTGAGTTCCGAAAAATTACACAAACTTCGGACATTAGTCCACAAACTATACGATAACTCTCTTGATATCAGAAGTAGAGCATCTCTGAACCTGGACGTTGGTGAGTCCCCAGTATCCATTGAATTCTATAATTTGCTTAATAGTTTGGCTCTACAAGCAAAAGAAATAAACGATACTGTAAGCGAACTAACTGGTAAGTGATGAAGTTACTACCTAAGCGTTTAATGTGTGGGTCTTGCAAAACTATAACTACAATTCAGCGTAAAGCTAGCAAGAATAGGCCTGCAGGTCACAATAAGCATATGTATTGCTTTAAATGTAAAGCCACACGACTACACATAGAAATAGATTAATATGACAGTAAAAGTAGAATAGACAATAAACTATGGTTTGGTGCGGGGAAATAGATTAAATATCGTAGTTAATTCGCGGGTAAATCTAAACACAGGGATCCCTATAAGAGCCCACGTTAGGATTTTATTTCCAGCTAGGCATTGAATCTCCCCTCCCCTCACCACCCCTCACCACCCCACTAATGTTAACAATCTC
>ERZ1292625.153-Hain-H41-01um-R1-153-length-115269-cov-8_pt1 | contig 51667 bp, 48 predicted proteins | sample MGYA00564400_ERZ1292625 | MGnify/ENA primary metagenome ERZ1292625 (study PRJEB36523, sample SAMEA6512639) | groundwater metagenome | collected 2019-01-08 | study: AquaDiva: Metagenomics assemblies of 32 groundwater samples | reverse complement strand
CTCGGCTGACTATTTATGAGACCGCTTCTAGTCAACGTTTTATTGGTGTTTATTTATTATTACTTATGAGTTTTTTTTGCGATTCTGCTCGTGCAGAATTTGAACCGGTGTTTTTAGCACAAAATTCACAAAACCTACAAAAACCAGCCCCATTGAAAAAATATAGAAAACCTAAAAAACCTTTTGTTGGTCCACCCGTACCAGAAAAAATTATTACGGAAAAAGTTCAAGAAGGGGTTTCAAAGCGAGTTGTCAGCTTAGCAAACCAACTGGATTCATTTTTTGGTGCCAAACGGGCAGATGATGAAAAAAATGGAAGCACTTTGCGATTAACGCCAACCTATAGAGTGAGTGAGTACAACACGCCTGTGAATGAATTTGAAATTCGATTAAATTTAAAATTTTTAAATCTTGAAAAAGAGGGTAAGGCAATTGAGGAAAAATTATTTTCCCATCCAGAAGAACCAGAGGATGAGCTTGACTACAAAAGTGCGGGTTTGACTGAATCCGAATACGATAAGGAGCAGAAAAGAATTCGCCAACTTCGAGAGCAATGGGGATGGAATTACAATTTAGAAAACAGAATTATTGTTAAAACCCCTTTAGCTTTTTTTTCTAAATTTCGTATCCGAAAAAATTTTCAGGGAAGTACTTTTGTTCATCGATTTTATAATGAGTTTGGTTGGGCCAGTGATACTTATTGGCAAGAGCTGGCCTCATTCAGTTCGGATTATGACTTAACAAAGAGTATACTGTTTCGTTTCAGCAACGAATTAAATTGGCTGTTTTATACAAATGCGATTAGCACTTCGCATGGACCTTCTTTAATTCAAAATCTGAGTAGACAAGCTTCTATCTCTTATGATGCTCGTATAAATGGCGTGATTGAACGTTTCAATTGGACCTTGGATAGTTACGGTCCCAGTATCACGTATCGACGCCAGCTCGAGAACAAATGGATCTTTTATGAGTTAAGCCCGGCGATTACATTTTCAAGAGTGAATAATTTCAAAAGAGCGCTCAGTTTCTTTATAAAATTTGAATTCGTCTTCGGCGACATCTAGATTTTTGTACCTTCGACATCCAACATATAGAGAGATTTTCGAGGTTGTTTTCCTGGCTTGGCCAGTTTTAGACATTTTTTAATAGTGGCGGCACTATATTTTTTATTTTTAATAACGCCCAAACACCAAATGGCATCGTATTTTGTTTTTTCCCATTGAGCTAAGCGGGAACAAACAGAAAGTGCGGCTTCGTCATATTCGACTTTATTGTAATCGGTGCTTTTGATTTGGTTCAGACACCTTAAGGGGTCATCTGGAGTTTCAAAATAGGGAGCAATTTTCTCACAAATGGATAAGGCTGTTGAGTCAAATTCGCCACCTTCCATTTGTGCTTCACATATATTGAACCAGCCTCCATTTTCCCATTTTTTAAGACTCCCACAAACGGGTCGTTCTTCGACGTCAGTTTTATTTTTTATTCGTCCGGGTTGTTTCGCTAATTTCTGTGCAGTTTCATTTTTTCCAGATGGGCCATGGGTTGAACAACCAAACAAAAATAACGCAGCAAATAACAAGCAGAACAGCTTCATGAAACCTCCAGAGAGTATTAAACGCAAGATTGTTAAAGGGATCAAGTTTATATTTGAATATCCCAAGAGATTTAAGTTAAATCTTAATAAATTTTAAAGGGAGAGCTTTATGAAGTTAGTTTTTGTATTGGCAGGTTTATGTTTAACAAGTGTAAGTTTCGCGACAACGGCGCCGACGCCTTATTCGATATTAAAAAATCTTTTTAATACGGCAGCCATGCCAATCGATGAAAACGACGTGGATTTAGCAACTGCTGAAAGCAATCAAAGATGTTCTTTGGTTTTCGAAAAAGAAATGGAAACTATACTTCCGGGAAATATTATTCGATTTGATGTGGTCATTGCTGGAGAACCTTCCAATGGCCCCTTGTTTCCGGGAACTCCAGATAGAACTGAAAGTGTGATCATCATAAACCGAGAGACTGCTCGAAATGGGAATACGGCATTATGGGGCAAGGTCGCTCAGCACGTAAAAAAATCAGTTGGTCCGACTGAGATTATTGAAGAAATTAATCATGCAACTTTGAGTGATTCTCCGTTCGTGCTTAAGCTCCGAAAAAATCAGAATATCGTTTTTGAGGCTACAAGTTATAAAGGATTACCAAATCAAACCGTTTTCTACGGATATTGCTATAGATAGAATGAATTAACCCTTCAGTCCCGAGGATTGAAGTTATAACCATGGAGGATGAATGAATAATAAACTTACAGCCCTATTAACGACAGCAGTCGTTACAGGTATGCTTGCTGGAAATATGGCGAGAGGCGAAGACAAACCCGCCGAAAAAAATGGCGAAATGTCAGCAAATAAAGATTGCTGCAAGGGCCACGATAAAAATAAATGCAAATGCATTAAGCACAAAAAAATGAAGAAGGGTGCTAAGGATGGTTGCGGTAACAGCTGTGAGCATAAAGCTAAAGATGCAGCGCCTAAAGCGGAAACTCCAGAAGAGAAAAAATAGTGATTTCTGATTTTAAAGATCTTGGGGTGGGCGTAGGACTACGCCCACCCCATTATGCCCAATTTAGGAAAAAAATTCCAAAATCAATTTCTTGGGTCGAAGTTATTTCTGAAAACTTTATGGCTTGGGAAAATCACGGGCTCAGTGATGCTCATCAAATCTTGCTTGAATTAAGAAAAGACATTCCCGTAGCGCTTCATGGAGTTTCACTTTCCATTGGTTCGGCGGATAACTTAAATATGAGTTATCTTAAAAGACTAAAGGAGCTCATAAATATAGTGCAGCCTGAAGTTATTTCCGATCATCTTTGTTGGACGGGCGTGGAGGGGGAAAATTTACATGATTTATTACCCATACCCTACACTCATGAGGCTCTCGAGCTGATCAGTAATAAAATTAACAATGTCCAAAATTATCTTGGTCGAAAAATTTTAATTGAAAATGCTTCAAGTTATTTAGAGTTTCAGTCATCGGAAATGACAGAGTGGGATTTTTTGAGTGAACTTTCTAAAAAATCTGGTTGTGGAATTTTAATGGATATAAATAATGTCTACGTTAGCTCGGTGAATCATGGGTTTGATCCAAAAACATATTTAAAAAATATTCCCATAGAAAAAATTGGCCAGATTCATCTTGCTGGCCACAGCAAGATTGATTCCTATCTTATCGATACTCACGACCAACCTGTTTGTGAGGCCGTCTGGCAGCTTTATCGCTGGTTTACTCAAGACTTAGGACATATCAGCACGATGATTGAAAGAGATGGGAATATTCCTGAATGGGAAGTTTTGGAACAGGAAGTTTTAAAAATTGGAGAGATTCGAAATGAAAAGCTCACTCAGTCTCTTTGAGATTCAAAAAAAAATAGCCAAAACAATTAAAGAAGGTTCGCCTTCAAGTGAACTTTCATCCATAGTTTGTGAAAAACCACCAATTTCAATTCAAGATAGGCTAGAGATTTATCGCGATGCTTATCGAGCACGGATGACCGAGTCACTTGCAGAGGATTTCCCACGTGTGCAAGAGAACATTGGCGAAAATGAATTCGATCAATTAGCCTGGTCCTATATTCAGGTACATCCTTCGCGATTCGCGAGCTTGGCCGAAGTCAGCCAACACTTTCCAAAATATCTAGAATTAATTTCTGAAGAACTTTTTGAACTGGCCTCGATTGATTGGATTGAAATTCTTTCTGGTCACGCAAGATCAATGGATTTTAAAAATAAATTATCTGCAAAGGAAATTCAACAGGGTGTTCCTTTTAAATTGAAAACCAATCCGACACTGCAATCTTTTATAGGAAAAGAAAGTATTTATATTGCATTTCAGTGTCGTGATGAAGTTGAAGTAAAATTATGTCGTGATTTTGAATTAAATTTTTTTGAACAAATGCAGACCTCAAGCACTCTTCAAGAACTTTCTTCATTGATTTCTTCGATGAATCTTGCAGCAGACGAAATTCAAAACCTCGTTGTAGAGTGGTTAAAGAATGAAATCGTATTTTGTGAAAGAATAAACGCAGACACGAACCAGAGCGTGTACTAATCAAATTGTTTTTTTGAAAATATGAAATTTATAAACACTTGTTCCATCCATTTGATGCGCCCAGGTTTCTTTTTCCGCAAGGCGTGACCAGCCTTTCTGATCGATTTCGGTTGGAGCTTTCATAAATGAACGAATCACGACACAAGAAGATTTCTTGGTGTCTTTGTGAAGTTTTTGAAGAATTTTATTCGCTTCATCTGTCGGTAAATAGGAAATGGTGTCAGAAAGTGAGATAAAATCAAAGGGCTCGGTAGGTAAGATATCCAAGAGATTTCCTATATGATAGTGAATTTTTGTATTTGATTTTTTACTTTTATGGAAAATATTTTCGTGAGCTTCCAGAGGAAGCCCTTCCTCATAACGAATTTCACCCAGAAATAAAATTTGCATAAAGTAATTTTTGCGTACCAGTTGAGTTTTAAAAACTCGTTCAAACTCTTCCCAAATAAATTGATAAGGCGGGCGGTGCTCGGTTCGATGGTTTGCTTGACCACTGAAGTGACCTTTATAAAGATACTTGTTAAAAACATACTCACTAGCTAAAATTCGCAGAAAAGATTTCCATCTTAAATGGGGCCAGCTTTTTTTATAAAGTAACATTTGTTCTTCAAGACTCTGGGCTTTGAATAAAAATGAAAAGTCGCATTGAAGATAATCTCGAAATATAACTCCTAATTTTTGAAAATGAGATTCCCAACGCCCCAGTAAAATGAATCCTCTTTTTTCCCAGCCAGTCTTTCTTTCGTTCCAATAGGCTTTAGTCTCGGGTTTCAGGTTGAGCTGATTAAATAATTCAATTCTGGAATCACCGTGGTCATTTCCCTTTTGCAAACCTCCGCGGTACCCCAAAAAGAATAACCATTGTTCGTAATCAAGCTGTCTCATCGCTTCAAATCGCAATTCGCACAGATGAATCTGGGCTGGGCTCATGTCAATAATATGAAGATGATTGGGTTCGCGAGCAATTAAAGGTATGCAGCGAGCGCCAGATCCTGCGATGCTAAATACGATATCGGTTTTCTCTGGGAGAAGTTGATATTCCACTCGTGTGTCTTCATTTGATAAAGTGTAATTTAAATCCGAAAAATATTCTTGAGCCACGCTATTTCCTTCCTATTAAAGAACCATTATATTGGACTCTAACTCCGACAAGAGTTCCACCTGTTTGTTGTTCGACGAGGGAAGACAAATTTAAACCTGTACCTTGATAATTTTGGATCAAGGCAGAGAAGGACCAGTTTTGTTTGAGTGCGTAAGTGTAAGCTGCGCTATAAAAAGTACTGGTGTAATCCTTATTTGAAAAATTCTGCCATTGGAATTCGTGTTGTCCATTGGAATATGTGGCCGACATGTAACCAATAAATTGACTTGAATCATCCGAAGTTAAATCTTCATTGCTGTATCCAGTGAATTGGGGAGTTAGGGTCCACTGGTCCCAAAAAATATCCATCCCGAATGTACTAAAGGCCATTCGACGGCTTTTCAGAGTTGCATCTTTTTGCTCGTTAATTGTTCCGCCAACTTCGATTTTTGGAACTATTTTTTCAAAGGCATAATTAACGCTCATACCAAACGTATTTTTACGAAGTGTTCTTGCAGCAACAAAACTAGATTGAATGCCACCAAGTGCAAGTTTGGCTCGTAATCCTGGATTGACACTTTCTTTTTCGGCAACTTCCTGTGGATTGGGATAGGGTTCAGGAAAGGTATCTTGCGCGACATCCCACATTGCGGCTAAATCAACGGACCAGGATGAGCCTACAATGCTGAGTAAACCTCCCGTTGAATGGGCCAGTTGCATGGACAAGGGATCGATAAAAAGACGTTCATATCTTCTTCCTGTCCAGATATCAAGAGAAGGAGAAACCCAGGAATCACTCCATCGCGTTGCCTGCCGCCCAATTTTAAAATAAATCATATCGCCAGAAAATTCTCCATAGAGCTCTTGCAAATAAAAGGCATTTTTACTGCGACGCCAGATTTTTTGTTCTTCGGGCGCGAAATCGGCCTCACCAAAACCATCCATAAAGAATTTGAAACGTCGGCTTTGAAATGAAATATCAGTTTGCATCAGTCCTCGGCTAAAAAGAATTTCATTGCCGCTGATAAGATCGTATCGGGGATTGAAATTAACATCCAGAGCGAGAGACTGACTTTCAATTAGAAAAATCAGTGTGGCCCATTTTAGCATCTATTTAAGTGACTCCATATTTCGAACTGTAAAAAATGAGTCCTCGATTTTTTTTGGAGTCATACTTATAATTTTAACTTGTGAGCTTTTCTTATTGGTATCTTCAATCCGGATAACAGAGGGTCGAGTATCACCTGCCATTTCCTTGTAATTTTCGAAATAAGCTTTCTTAAGTAAAGTTTTTCCATTTAAGCCTAAATATTCTGTGCGAAGTGGTCGGTTCGTTTTTTTATCAATCCATAAACGAATCCAGGCGTAGGTTAGATTTTCTTTATTGGCTTTTAAAAGAAGTTGGGCTTCTTGCGGAGTTTCCTTTTCTAAAGTGACGCTGTAGTCTCCGTGCCAACGGGTGCGAGAAATATCGCCGTTAGCAACTTGACCTGAAAGTTTTTGTGCTAAGGATAATCGCATAGACCTTTTCAGATTGGGAATAAAAGCTTGGAAATCACGATCAAGCATTAGCATATTTCGACCACGATCGCGAGCTGGCGCCTTTGTTACAATGATGGTTTTATCCTGATCTTTAATAAAAACTTCAAATTCTGTTTGATTTCCGTCATCGTCCACCTGAACCGTCATTGCATAGGACTGGGCAGGGTTTCTGATATCATCTGCTTTCTTGAGCAGCAAATCTGCGTTTGTTGCGGCTTGAAGGTTTGGCACAGCAAGGAAAACTAATAAATAGATCAATTTCATAATGACACCTGCCCTGTAATTAAATAAAACTCAAAATTATGAGTCTACTTTATAAGCTAGAGGATATTGAGTACAGTTATGTTTGGAATCAACAACAGATTTCTGTTCTAAAGGGCATTTCTTTAGAGGTATCTCGGGGATCCTTCACGTGTTTAGTGGGGCCGAGTGGAGTTGGTAAAACGACCTTGCTGAATCTTATGGGGGTAATTGAAAACCCGACCAAGGGCCGAGTCCATTTTTGCGATGAGCTCGTTTCAGAAATGAACGAGAAGGACAAAGAGGCAATACGTCTTAAAAACATTGGTTTTGTTTTTCAAGGTTTTTATTTAATTCCGACCTTAACCGCGCTCGAAAATGCGGCCTACTTTTTACCTTCGTTGGGAATGAATCGAGCAAAAGCAGATCAGTGGGCCAGCGAGATACTTGATCTTTTAGGTCTTGCCGATCAACGTCACAAAAAACCACTTGAATTGTCAGGAGGACAGCGTCAAAGAGTCGCAATAGCCCGAGCCATGTCAAAGCGTCCCCAAGTCATACTAGCAGATGAGCCCACGGCTAATTTGGATTCCGTGACAGCAGATAAAATTGTGATGGCGTTTCAAGAATTGCAGCGTGCTGAAAATACCAGTTTTATTTTTGCAACTCATGACTCGCATTTGGTGAGTTACGCAAAGAATGTTTTAAAGATGAAAGACGGATTGATATATGAATGATCTTTTAAAACTGGCTTGGCGAAATTTATTTAGAAATCCTAGGCGGACATTAGCCAGTGTTGTTACAGTTGGCCTTGGCGCTGCAGGCTTATTAGTCTACCAAGGATTTAATACAGGCATCATGAATCAATATCGCGAGAATACGATCCACGGCCATTATGGTTATGGACAAGTTTTCCCGAGTGGATATTATCAAAAAGTTTTAGAAAAACCCTGGGAAGCTTGGATTGAAAACTGGCCCGAAGTTGAAAAACAAATAAAATCAGTAACAGCAGTTAACGAAACTTTTCCTCGAGTTTCATTTTATTCTTTTCTGGTTAAAGGTGGAGTTACTCTTGGTGGTCATGGTGATGGGATTCTTTCTGAACGAGAGAATAAATTTTTTAATCAGCTTAATTTTATTGCTGGCGAAAATTTACAAGAAGGGGATTGGCTGGTTCTTGGCAAAGGTTTGGCAGAAAGTTTAGATGCCAAAGTCGGAGATACAATAACTTTGCTTGCGCAAACAATTCATGGACAGCTCAATGGAGTCGATGTGCGTGTGTCGGGAATATTTCACACTGGAGTTAAGACAATCGATGATATTTATTTTCGATTGAATTTGAAGACAGCTCAAGATCTTTTAAACACGGATCGTATTGAATCGTTTTCCTTAGATACAAAAGGTGTCAATTTTTGGGATGAAGTTGCTCGTGGCATTGTAAGTATAAACCCAAATTTAGAGCCCATTCGATTTGAAATCCTGGATAAGGTATATTACCAAAACTCGATTGACTTTCTTCAAGCACAATTCGGTTTTATTCGCGCCATCATTATTCTTATCGTAGCGCTTGGAATATTTAACACAATTGCGGTAGGGCTTCTTGAGCGTGGTGGCGAGGTCGGTGCCTTAAGAGCAAATGGTGAAAGTCGATCTCGCTTATTTAAAATATTTATTATTGAAAGTAGTTTTATTGGAATTTTGGGTGGTGTGGTCGGTGTGATCATCGCATTTATTATGTGGGGTATGTTATCTAAGGGAATTCCGATGCCGCCGGGCCCAGGGATTACTCGACAGTACCTTATTTACCTCGAGATTATGCCAAGTCACTTGATTCAAGCTTTGATTTTGCCTGCAGTGACAGCGGTTTTAGCCAGTCTTTGGCCTATTTTAAAACTATTAAGGAAAAGTATTCCAGACTTGCTAAGAACCACTTAATCTTTTTGAAATTGCCAATTCACGGGTCAGAGCAATTTCCCGGTCCGTCAAAGTTCCCATATGACCCTGAATACTGGATAGCTTTACGCCATGTTTGCGAGAGAGCTTATAAATTTCTTTTACTTTGAGCCAATCGATATCTCTTCCTAAAGTAAAACTTTCATATTTTTCTTCTAAAGCTAAAACGGATGTTTCGGCTAAACAGGCGTACACAGTTTTCCCTGGCAAACCTAAATCACAAGTCATTTCATAAGATCCTGGTAAAATAAGTTCACCAGATTCCATGATAATAATATCGGGTCTTTTCTTTGCTTCTTCCTTAGAAAAATCAAGGGGACGAGAACAATCACAAACAACACAACCTGGCTTTAGGCGCATAACATCGATAATTTTCTGATCATAGGCTGAAGTCGCTGTAACAAGGGCGTCAACTTCTGAGGCAAATTCATTCGCGTCTAGGCAGCAAATAATTTCACATTGTGGATTCATTTTATTAAGTTCTAATTTGAGTTCAAGAAGCTTATCCATTCGAGGAGCTACTATAATTAATTTTTTAAAAACTAAGTTCAATAACTTAGCGGATACTTTTCCTATGGATCCTGTCGCACCAATAACCATTGCAGTGCCGATAACTTTTCCATCTTGGGGATCAGTCTTTAATAATTTCATTTTCTGTACCACGTCATATAGGCCCCAAAGAGTAGCGGAAGCACTAAGACTGTTTCCTGTTGTTACAGGAATTGGCGAGTTTTTATTTATTGTCACACCAGAATCACCAATGACTTTTGTATAAGCGCCTAATCCAATAATTTTTACGCCTCGTGCTTCGGCATCATAACAGCATTTTTGAATTTGTGCGTAAGTGGCTTCCGGATCCATTGATTTTAAAACTTTCGGAGTAGATAAAAGCATATAAATAATTCCATTTACCTTACGACCTGTTTCTTGGGACACAATATTTTTAATGTGTCCATAAACAAAAGGAGGAGCATGTGAAATTGCTTTATCAAATGAATCATTCCATTTTTTTGGCATAGTTTGAAGAATATTTTTAATGACAGGAAGTTTTTCATAATCGCGATGAGATAAAGCATGACCAACGAAAGCAAAATCAATTGCTCTTTCAGGTGCAATGACATTTTTCACCTTGTGAAATGTTTTTGCAATCTTGATTTGCGACGAGTCTTTCCTGGGGAGTGCATATCTTCGAACAGACGACATTATTTTTGGTGAAGTTTGAAGAAACTCCCTCCATTCTTCGAATGAAAGACTAGCGTCGAATTTGTGGGCCAATCTTATTGTCGCCTCAAGTACACTGTAATTCATGTATTCAGCTAACTGAAATTCTTTTGGAAATAAATTATGAATAGATTTAAAGTTGAATTTTTCCAAGTACTTTTCAATTCCGGCATGATGAGACCAAATAATAAGTTCTTTATCTTTAAAAATTTCATTTATCTCTTCGTAATAACTAAGATGAGTAAGGTCGGCGACGATATAACGTGAAGATTTAATTTGTGAAGCCAATAAATTTTTTGTCATTTCTTGACTAGGGCGTTCCCAGCTTGAAGAACTACTCTTAATATTTTTGATTGTTGCAATATTGAGTCCCACTTTTGCCATAGACATTAATCCTGGGAAGGGACTTAATACTAAGGGTATGCCAAAGATGGAATAGAGATCGCCGAAATGAACTTTAGCGCCAGGATAATTACGAATAAATTCTTCAATTTCCGTATTGAGTAAAGCTGCGGGGAAAAAAAATCCACCTTCTGGTTTTAATTGTCCATTGTTTAAAGCTTCGCTTATGCCTTGGATATTTAAAATTTCTCGAATTCCAGTGCCATCGCAAAGTGGAACTGATGAAGGAATATTCATGATTTCAAAATAATGGCGGTGAATAAAACTCTGATTACCTAGACATATAGGCGATGGAAAAGCGACCATTGCAAAAGCGTCAACATCGGCGCGCAAGTTTGAAATAAGCGTTCTCATGGCTTCAATAGAATAATCAGAACCATAACGTTGAACTTGAAAAGTGTTATCATTATATTCGAACTCATAACTTGCATCCCACTGGGAATGACCAAAGCTAATTTCAGCGATTCTGTAGATAGTTTTCATAACCACTCCAAAAATTCTTTTCATAGTTAGAAAATTCAGGACACCAGTGGGTTCCTAATATTTTACATGTGTCATCAGAGTTATATCGCGGAAGATGCAGAGCATATCGCAATTGTTCCTCTGGAAATCCCAAAGCATGCTGGCTAATTTTCATGGCCACTCTATCTGGGATATGTTTTATAAACAGCAATTGAGAATGGTGAATTTCAAGATGCTGAAGTGTCGAAATGTAGAGTTCTTTTATGGATAAACCTTCGTTTGGCACTATGTGGAAACTTTTATATCCAGTTTCTTTCGAACCGATGCCCCATTTGGCGATTTGAACTAAGGCTTTTGCAGCGATATCTACTGGAACGAGGGGCAGACGAACATCAGGATTGCCAGGAACTGGTAAACGTAACTTCCAAGACTCAATGAATTTTTTTAATTGAGAAAAAGTACTTGCGGTGTGGTAAGGACCATCAATTCGCATAATCTTCCCGTTAACAGAGTCTCCGACTAAAATACCTAGGCGAAGATTAATTTTAATACGAATAGGACTGAGACAATTTTTAAGTTGTTGTTCGGTTAAGGCTTTACTTTCAGCATAGGGATCATGAAAGGGCCGAGAAAAATCAACATCGTATGGACCGACTTCAAAAGCAGAAAGATTTGTGGCGGCAGCGATAGAACTTGTACTTACAAAAACAGGAATTTTAAGTAGGCCAGCAATACGAAGTGCCGTGCTGGTGCCGACAACATTGTTAATAAGAACATCACTGCGTGAAGCTGTTAAATCATAGAGTCCAGCGAGGTTTAAAAAAACATCATAATTTTTTGACGCCAAGGAATCAATATCAATTCCAGCATTCCACTTTGTTAAATCGCCTTGGATTTCAGTTGTCTTAGAGCGGGAAATAACATCAACCTCAATATCAGCATCAGTGCGAAGAGTTTCTAGAACATATTTTCCTAAAAATCCAGTCCCGCCGGTCATAAGAATTTTTATTCGCTTATTCATTTTTGTACCATCACTGTAAGAGCTTGATGAAGAGCTCGTATTTTAATTTCATCGACGTCACGAAAAAGAATTTCACCATCGCCAAAAAATGTAATTTTTCGATTCTTATTTCGAGTGCGAATCGTAAATTCAGATAATTCGTGAATCTTTACGATATCACTTTCGTAGAGTTGGCCAGTATAAACTTTAAAAACTTCTTGAAGTTGTGACAGTCGCGTTGAACTTTGTATAAGAAGAAGATTAATTAATCCGTCATTATTTGAAGTGTAGGGCGCGGTTAAAAAATTTTTACCAAGTAAGGGTTGGTTGTTGACAAGGACAAAGGGTGCAATAGTTTTAATTTTTCGACCATCTGAAAATTCGATTTCTAAATCCCAACCTTGTTGTTGCCAAACTCTAAGAGTTTCTAACAACAGAGCTATGTAAACGAAGGATCCCATTTTTTTAACTAAACGGTAAGAGTATTGGGATAAAATTTTTGAAAAAAAGACTTGATTTTGATCTGCGGCGATCGATTGTAAAAGTGACCTGAGTTTATTGGCTTTATCTGCAGTTTCTGCTGGTACTCCAAGGCCTCCATTGGTGAGCATATATTTTTTATTTCCATTGGCTTCAATTTCGATCACATCAATTTTTTTTTCTTTTCCTTCAAGGATCAAGCGGGCGGCATTATCAATTCGTTCTGTAATGCCAATTTCATGTGCTAAATCATTTGCTGTGCCCGAGCGAATAATGCAAATGGGTGGAAGATTTTCAATATTTTTTTCATTAGTCATTAAAATCTGCAGTGTGGTGCTAATTGTTCCATCGCCACCACAAATCATCAAAACATCAGTCTTCTCTGCCAATTCTTTTTTTATAAAATTGCTCATGGAATCCGTAGAAGGTGCGGAATGAAAATTAAGTTCACACCGAAAAAGAGCTTCGCGAACTTTTCTTTCAATCAGATCTTCTTTTACTGTGCCGGCCTTTGGGTTTATTAAGACTGAGACTCTCATGAGGTCTCCGATAGGATTTTGATTGTTCCAAGTTTACCATCAAGACGGACTCTCATTCCTGTTTGCAATTTCTTTTTTAATCCTGGTATTGATACGATGGTAGGAATTCCCATTTCTCTTGCTACAATGGCCGAATGAGACAACAAACTTCCGCGTTCGACAAGAAGCCCACTAATGCTGGGATAAAGTGGTACCCATCCTGGATCTGTTCGATCCGCAACAAGAATTTCCCCATTCAGGTCCAAGTTGTCTTGCGGTGATGAAATGACTTTCACAATTCCTTCAATAATCCCTGGACAGCAGGGAAGTCCTTTAAGATCAAAATCTTGACCTTCAAAATTAGGTGCCTCAACTTCTTTAGTAAATGAGTTTTTCCAGTAAACTGCGCCTCGTGTAAGAATTCTTGCGTCAGGCTCATTGGAAAATGAATCATAAGAATTTTTTCTAAGATTAACTAAGGCATTCAGATCGTAACTGGGTAATGTTCCATTATAAACGCCCATAACTTCTTCGATGGTTAACCAAAAAACATCACGATTATTATTGAGAGCTCCAACATGAGCTAAATCTTCGCCAATGTGCTGAAAAATTGCGCGGGCTACCCCATAAATTCGAGTGCGAGCAAACCGGGTATTTTCGCGATTTTTTACCGCTTTGCGAGCGTGTTTCAAAACCCAAAAATAAACAATTTTTTTAATACCGCTTAAGGTTTGTTTTACCTTTTGTTCAGCGGCCTTCCTAATTTCTTGTTCATGATTTTCATTAGGCTCTTTTAAATCGCTACTTTTCAAATAATTTTTTATACAAACAAAGAGATAAGTTGGATCCGTCATTAAATCAATTTCTTCAAGTTTCATTTCACTCATGCACCGAAAGCCATATTTATCGATGTAGTTGAGAACTTGTTGATAAAACTCTTGATAAGAACTTTGGTTCAGAGTTTCCATAAGATCCGAAGCATCCGTATTCAGAAATAATAATTTAAGATTTTCATTTACGGACACAGTAAAAGCCATTCGCTGAAGAGCTCTCATGGGTTCGGCACTTTCCAGTCCGCCTTCGCCCGACAAAAGATCATTTTGAATTGTGGAATCTAAGCCATTTAGCCATTTTAAAGTGAGTTGACGTAGAAGACCAAAATGAACCATGCAAAGGAAGTCATTAATAATTGGTGCTTTCCATCGTCCCATCATATTTGTTTCAACATCGGCATACACACGAATAAGTTGATCGCCACGCATTCTTCGCAAGGGCATGGCGCGGAACCTTTCATAATCGTGGTTAAATGTTGTTAAGAAATCATCCACTAACTTTTGAATGGTGATATGATATTTTAAAAAATTTAGACCCGATATAAATTTTCTAAATCTTCCGGAAAGAGTATCCCAAGAAGGATGAGGTTTAATGCGATTTGCGATCTCATCGGTAAGACTTTCAGTCACTCCCATCATCGTTTCCATAAATTGGCGGTTTTGTTTAAAACCAGGCAAGATACCAACAAGTTTATACCAATTAAATAAGTTATAATAAACTCGACCGTTGATTGAGCCCAACATAAATGCCAAATAAGAATCCATCTCTTTAATTATTTCTGTTGGTACACCAAGGACTTCACAAAACTGCACATAGACAGCTTTGTAGTTTCTTAAGGCAAATGAAAAACTCAACGGTGAAGTTAAACCACCGTAGGATTCAATAATATTGGAATTATCCCAAAGATTTGGATATCCGATCAGATCAGAGTCCAGACTGGTTACAGGGCGGGATTGTAAAACATAAATTTTTCCTTTAGCTACAGCCCATTCGATGTCTTGGGGGCGATTGAAATATTGATTAATATTTGAGCCCAACTTCCAGAGTTCAAGAATTTCTTCGTTACTTACAGAAGCGCTCAACATTTGGTTTGTATCAAGCGAAACGATTTCACAATGTCCTTCGGCGCCGGCTTTCATCATCCCTTGCTTTTCAACAATATCAGATTCAACAATTTTTCCAGAATCTGCTGCAATCCAAAATGTATCTGCCTGTAAGGCGCCAGAAACTAAACCTTCGCCAACACCATAAACACTGCTGATAACAAAACGATCAGTCTTTTGGCCGACCGGATCACAAGTGAAAAGCACGCCAGATTTTTCCGGATCAATCATTTTTTGCAGAACCACAGACACAGAAATTTTTGTTAGATCAAGTTTATTATTTTTACGATAGACGAGACCTCTTTCGGAAAAGCCCGAAGCCCAGCAAAGCTTGATGCATTTTAATATTTCTTCATAATTCGAAACGTAAAGGTAACTGGAAAGTTGTCCAGCAAATGAATGAGAAAGTCCGTCTTCATCCGAGGCTGAACTGCGAACTGAAAATACGCCTTTTGGTAAAAGGGTAAGAGCTTCATCTAAACTTTGTCGCATCAATTTCGTTGTGTTCTGCGATAAAATAAGCTCGCAAATAGAGGATTCGCAGTCTTTAGCTGATATTTCAGCATTTATAAATTTATTTAAAATTTCATTTAATTTATTTTCTAGTTGATGTGTTTTTAGAAAATCATAAAAATATTTTTTTCCAAATACAACCCATTCTGGAACTGGCAGGCCGGCATTTGTCATAAGATATAAGTTATATCCTTTGCCGCCAGATTCACTTTTTGCAAAATAATTTGTTGAACGAGAAGTGACTAACATTTTTTATCTCCAAAAAATCCAAACAAGAATGGTGTAATGGGTTAATAAATAAGCTCCAGAAATATTTCGAAATAGTTTTGCTGATTTTAAAGTGGGATGAATCATATAATAAAGGCAAAATAAACAATAAAAAAGACCAAAGCCTGCAAGAATTGTAAAATGAGCTTGAGACACTACCCCAATAATTAAGGCGAGGCCTAGAAAAACTTGCGACAAGCATAAAAAACCCGCACCGACCGGGCCAAACAAACTAGAGTAAGTATCCACGCCCGGTCTTTCCTCTTGGCGAGCATAGGTTTTTCGAGCAAATTCGAAAAGATTAAAATAGGCCCAATTCATCAAAAAGAAAAAATAATCAAATTTATTTAATTCAGATAGATTAAATTTTGTAGCAAGCACGGCTGCAGAAATTCCATAAAGGACACTGACAAGAGTGTGCGTAATTGCGTAGGTCGTTAGGTGGGGGCGAATGCGGTCGCCAATAAAAAACTCTTCGAACATGAGGAGCGAATAAGTAATCGCTGCAAGGTGAACAAAAAATGGAAAAAGTCCCATCGTGCTTGAAAGAAAAATTTCGAATAAAATAAGAATGGCAATAATTTGTTTTGTTTGACTAATAGAAATCGCATTGCGAGCTAAAGGTCGTTGTGGGTTAATTTTTAAATCTGTTTTGTAATCTTTAATCTCATCGAAAAGTCTTAAGCGAAAAAAAGCAGAGAGCATAATAAGAAAACAAAAAGATAAAGACACATAATTCATTGAGGTGTTTTCGCGAAAATTTAAATAGAGTCCATTGCTTAATGTAAATACGAAAATCATCGGCAAATATTGAGCCGGATGAAATCGTTCTAAAATAATTGCTTTAAGACCTTTAAGCAATGATCACCTCAGGGTTTTCGAGCAGCATTTTTCGTAAAATGGCATATTCCACTTTGGAATGGTGGCGAGGGTCCATGGGAATACTTTTTACAAACTTAATATGATCTAAAGGAATATCGTTTTTATTAAAGATTCGTAAAATTTCTGTTTTTGCTTTAGAAAAATCAAAGTCTGCAATTTTAATATCGGATTTTAGTTCCACAACAGCGCATGTTTCTTGATCAAACTTTTGATCAGTTGATGCTATTCCAAGAAAGGCACATCGGCCGGTAAAATCCAGACGTTTAAGTAAAACTTCGGACCGTACAGGAAAATAATAGGATCCTTTTCGCTCAATAGCATTATTTGTTCGACCAACTATCCACAGATTTTTTTTATCGTCAATGTAGGCTAAATCCCCGGTGCGATGCCAAACTCGATTGTTATCATCTAAGATTTTGGTATTTTTAAATGCTTCAGTGTTGTTGTAATATTCTCGACAAACATGATCTCCGGTACAAATAAATTCGCCCACCTGATGTAAGCCGACTTCAAGTTCGTTCCAAGAACGACCCTTAAATTCAATTGGACCATTTTCAATTCGAATAAATTTATAATCAATGTCCTCGCTGATTTCACCTACATTAACGCCATTTTCAACAATTTCAGCATCGCCACGAATTTCCGCGTGAAGCATTTCTCGGCCTTCGATGTGGGCCATCGGCTCGGCTTCAGTTGAGCCATACAAAATCCACAGTTCTGTTTGTGGTGCAATCTGGTAGAATTCACGCACATCATCTTTGCTAATTGGTGCTCCACCTGTAACAACGCGACGAAGACCTGTAAGCTGGATTTGTTTTTCTTTACAGTATTTAGCCAGACCCACCAACATGGATGGGGAAAGTGTAGTGCATGTGATTTTTTGATTGAGGATCTGACAAGCTAATAAAGCTGAATCGAAAGCTTGCGGTTGTGCTAAATTAATTGCAGGAAGTACTGTAGTCACGCCGGTGGCTAATGAGTTTAAAGAAAATATTGGAAATGCGGGCATATCAAAATCTGTTTCTACATAGGGAATAACGTGCGTAAGAGCAAAATGTTGCGCCGAAAGGAAGCGATGAGTTCGATTTGCACCCTTTGGTTTGCCCGTGCTTCCTGTGGTGAAGGTAATTAACGCCGAGAATTCACTTTCTACTGCAGCAATGGATGATCGTTGCTTGCTAAATAAGTCAGCATATTTGTGGGTGAATTTTTCACCAGGACCATAGAGCACGCGGATGGGCATCGACGAAAACTCAGGAACTTGTTCGATCAGTTTAAAAGCCATATCAAAACTGATCATGGCTTTGGGCTGCACACACTCGGCACTGGCGCCAAGATGATGGCTGCGCGCCCAAGAATCCAAGAATACAGCGATACCGCCAATTCTTTGCACAGCAAACATAGAAATGTACATGTCTACGCTCATTGGAAGAAAAATAATAACTCGTTCACCTTTTTTAATTCCGATCTCGAGTAATCCTTGAGCAAATCTTGCAATGCGATCTTCAAGTTCGCGGAAGGTGATTTGATCATGTGAAATACTTATCGCATGGTTTCCATCCCAAGAGTTTAAAGCCTCTGGATTAGCCCATTTTAAAGCAATTTTTTCACCGTATTCTTCCATGTGTTTTTCCATAAAAGTAAAGACGTTATTTTTGACAGTTGAGCTTGGATAATAGCCCACCTTTTTTGCGCAAAAAAGAATATCCCTTGCGATAATTTCGGGATGGGACCACAAAATACCATGACCGCCATCTTTGATTTCATTTTGTTTAATATAAGTAAATTTTTTTAAAGCTGCATTTTGAGTGTTATGATTAAGGGTTTTGTCCTGGCCTCCAATGTAGGCAAAGCCTAAAACTTTTGAATCATGTGCTATAGGAGATTTTTGCTGCATTTGTTTTCCTACAACTGCTTTTTTCCAACTTTCAAGATCGGAAAGGAGTTCCATTTTTTTGTTATAATAAAGATTATCTTTGATTGACTGTGGATAAATCATTTCTTCTACAAAGGTGGCATAAGATTTTTTATGATTTGCTTCAAGAAGGGAATTTCCAATTTTAGGCATGCTCATTAAAAATTGGGCAACGGAACTTAAAGGCTTTTCTTGAATCAAATAAGGGTTTATTAAAAAAATTCGTTCGATCTTATGTTCGATTTGTTTTATATGACTTAATAAACGGTAGCAGCCCCATGAGTGGGCGACCACTAAGACTTTGCCTGAGGTATTTTTAATATCATCTATCCACTTATCTGAATAACTATCGACTTTATTTATCGAAAGGTCTTTCGGTAATTTTTCGATTAAAATATCCCAATCACTTGTATGTCCAGGATTGCCATGTAGAAAATAGATTTGACTCATAATTTTACACCTTTCCGTTGCATTCGGTACCCGTCAATCAGAGAAGGGTTTTTGCGATACAAAATACTTGAGCTGCTGTTGTTGATGATAGCTTTGAAGGAACCATCATTAGAGATTTGGTCCAAAATAATTTTTGTCACTTGAGCTTCTTTTTGGGAGGCCAACCAGATGCTTTCCATGTAGCTATTTTTATTGCCCGCAATTTTTTCAACATGAAGAATGGGACCATCATCAATCTTTGAAGTCATCTGATGGATAGAAAAGCCAAAATCTTGGCCTTCAAGATGAGCCCAAAAGTCGCACATCAGTCCCCTTTGGTCGGGTAAAAGGCCATGATGAATATTGATGCAGCCTAGGCTCGGTTGATTAAGGATTTGTTTTTTAAATATAGAGCGAGTGCGCGAATTAACAATAAGATCGATTTTTTCATTTTTAAGAAGTTCAAGGGCTTCGGTGGAATTAATATCAGGCAAAATCCAAGTTTTTTTATTTGCGATTTTATAGGCAGATTTTCGACGTTGCAAAGAATTGCCAAAATAATTTTTAATCATGGTCAATCCAAGTCTTGGGGCTGAAAAAGTGATAATTAAGGCGAAAGCCTTAATTAAAAGACTAATGGAGCGATTCTCGAGTATTAATAATCCGACAACAGAGGGATGGCTTGCCATTGAACAAATCATCTGGTCATAGTTTTCCGGTACAAATGTGATCGAAGAAGTGACGATTAATGTTCGCATAAGACAAGATATAGCAAAGCTTGGGCCTGCGCTGAGATCGAAGTCAGATTATTTCAGTGACGAAAGTTTATCCACCTGTCAGCCCTAAAAGGGAGCGGTCATAAACTGAGAATATACGGCGGCAGATCTTGGCAAAGAATTGGGACGCCTTCAACCTGCAAGGGTAAACCCATTTTATCCAATACAATCGCGGTTTTAAGATAGGAGATGTGTGATTTTAAAAGGCGTCTCAAAAAGAGACGTAGATTGTTTTTCTGTAAAGAATTAATTTTCTGCACGTAAGTTTTTCCGTGAACAGAAAAAACATAAATCGATTCTAAAAAATGTCTTATCATGCAATTTAGGCGCGGTTCATTTTGAAGTTCCACGAGGTATTTTTTTGATGATTCTGCCAAAGATGATAAATTGGAATCAAGAGCATTTGTTAACTTTTTTTGCAGCGCTTTTGCATCAAAATCTACAAAATCTTTTTCGAGTGGAACTTTTGCGTAAGGTAAATCTGTTGAAAATGGAGGTGTTAGTTTCATATCCACGAGATCATCACAAAGTATTGGTATTCCTAATTTCTGAAATCGAGTCGCCCACCAATCAGCGAGCCAACTGGAAATAATCATGGATTTTTCAAATGCAATTAGTTGTTCAGAAATAAAAATCGATCGACCATTTGTAAGTTGAGCATAAAGAGGTTTTCGCAGTTGATTTAAAGTAATTGCGTCTTGAACATGCTGACGAAGGCAGTTTGCTTTGGATTTTGGTAAATCGCTAGCTTCGGCCAATTGAAGCTTCCAGAAAAGTAGTATCATGGATATAAGGACTAAAAATCTCATTAACTTAACAATATATACAAAATGACTTTTCTTGTAAACTGGAAATTTTTTAAGCAGTTGAAACTCTTCATCTTCGGTATATTTCCTCTGGTGTGGCATTAGAAGTGCTTACAAAGACTTGGATCATATAAATGTACCGAGGGCTTTAATGAAACTTTTTCTTAGTTCAATAGCAATTTGTTTAGTTTTAGATTGTTTGACTTTGAATAAAGCTCAATCTGAAAATTTGACTTTACCAACCTATTTGCCAAACAGCTGTATTATCGATGTCAATGACCCATATGAGCCGGATGTTAAAATGACAGCTGGCCCGTTAAAAGATTTTTGCGTTAACCCGCTGACAAGAAGAAGCGTAGAAATTCTTAGTGATTTCGAAGCCGCTCGGTATTTTATTCCGCTGGCAGGAACCCTTACAGTTGCAAACTTCAGTCATCTTGGAAAGTTTTGGGTGGCGCAAATTCCAGTGGCTCAGGTTCAAAAGCTAAAGATGCAGATCGAATATTTTCCAATAATTAAATTTCCAAAGCTCGATATCGCACACACACAGTTTTTATTTGAATTTAAAGAAGGTTCTAAAATTTTGTTAGCGCCTCAGGTAAAAAATTCTTTTGTTAGCGCGACTCATGTTGAGCTGAAGAAAATGATTTTTTCGGTTGAAAACATTGGTCCATATGGTGAAAAGTTTGCCGCACTTAAAGGTTTGAAGGGCCATTACAATATCGCTTATAGGGCCATTTCTCTTCATGATAAATTTAAATGGATGGTTTCTGAACAAAAACATATTGTTTCCCAAAAACTTTTAGCACTCACTCCTGAGCAAGTTTACATAGTTCTTATGGAATCTTTAAATAGAGGAAGTTACTGGAGCACAACGCGGGCCTATAATACGATCAGACCCAATTGTGTGTCTGAACTCTTTAGCATTTTAGATGCAGCGTTGAATTTAAAAAATTTCTATGTACCTTTTATTCCTAATTTTGCTCCTCAAGCCTTATCTAGCCGAGGACTTTTGGAAAAAAATATTCAACTTTTAAATTTAAATGAAGAGTACGATGGAAAGCCTTAAAAGATTAATTTACCCAGGTGTTTTATTATTTGCTTTCGCTCTTTTGGCGACTTTCAAAATAGTTTTAAATTTTGATTTCAAAATTATTTCTTCTTTGGCTTTGACTGTCACGATTTTGGTCGTCGCTGCTTTAGAGTATCTTATCCCGTTCCGGAAAGATTGGAGAATTTCAAAGGGGGATATTCTATCTGACTTTATGTACACAATGATTTTATTTCCACTCGTTGTGAGTATTTGTCAATACTTGGTTCAGTCAGCTCCCGCATCTTTGACAATGTGGAATTTATCAAGCTTTCCAATTTGGATTCAGTGTCTTTTATGTCTTTTAACCGCTGAGTTTTTATTTTATTGGTTGCATCGTATTTTCCATACTCAAGCCTTACTTTGGAAAGTACATTACAAACATCATTCAGTTCAACGAGTGTACTGGATGAATTCAGGTGCTTTCAATCCGATTGATTTATTTTTAAACTTTTTCATCTATTGTTTGCCATTTGCATTTTTAAAAACAAATCCAATGACTTTTGAATATGTTCTGTATTTTTCAGCTGTAACGGGCTTGATGGAACATGCCAATATTAATTTCAAAGCTGGAGCACTTAATTATATTTTTAACACCGCCGAGCTGCATCGTTGGCATCATAGCCTTGATTTTAAAGAGTCCCGAACAAATTTTGGAAAAGCGCTTTCTATTTTCGATTTGCTTTTTAGTACGTTTAAATATTCTTCAACGGATCAAGTCAGAAAAGTTGGAGTTGAGTAAAGTATTAAGACCGTCGCCATTCGTGAAACCAAGCTAAAAATTCTAAGGCTTTTTTTGGTGCATTTTCTTTTTTCCAAACTCCAGCTGCATATTTATTTGCCTCAGCTAAAGTCGGATAAATATGAATAGTTCCCAAAATTTTATTTAAACCAAAACCATGTTTCATTGCAGCAACATACTCGCAAATGATATCCCCAGCGTGGTCGCCGACAATTGTAACACCCAAGATTTTATCAGAACCAGGTACCGTCAGAACTTTAACAAAACCATAGGCTTCGCCCTCGGTAATGGCGCGATCTAAGTCGTTAATCCCATAACGGCTTAGATGATAGGGAATTCCTTTTTCTTGAGCTTCCTTTTCGTTCAAGCCAACTCGAGCAACCTCGGGGTCTGTGAATGTGCACCAAGGAATTACACGATAATCGACTTTAAATTTTTTAAATGGACTAAAGAGGGCATTAACAGCAGCGAACCAAGCTTGATGACTTGCCACATGGGTGAACTGATAGGGGCCGGTGACATCGCCGCAAACAAAGATATTTGGATAATTTGTCGTGCGTAAATATTCGTCGGCAACAATTGTTCCATGTGAAGAAATTTCCACACCCAAAGCTTCAAGCCCAAATCCTTTTACATGAGCCCTGCGGCCAAGTGCAATTAGGATCTCATCAAAAGGAAGTTTAATTTCTTTTCCTTGATGTTCACAGACCAAGACTTTTATTTCTTTTTCTATGCGAAGAGCTTTGTGGCTAGTAAATAAAGAAATCCCTTCAGTTTTAAATTTTTGAGAGATCAAAGTGGAAACGTCTTCGTCTTCGCGAGCCATAATTCTGGGAGACATTTCAACAATAGAAACTTGTGAGCCAAATCGCGCAAAACTTTGGGCTAACTCGCAACCGATTGCGCCGCCACCGAGAATAATCAATTTTTTTGGAAGCAGTTTAAGATTCCATACATTGTCGCTCGTCAAATAGGAGACCTCATTAAGACCGGGAAGGGGCGGGACGAACGGGCCAGCCCCGGTGGCAATGACAATATTTCTGGTTGTTAAAATCTGACCATTTACTTGAACTTCATAGGGAGAAAGAATTTGAGCTTCGCCTTTGATGCAGTCAACACCGAGCTGGGTGTATCGTTCCACTGAGTCATGAGGAGCAATTTCATGAATGACTTTTTGAACGCGTTCCATGATTTTAGAAAATTCAAATTTAACAGTCAAAGATTCAAACCCAAATTCATTTGCGCGTTTAAAATAATTCAAAATTTTTGCAGAACGAATCAGTGCCTTGCTGGGGACACAACCGGTGTTCAAGCAATCGCCACCCATTTTATGTTTTTCAATAAGAGCCACTTTGGCTTTAACCGCCGAGGCAATGTAGGACGAAACTAGTCCCGCGGCACCGCCGCCAATGACAATCATATTATAATCAATTTTTTTTGGTTTTTTAAATTTTCCAAGATGTTTTCGTGATTTTATCCAGGAAATAATTGTTTTTGATAAGAGCGGCAACACTCCAATAAGCGCAAAAGAAATAAGCAGATTCAAAGAAAAAATATCTTTAAGTGAATTGATTTGTGCCAGTTGTGTTCCCGCGTTTACAAAGATCGCTGTTCCTGGCAACATACCCAATTGACTTACAAAAAAGTAGCTTAAGGTTTTTATGGAAGTAAGACCCATCACAAGATTGACTAAAAAAAATGGAAACACAGGAACAAGACGCAGAGTAAAAAGGTACAGCGTGCCTTCTTTTTTAATTCCATGATTGATGCTAACTAGTTTGTCATTGAATTTGCTTTGAATTAAATCTCGAAATAGATAACGAGAAGATAAAAAAGCTAAAGTGGCGCCAATGGTACTGGCAAAAGAAACAATAACAAGCCCCATCCAAAAACCAAAAATGGTTCCACCGGCAAGTGTTAAAATGGCAGCTCCAGGCAATGAGACCGCAGTGGAAATTATATAAATCAAAAGATAAAGTCCAATGACATAAGCGGGGTTTTCCAGATAATAAGAATTCAACAAGGCTTGATTTGATTTAAGACTTTCTAAAGACAAGTACTGTCCAAGATCAAAAATTTGGTAAACAATAATGAGAGTGATAATAAGACTTACAAGACTGATTTTACCAAGCCATTTAGATGCCATAGTCCTTAAATTGTATCTTATCTTGGTTAAAACGGTAGTGATAAAATCAAAGGAAGTGATGGTTATGCGATGAACATGTCAGATGTTGAATTTGAAAAAACATTTCTTATGGCGCTCGCTAGAGGCCATAAGAAATAATCGAGCTGTCTTTTACACAAGAGGTCTTGGCGGTTCAGAGTAAGGTGCTGGAGCCGCTTTATAAGGAGCTGATACTTCATCTGTTGATGAAATATCTTTTGCGCTAGTTTGCTCAAGGGCTAATTTGGCTCTTTTGGTTAGTTCTGTATTTCCTGTGTGAACAGATAATAGAATTCCACCGTCCTTAATATAACCTTCGTAGCGTTTAGCTTCGTATTCTGGAATACCCATGCCAATTAATCCACCAGCTAGACCGCCGATCGCCGCTCCTGCGCCAGCTCCGGCAAGCAAAGCCATGATTGGACCAGCAGCGATAAAGGGACCAATTCCAGGAATCGCGATTGTGCCTATACCCGCTAACCAACCTAATGCTCCACCAACAAGCATGCCTGTGCTTGCGCCTGTTGTAACTCCTTCGGGAGCTTTAGTTCCTTTTTCGTGCGCAAACTGCTCGGATCCGCCTTGTGCAGGGATGAGAACCGAAATTTCCGTGCTGGCAAATCCATCAGCTTTTAGTCTATCGATGCCTTGTTCAACCGCGGACCGACTAGAATAGATACCAAAAACTGCTTTGTGATTGTCTTTTCTTGATTGCATCTGTTTCTCCTCTGTTTTTATTTCTGTTAATTATCGAACTTCAATTTGATTGGTTACTTGTCCATTGCCAGCCACATCCTTTGCGATTTGACCAACTTCCAAACGTTCACTGGATGACTTAACTTGTCCTTTAAGTGTCACCATCCCGTTAGCACTAATAACTGTAACATTTTTTGCTTCGGTTGAAAGCGCTTCACGTTTGACAATAGCTTGACGAATTTTTTGAGTGAGTTCTATATCACTCCTTGAATTGCCTTGGTCACCAGCAGTTAAGCCGCGATTAAATTCATCAAATTGTTTCGTACTGCCAGTATCGGGCTGTTTTGATTCCCCTCGATCATTAGCAAAGCTCATTGCGGGGAATACCAAAAATACCGAAACTGCGCTTGTCAAAATACCACTTGAAATTTTCATAAATTATCCTTTCAATTTAGCTTTGTTACGTTTACGTCTGATGATGAATGCAAGAGCATGACCATCTCTTTGTGGTGTAATATTAATATGAAACGCAAGGGGACGAGTTTTTGCCCCACGACGGGACGAAGTTTCCACCTAAGGGAAATGGTTTTCGTTTGATGTCGTAATTTTAAATTTGCTCTAGATCGGAATGCGCAGGCCCTTCGATCATTTTTCCTTGGTAATTAAAGCGCGAGCCGTGACAAGGACAGTCCCAAGAATTTTCCGCATCATTCCATTTGACCACGCCACCTAAATGAGGACATACGGCCGAGCATAAGCTAAGGCTCCCTTCGGCATCTTTATGAGCAGCGATCATTTTCAAACCATCTCTAAAAACTAAACTTGAACCCGGTTGAAGCTTATCCAAATCATATTCAGCAGAAGGTTTTATCCAACTGGCATACTGGGCGACAACATTCAGATTTTCTTTCAGGAATTCTGTTTTTGATCTCAAAGCCAGGCGATTTGGAGAATACAATTCAGACCAAGGGTTTTTTATTCCAAGAATTTGATCTTTTATAATCATGGCGCCCAAGCTCGCATGAGTCATCCCATTGCCAGTATCACCAGAGATAACGAAAACATTTTTTTCGTCCATAGGATTTCGTCCTAAAAATCCTAGGCCATCAACCGATTCCATGACTTGGCCGGACCAGCGGTTAAGAACATCGCCGGCGATAGGGAATCTCTCTCTGGTCCAATTTTCAAGTTCAATGTATCTTTTAAGTGGATCTATTTTTTTATTTTGTCCCGTTTTGTGATCTTCTCCGCCAACAATAAGAATGTCGTAGTTTCCATCACCGTTTTGAAAACGAATGTAGTGATAAGGGTCAAGAGTATCCCAATACAAAGCTTTTTCGTTATTTGCTTTCGGAATTTTAAAACTTAAAGCGTAAGTGCGATAGGGCGCTTGTTTAGTGTGAATAGCTACAAGATCATTAAATGGAGTATTTGTTGCGATAACAATATAATCACAAGTAATTTTATTTCCATTTTCAACTAATACGAAGCTCGCAGGCCCTCCTTGAGTTTTTATGGCTCTCGAGTGAGTGTAAATTTTCCCACCCAAATTTTTAAAAGCCTCTGCTAGACCGGAAAGATATTTCAAAGGATGAAGTTGAAGTTGGTTTGGGAATTCAAGGCATGGACCCATGTCAAAGGAAATCGAGGGTGACATTGCTGTGAGTTCAACATCAAAAAGACCACAGCGATGGCAAGCAGCTAACTCACTCTGTAAAATATTTTTTCTTTCGTCTTCATTTGCAAATAAGTAACCACTGACTCGTTGAAGATCACAGTTAATTTTTAAATCTTTCGTTATTTTTTCAACTAGTTCTATAGCTGTTTGATGACTGCGGGCAGCTAACTTGGTGTTTTTTGCGCCATGAATTTTTTCAAGTTCAAAATAGCGATTATCAAGTACATAGCTAAAATGTGCTGTCGTTCGACTTGTTTGGCCACTGCCAAGTTCGTTATTTTCAACCAACACCACAGACTTTCCGGTTTTTTGTAAAAGGTAAGCTGTTGTTAATCCTGCAATCCCACCACCAATAACGCAGATTTCCGCTTGCGTATTAGCTTCCAACGTCCTTGCCTTTGGCATAAGTTGCGCCATCCAAGGTGAGACACTGCCATTTTCATTTTTGTCATCCATTTTTAGCACCTCTGTAAAAGCTTTTGTTGAGCTTAATTTTGCTTAATTGCAATTTCATCGCCAAAGATAACTGTATAATCTGAAATTTGTTTAGTTACCTTAGAAGAAATTTGCCCCATATTCTTGGCGTGATTCATGCTCGATAATGAAATTAATTTAACATTTGATTAATATGATGCTTTCTCGCAATCGTTGTGTTAATTTGCGAGATGAGTTTGGGGACTCAAATCATATTCCATTGAAAGGACCAATGGCTTTGAGTAACTTTAATAAAGACTCAGCTAAGACGCGCTTTCAAATCTTTGGAGGTGGTGAAACAGGAGATCTGTTTCGTTCTATTGATTGGTCAAAACATCCACTGGGATCAACTGAAATGTGGCCCGTGGCTCTTAAAATTTCCCTCAATAATTTGTTCCATTCAAAGCAGCCGATGTTCATTTGGTGGGGTAAGAATCTCTATCAATTTTATAACGACGCCATGACTCGGATTATGGACGGGGGCAAACATCCTCAGGCCATGGGTCAAAGTGGGAATGAATGTTGGCCAGATATTTGGCCACGTGTAAAGCCACAGATAGATGAGATTATGAATGGCGGTGAGTCTACTTGTGAACATTCGCCGATCTTTAATGAAGATGGAACTATTGGAGGAATCCTGGCTATTTGTACGGATAACTCTCCTTTTGCTTTTGGCGAGACAAGAAAGAAAGAGGACCCCGAACAAGTTCACGCTATTTTTAAACAAACACCCTTTCCACTTGTTATGCTCGAAGGGCCCGAGCATAGGTTTAAGTTTGCCAACCTGCTGTACGAAAAATATTTTCTTGGTTCCCCAGATTATATTGGAAAAACTGTGGCAGAATTAATTCCAGATGCAAAGACCCAAGGCTTTATTGATTTATTGGACAATGTTTATCGAACAGGAGAGCGCTACGTTGGCAGTGAAACTTTTTTCGAGTTTTCCCCACCGGATAAGGGATCTAAAAAATATTTTTATTTTAATTTTGTTTACGAACCAATTAAAAATGCCGAGGGTGAAGTTGAAGGAGTCTCGGCGGCCATAGCCGATGTTACCGATCAGGTTTTAGCTCGAAGACGATGGGAAGAGAGCGATAAAAATCTGAGTCTTGCCCTTGAGTCTGGGCAAATGGGAACCTGGAATATTAGTCTAGAAACCAATGAAGTGCAAATTTCTCCAAGAGCAGCGGCTATTTTGGGACTTACCAGAACTTCTGGTAATATTTCAGAATTGTTATTTGAGCGAACACATCCTGAGGACCGAAATAAGACTAATCGGATTTGGAGTGAATCCATTCGTGATAAAAAACCTTTTTCTTGTGAGTATCGTATCTTACGTGCTGATGGCGAAGTGAGGTGGATCTTATCGCGAGGATCTGCTCAATACGATGAGGCTTTAACAACACCTTTATTTTCTGGTCTTATAATGGATATCACTGATCAAAAGAAAGTGCAGTCGCGCTTGCAGACGGCTCTCGATACAGTTCCCGTATTTGCTGGTTTTTTGAACGTGAATGGTATTGTGGTTCTTGTGAACCAAGCTGCAGCGGATATTATTGAAGAAACCAAAGAAAACATCCAAGGCAAATATTTTTGGGAGTGTGCTTGGTGGAAAGATCAACCCGAAATAATTGTGAAACTAAAAGAAGCACTGGTTCGGGCCGCGAAAGGGGAATCACACCGTTTCGATACTCAATACACGGCAATTATTAATGGCCAACCTCATATTCGTTGGGTGGATCTGTCGTTGATTCCTATTTTAAAGGAAAACGGGGAGGTCGGAGAAATAAGTGCATCGGGCTTTGATATTACGGAAAGAATTGAACAAGCCAAAGAACTTCTTGCGGCGAAGGCGAGTGCCGAAAATGCAAATGCAACCAAGAGTGCATTCCTTGCAAATATGAGTCATGAAATCAGAACTCCATTGGGAGCTATTTTAGGTTTTACTGATGTTTTAAGAACATCTGTAGCAAGTACAGAAGAGCGCGATCACTATCTTGAAATTATCACAAAAAACGGACAGGCCTTAGTTAAAATCATTGATGATATTTTAGATCTTTCTAAAATCGAAGCTGGAAAATTGTCCATTGAACATACTCCGGTCTGTCTTTCAGAAGTTACAAAGGATATTCTTGCGATGTTCTCGGATCGAGCGGCGGGTAAAGGGATACAACTTAAATTCGATGCCACTGGTTTTCCGAAATTCAAAATTAGTTCTGATGCTGTTCGAATCAGACAGGTTTTGGTTAATCTTATTGGCAACGGTATCAAATTTACATCTGAGGGTAGCGTGACGGTCCACGGTGGCTTCAAAGAGATGGAAGATAGCAATGTAAAGATTTCTCTCTGTGTGACTGACACCGGAATAGGAATGACCGAGGAGCAAGCTTCCATGCTTTTTAAACCCTTCACTCAAGGTGATGAAAAAAGCTCTCGAAGATATGGTGGAACCGGACTTGGGTTGGCGCTGTCCCGAAAACTGGGGCGCGCTCTTGGCGGTAATGTTTCTCTCAAAAGTTATAAAGCCGGGGAAGGTTGTACATTCAGATTTGAAATTGTTGCGAAAAAATGTGGTTCCTGGGAAGCGACTATTGGCCCCGCTTCACCTGATTATCGTCAATCAACAAAAGGGCGTCTTCAAGGGGTAAAAGTTCTGGTGGTGGACGACTCTCCGGATAATCGCACTCTGATAGATGTTTTTTTGCAGCGAGAAGGGGCTTCAATTGATCAAGCTGCAAGTGGAGAGCAAGGAGTGCTAATGGCGCTGAAAGATATCTACGACACAGTGTTGATGGATATCCAAATGCCGGGTATTGATGGTTACGAAGCTTTAGCAAGATTGCGGCGTGAAAATTTTCGAAAACCAATTATCGCTTTGACTGCACACGCGATGAAAGAGGAAAGAAACCGCGTTCTAGCCTCTGGCTTTAGTGATCATATTCCTAAACCGGTGAATCCAGAACAACTCGTTGAATCGATTCTTTCGCACATCCGACGTGTTCAGTGAGTTTCATTTAAAAGAGCAGAATCTATTTTTCTCAACATAAGATCCCAAGTCTGTTTATTACCGGTGATCTCTTGAGTTTCCTTCGACCAAAATTCAAAGTTTTGCACATTTTCAGCACGGCAAGTGACTTCGGGCAGCCGAGTGTAGAAGGAATAATTTGATGACCAACAGGCTGGTGTATTTTTATAATATAATTTTTCGATAAGTGAATTTAAATTTTGAACAGTGGAACTGTCTAAGTCGAAACTCAAATAATTTTTTAAATCTTCGCCAAATGTCGATATAAGAATATCTCTTTTGTTAGTACCATTTGGAAGTTGTTCTTCGTACAAATCGATGACACCAAATTGGCCCGAAATTATTTTATATCCTTTGGCGGGATATTTTTTTTCTGGATAGCAATAATGTTTAAGAACCGCAATGTCTTTTCCAATGTAAAGGCAGCTTTGAATTGAGTTGTAACCAAAGACTAAGCCTTTTTCTTTAAATTCAAATCGAGTGGTTTCGATTTTATTGAGTAGCGCAAGAATCGATTGAGCTTGTAGAGGTTGTGCATTTGTACAAATTGAAAAACAAAAAATAAAAATTGTGATTAATTTCTTCATTTACCAACCTGATGATTTATTTCTGCCGTGGTTGCGATAAGGATACAAGAAAATGATTAAATTACGATGGGTTTACAGAGTCCCCTACAAAAGTCTTGGTTGGCTTTGGTGCAGTTCCCGTCAAAGCGGGGCAAATTAAATTCAAATTTCTGTGTCATTCTATTAAAATAAAACAAAGGTCTGGATAGTGTTCAGAAGGGAAAATCTGTGTTTAAAATTACATTTTTGATTTTATTTTTAGCAATGAACTTTTTTACTTATTTAGCGAATGCTGAATCACTGGATCAGGTTTCTTTTGATCAAAGGGTAAATGCTATAAACGATAAATATCAAGCTGCAAAAACATTTAAGGATTTTATATCTTCAGCGGACCTTGATTCAGAAAATAAAAGCTTTTTAATAAAAAAAGCCACTGATAAGAAAGTGTATGATACAAACCTGCCAAAAATGAAAATGGAAAAAAAAGCTGATGGAATCCGATTTGTTTTAAATGATGACCATACCCTTGATATTAAAAAATCCGATTTATCTTTATGGATAAACAATCAACGGCTTGATTTTGAAAAAATGACATCTCGTGAAATGCTTTATGAAAATATTCAAAAACTCATGTCGAAAAAACAGTCTCAACGAACTTTCATTGATTTATTACTTCCACAGGCAAATGCTGGTGAGTTTACTGGTGATGCTGGCCATATTGCTGTTATTTGGACGGCAATCGGTAATATGTGGGAGAAGGCCTTTCCTTCTGACGCAAAAGAATTAATCAAAGATGGAAACGTAAGGTCAATCACATGTACACTCCATGGGCCTAAGAAAGATAAGGTGTATCTACCGACTGAAGTTGACACAGGCTCTGGTTATCCTAAAACTTCATCAGAAGGTTCTCTAGATTATCCTTTTCTACCGCTGAAGATTGAATATGGGAAAGATGGAAAAATCACTAAGTTTACGGATGGGTACGGTTGCAAGCACCAGGGTGATGTAAATGGTAATCTTAAACGTATTGTTGATACTTCTGAAGATCTTAAATCGAGATGTAGGAACGCGGGTAATCAAAGTAATGTACGTAATTATTACGACGTGTTCCCAAATATAAAGAAAGAACGTTTTTTTAAACTTTTAAATTCCGTTTGTGCGAACGACCCAAAATTGGATAAATTTAATGAAGAAGTGAAAGAATATGTACAGGAAGAAAAGCGTATAAAAGCAAAGGCAAAAGATAAGCCGAGCAGATATAATAAAGACGAAAGCGCAAAAGGCATAAAATAAGATAGTAGACGGCGTCTTATATATTTAACTTATTGGACATTGATGCCGTAGTTGAAAAGTGCAAGAGCATTTCGAGCAGCAAGTTTTTGTTAATTGGTTTTGTGATATGATCATCGAAGCCTTTTTCCAAACTGCGTTGGCGTTCTTCTTTCATGGCATGGGCCGTAAGAGCTAAAATAGTTTTTTTGTAACCTTTGCTCCTCAGTTTTTGAGTAGCTTCATATCCATCCATCTCTGGCATTTGAAGATCCATAAGGATAACTCCATAATCACCTTCCAAAGCTTTTTGCACGCCTTCTTTTCCGTTGGCTGCAGTAACTACTTCGGCCCCTGCCATTTTTAAAAAACGACTGACAAGCACTTGATTGTCCAAACTATCATCCACAATAAGAACCTTAAGGCCTGTTAAGTTAACGTCAGAGTGGGGTGATGTAAGTTCAGTGCGATTGGTGGTGGCCACATCCTGCGAAACTTGACCAGGATCGATAGTAATTAAAAAATTACTTCCAATTTTCAGTTGGCTATCGAGCAACACAACATCGCCACCAAGCGCACGAGCCAGTTTTTTTGACAAAGCGAGTCCCAAACCTGTGCCGCCAAATTTTCGTGTCGTTGAAACGTCAACTTGGCTAAAAGGAGAAAATAGTTTTTTACTTTGCTCGGAGCTCATTCCACGACCAGTATCCCTAACCTCAAAGGCCAGTTTGTCGTTAAGGCGATAAACTTTGACCTGAACTGAACCCCTATCAGTAAACTTGATTGCATTGCCAACGACGTTCTGTAAAACCTGGCGAAATCTCAAGGGATCGGTTTTTATCTTGGCGGGCACGTCTTTCTCAATATTGACCGAGTAGAGGATACCTTTTTCATTCGCTTCTAAATCTAGTAAGTAAGAAGCCTCTTTTATAACATCACTGGTAGAAACAATAATTTTTTTGATGTCCAATTTGCCAGCCTCAACTTTTGATAAATCCAAAATATCATTGATGATGGTCGAGACAAGGAGCCCATTTCGTTTGATGGCTTCGACGCAGTTTTGTTTTTCGGCCACACCCAAATTTGGAGTCAGGAGCAATTCCGAAAAACCAAGCACGGCGCCAAGGGGAGTGCGAATTTCGTGCGACATGTTTGCAAGAAAAGCACTTTTTGCTGCATTGGCAGATTCGGCAGCTTCTTGGGCTTGTTTGCGTTGAGTGCTGACAGCCGCTAACACTAAGCCGGTGAGTGATATAGTTATTGTAAACAAAATCAACTGTAAAAGATTAATAGCGGGAGTAGAGAGTGCGAAGGGTCCTTGATGATGAGCAACACCCCAAATGGCTGCTCCCGAAATAATAAAGGCAGCCAGAGTTGCTCCTCTTTGGCCAAAGCGCATCGACGCCCAGAGCAGAGGAGGGAACAAGAAAAAAGATCGGGATAAACTTTGCAGTGGACCGCTCGTTTCTCCACTTAATTCACTAAGGCTAAAGATGGTAAGAACAATTCCTAAAGCGATTTTCTCGGCCAGACTGCGAGTGTCTTTGTCTGACTCTTCTTTGGGTGGGCTATTCAGAAAAACCAATAACAAAGGAGCTACAGTCACAACGGCAGTGAGGTCGCCGGCCCACCACTGCAGCCAGGTGAAAAAAACTTGGCTGCTATCTAAGGAGTTTCCCATCCACAAACTGAAGACGCCGAAACTTGCGCTGATCGGTGTGCTTACGAGTGCCGCACCAACAGCAAGCCACCCGACATCTTGAAGACGCTGCAAAGAACGATCAAAGTTCGGGGCTTTCAAAAGAATCCATGCGCCGATGAGGGCTTCAAGAGTATTTCCTAAAGCAATTCCACAGGCGACAGGAAGTGAAGCCCCGGTTTCAAAGTTTGCGCAAAGAGCGCCAATGAAAACACCGGGCCAGTAACGACGACCATACATGAGGAGAGCAACAAGTGAGATTGCTGTCGGTGGCCAAATGAGAGTCGCAAATTTATTAACAGCATTGATGGTTAATCCCAGTTTTGCTAAATAATAATAAACAAGGGCCAGCAGAACAACTGTCAAAATATACCGGGAATTAAATTGAGTTCGCATTTGGGCGGAATTCATCACGCCGGGATATTAGCACACATCTATTTAATATATCATCGATTTTTTCATGGAACACTTGCTGTCTGAGGCGAATAATTGCCGCGTCCCATAGTAACAAAATTTTAATAATTTTATTTGACAGGTTTTTTGACGCTCTCGTCGAATCACCTAGCGCTGACAAACTTTGCGATTTGCTTACCAACTTCTTTTGCTGATGCAGGATTTTGTCCAGTCACTAATCGTTGATCATTAACTACATGCTCTTGCCAAAGAGAAGCTTTTGAATAAATTCCCCCTTGTTCGATGAGTTTTGATTCAAGTAAAAATGGCATAATATCTGTTAACTCTGCAGCTTCTTCTTCCGCATTGCTAAATCCGGTCAGATGTTTACCTTCAACTAAATAACGTCCATTACCCAACTTAATATTTACGAGCGCGGCTGGTCCGTGACAAACAGCTGCGACGATTCCACCATTTTCATAAATTTGAGAGGCAATATCTGCTAATTCGACGTTTTCTGGAAAGTCCCACATTGTGCCATGCCCGCCAGCATATAAAATTGCACTGTATTCATTAGGATTGATATCTGCAGGTTTCAAAGTGTTTTCAATCTTTGCAACTAAATCTGATCGATCAAGGAAAGCTTTGTTGATTGGATCGTTCATATTGCGACTGTTTGGATCCATAGGGGCAAGTCCACCTTTTGGACTTACGATATCAACAGAGATCTCCCTTTTTTCTAGCTCGGCAAGTGGATGACTGACTTCGGGTAGATAATATCCAGTTTCAACTCCTGTTGAGCCCATTTGATTGTGGCTTGTTAAAACAATCAGTACCTTTTTTTGTTTGTTAACTATTTTCATTTTAAACCTCCCGGTTTTGTTAATTTGTTGAATGATTTGTAACTGAATTGATTAAATTTGAAAAATGAATAGATATAATATAAGCTATTCATATTATGAATATAAGGAATATAGATCTAAATTTACTCGTGATTTTTGGAACTCTTTGTGAAGAAAAAAATACCACTAAGGCTGCAAAACGCCTTGGTTTAAGCCAACCAGCTATCAGTCATGCCTTATCCAGACTAAGGGATCAATTCAAAGACCCTCTGTTTGTTCGAGCCTCTCGAGGATTAGTCCCAACGCAAAGAGCGCTTGATTTGGAAAGACCTATTTTAAACCTTTTATCTCAACTTGATGATGTATTAATTGGCTCAAATGAATTTATTCCAGCGAAATCTCAGTTAACTTTTAAAATTGCAACGACAGATTATTTTGAGCAAGTGGCTCTGCCAAGTATTTTAAAAGTGTTAGAGAAAGAAGCGCCAGGGATCACTGTCTTATCAAAACCGACATTAGGATCTTTGCCAAAATTGGAACTTGAAAAAGGCGACTATGATCTTGCTATAGCCGGTTTTTATGGTGAGTTACCTGAAGGACTATTAAAACAAAAACTATTTGATGATGACTTTGTTTGCGTGTCGCGAAAGAATCATCCGCGAATAAAAAAAATTTTATCTCTTTTTCAATATGCCGATGAAAAACACATTCTGATTTCTTTGCAGGGTGATATGAAGTCAAAGTCACAAGAGCTATTGGCAAAAAAAGGTTTAAACCAACAGTTCAGAGTAGGGGTTTCTAGCTTTCTTTCCCCAGGGTGGTTACTGACTACAACTGATTATTTATTAACCTGCCCAAGAAAACTGGCGTATTCATATGGAAAATATCTTCCTGTGGAAATACATGAACTGCCCATTGAAATACCAAGGATTCATATTATACAAGTTTGGCACGAACGATCTCATCGTGATAAGGCTCACTCTTGGTTTAGACAATTAATTTATCGAGTCTGCCAAAATACAATCAATTCGCTGTTACCTTAATCGACTTTGAAATCGAATACATCAGAACCATAGTTATTAAAGTCGTAAAAACTAAAATATAACCAAGAGTATCGAAGTGTTCTAACTGGCCATTAGCACCAGAGATAACAATACTGCCGGCAATAACAGAAGCGAGACCGCCAGAGATTTGTTGTAAAGATGAACTCACCGCCATAAAAGAACCGCGGTTTTCAGGCTCTGGTATGGCCGACATCATGGCCTGAGCGGGTATCATACGGGAAAAAATGCCGACAAACATAATCGCATTAACCAAAATTACTAACCAAAGCGGTGAGATTCCCATATTCGTATAGAAGATCACCATGACGATACTCAGGACTCCTCCAAATAGAAATACTTTGAATTTGCCAAATTGATCAGTGGCCTTACCGATGAGGGGACCGAAGATCAGAGCGCAAATGCCGGTGATCAGATAGATCATCGGTAGGCGCGCTATGTCGATTCCAAGATTGCCCACTGTGAACGCGCTACCAAAAGGCATCAGCATAAATCCGCCCGTGCTAAGCAGGGCGGTCGTGGCAAAAGCAGGAAAGTATTTGCGATTGGAAATAGTCATCCAGAAATGATGGAAGGCTTTTCGGTCCACTCGGTTTAAGAGATGCTGATCAACCGGTTTCATGTAAATGATAATAATAACACCTGCTACGAGGCTAGCTGCTACAATCATCATAAAAGGGGCGTGCCAATCCCACAAGTTTGATAAATAAAGACCCAGAGGAATTCCTAAAATTTGACTAGCTGAAAATGCAGTTTGTAAAAGTCCCATAACTCGTCCGCGCATTTGAAAAGGAAAAAGATCGGTGGTGATTGCCAAAATGATAGAGCCAATAACGCCGCCAAAAATCCCGGTCAAAATTCTTGCGAACAGTAAAAACTGATAACTTTGTGCCAAACCGCAAAGCAAAGTCGCAAATACAAAACCGCTATAAAAAAAGATCAAAAGTTTTTTCCGGTCGTAGCGATCCGCAAAACCAGAGGCAAGAATTCCAGAAATTCCAGCACTGAAAGCGTAAGCTGAAACCACTAAACCGAACTGATGAGTCGAAATGTTGAGCGCTGGCATTAGCATCGCACCCAAAGGAGAAATAATCATGAAGTCAAGAATGATGGTGAATTGCAAAAAAGCCATCAAGGCGATGACAAGTTTTTGATAGGGAGAAAAAGAGAGACTTTGTGTTGCTGTTGATGTCTGCATCTCTCAACGGTAGGTGAAAGTAAGATTGTTAACAAGTCGCTTTAGGCAGCGATGGTCAATGGTCCAGAGCTTAACCTAGAGGTTCTTGAGCTCGCTTGATCGACTATTTAAAAAAATCTATATTGAGGCAAACGACTTCCTCGGCACTGGATTTTTTGGCGACCTCGACAATTTCTTTTACCATTTTTGTGATCTTCTCTCGAATCAAGTCAAAATCATTTTTTGCAATTGACATAGGGCTGGTAAAAAACAATTCATCCGCAGTGCGAGTGTCCATCTTTTGAATGGCCTTCATGCGCCAATTCATATGATGTTTAACAACAAATAGGGATTCATTGGGAACGTGAACATGCAATTCATTCAAAGAATAAAATCCGCCCTTTTCAAGGCAAAGACCTGCCTTTGTTAAAAAAATAAGAATATCTTCAGCTCGTTCTCGAGTTATTTTAAATCGTTCAACAATTTGTGAAAGACTTTGTTTGCCATCAATGGAAGTGCTCACCCAAACCGCCACATAGATCCAACTTGAATAAAATTCAGCACGCTCGTCTTGGGTGAGCTGTCGGTGTTTATCAAATCTTTCGCCAAGTTTATTTTTTTGCGACTCAAGTTGCGATTTTTTTTCGCGCCAATATTTACGAAGACTTTCGTTTCCCGCACGATCCAAATTAATGATGATAATAAAATAATCCTGTTCGAGTTTAGTGTGACCAATGTGATCACTGATCAGTGTCGCCTGCTCGAGGCTTAAATGTTTAGTGCCTGCCAGTATGTGAGATAGAAATGTCGGGTGAACCTCGGCAACCTTGGCAAGACGAGTAAGATTGAAAAGCTTTTTCTCTTTGGACTCCTTCAACCAGGCGTTTAGATAATGTCGATAGTCCGAAAATTCAAATATATTCAATTCGTTAGACATGCATGACTATCGGTCATTTTTTATATTATCTTTAGACTACAATACTATAGTCGGGAATTGTGCCAAGCATTATATTGGTTGCGGAATTGCAATCTGTTACAAGGGAAAACATATGAAAAACTATAGCCGTATTAAAATAATTTTTAGCATAGCTCTGCTGACCTTTTCGGGCCCACTGCCAAAGTCTTGGGCGATGGGTGGAGTTGGTACTGGCGGTGGTAACCCCATGTTATTATCACAAGTCGATGTGAGTTCGCAGTTACTTAACTTTGCTCAGAAAATTGAGTCCAATCATGCGCAAGTCGCGCAGTCTTTAAAAAAAATGTTAAAAGAAAAAAGAATTTTTGCATATGAAGGTAACTGTAAAATTGTTGAATTTCCAGATTCCGCTCAGCATCCTCGTCGCTACTGGTATGCAAAACTTAGCGACCAGCGGGTCGTTGTCGACAAAAGTCTTTTCCAATTATCTACAGAAAAACAACTTCAGATATTAACAGAATTATCTCTTTCCAAAAGAGAGATCAGCGAAAAATTGATCACGACTGAAATGAGTAAAACTGGAAATGTCGCTGGGGCTATTCAAAAAATACGCGAGCAAGTGACCGAACCCTTATTTCAAAAATGGATTATCGAGGCATTTAACAACGAACTGGATAAAGCAAATTTCTTTCAAATACCCGAAAGCTGTTTTATCCCTGCTAATAATCAATCCGCCACTTTTTTAAAAGAGGGTCACCTTATCGGCGTGCGTGGTTTTACCCGCATGACCCCTGGTGCAAATATTTATTTTTCTTCAGAGGTGCTTTCTTATGGCGAACTTGATTTAACTCACGTTATTGCTGCTGAATTAGGGCATCACTTACCTATAGGTCAAGAAGCTGCCAACGAAGCAACAGTAGATGCCTTGGCGTCTGTCATTACCATGGGAAATCAAAGTATTCAGAGCAAGGCCATAATGACGGATCTAGGAGCTAAACTTCTTATTTACAATATTTTTGCTAGAAAAAATATTGAACTTCCCAATGTTACCGAAGGTACTGAAAAAGACACAAAAACTAAAATCAAGGGAGAAATTCCTCCGGCAATCATGAAACTTCGAAGCTTTCTTGAATCCGAAAAAATAAACAGAGCCGCACGCTCAGTTTTTAATGGCTTCAATGAATTGTTCGGCGAAATCACAATGAGTCGGTTGCGAGATTGTAGTGAGACCTATTGGTTATATAGTTTCGTAGAATATGATCGAAGCGTAAAGGATGAATTTAAACGCCGAGCGCCCACTGAGATGGAAGAAATTATGATGAATCTCTATGGTTTAGATCGGCAGTTTTGCAGAATGGTCAATAATGTCTTTGGTAAAACATTTATCGAATATGGAGGTTATGGGACCAGTTACTTGGAAAGTGCCGAAGAGAAATGTCAGGAACCCAACACGAGTTGGCAACCAGAACCTGTTGAGGGCTCACGTATTTCCGAAAAAAAGAAAAAGAAATTGAAAGAACTTGATTACCGAATACATTCTTTTAAAAAAATTCTTTGCGAAGGCGTTAATCAATATTCTCACGAAACTCCATTTCAGGGGACTGCGGCCGAGAGAGAACTGATTTTGGCTGTAGTTGGGGGAGACGTTGTAAAAGTTGGTAAGCTTCTGCAAGCTGGAGTAAATCCGAATACAAGAGATACTCGCATGAAATACAACATAGACTATGATCGCAACCCGCAAGATTTTCGCGTCTATTTTCGCGAATATGCCACTAGCAAAAAAGAAAACAGTTTGCTTTTTAAGACCTTTGCTCATTTAGCTCGAGTGAACAATGAACCGGACCAAAAATATTCGCGAATCATTGAACTTCTCTTAGCAGCAGGTGCAAATCCAGAAACTTTTATGGAAAGCCTTCTCAGTTCCATCTCTTCGAGCGAACCCTTGTCATCGCAGGCTGAATACCACTATCTTTTATTAGTGCGAAAATACACCAAAACAAAATTGTATTTAGGCCCCATTATGCGTGACTTTCACGTTTGCAATAAAGAGTTAATGTCCATTTTGGTTCCGATCTCGGCTGATCTTAATGACTCTGATATGGTTCGTAGATATTTTGACGATGATCCGGTCAGAACAATAGGGGAAGCAAAAAAAACTTGCAGATAATACGTGGTGATTTATATCGAGACAGTTTTTTGCTAACTGTCTCGATATTATTCCAAGCTATTCAGAAAAAACGGCAGTCGGAGCGCAAGAAAAATTTTCTTTGGTATGCTCTGGCAGAGTGCTTTGCTCGATAAGATTAAAGTTACCATTTGTAGTTGGAACATATTTCATTAGAGTGGCTTGCTTTGGATTGATGTAATTAATAAAATAAGTTAACTCATCACCTTTGATTTGATAGCTGCCGTTCCAAAGGAGCGCCGCCGGGTTCTTGCCGCTTTCACCAATATGCAAAGTGCGCGCTTCCCACTTTCCCGAATTTTTTATGATTTCAAAAACAGTTTTGACCGTTTTTAAACGCTGAAGATCAAGATCGCAATCCGATAGAAAAATGTCGATCAACTTAATTGAACTTTCTTTTTTTTCTTTCGGTGTACAGCTAAATACATTAACCCTGATGTCATTACACTTCTGCGCGGTGGACATAGCCTGTGACGGTATAAAATACATCGATAAAATCAAAAGTAAGAAACGCATATTATTCTCTCCCTTTTTTAAAACTTTTAGAACGCCATGCCTAGTTTGCAAAATATAAACTATAAGCCTGCCTTTATTTGCAGGGTGTCCATAAATTATGTCAATAAGTTTGACAGGTAAAAAATCCATGTCGTCTAAGTCACAGGTGAAATTTGTTTGATTTCTGTTAAGGTGCTCTTTTGATTTGAGAATTTAAACAAATAAAGGGAAATTAAATGAAAAATTTATCTGTGGTAATTCTAGGATCTATGTTCTCACTCTCGGCCTTTGCAGAGATTCCTACCTGTTTAAAAAATGTTGTTAATCAAGTCAGTATCTGCAAGGAAAAAATTGAGAGCGAATTGGCGATCGCAGAAAAGATAGTTAACAAAAATAAGTCGCCCGAGGAACAACTTCACTATGGCGAAACTATTTCTTTCCCAACAATGATAAAGGGAGAGCAAGCAATCTTGTCTTTAACAAAGACGAACAGAACAAAGACGCAAGTGATTTATTTTAGCGCACAAATTAAACGTGGCTTGTTTTGGAAAAATGAATGTTCAGTATCTGTAATAACATCAGACATGATCCCTAAAGGCACGGAGAATGAATACCTTTCTAAAACATTTGGTTGTGAATAATGAATATTATTCTCAAAATTGACTTTCGCTTGACCCTCTAAGCTAGGGCTCTTAACAAGAGCTATAACTTTGGAGGCAAAATGCTTACATACATTCATTTATTTTTGGCTTGTGTAATGATGGGTTTGAGCTTGGCGAATGCTCATGAAGGTCATGACCAGGAGAGTGATCAATCTGAGCCGGTAATTTTGGCTGAACCAATTGATAATCGAGTGGCAATTCCCAGCGCGCCAGTCAATGGTATTCAAGTGGTGACACCAGAACTTTTTGTTCCTGCTCAAAGTGAAAGACAATTTTGTTGGTATTATTCTTTATCAAATAAAGAAGCGCTTAATGTGATTGAGACCGTTCCCTTTCAAGGTAAAGGTGGCCATCATATGATTGGTATGATAACGACTGAAACAACCGCGCAAATACCTGATGGAACAGTGGAAGATTGCACAAAGGGTGAATCACGAATGGGTCGTCCTTTTTTAGCTTTACTTTTTCCCAATAATGCCAAAGGTGGTTTTAGTGCCCCTGCAGGCTATGCCGCCGTTTTAAAACCAGGCGCACGTTTAGTTTTTCAGTTTCACTATCACAACCACAGCAGTGCACCTATGCTTGTTCGCGATGTGATGAATATCGTGTTAGCAAAACCGGGTTCAAGGTTGTCTCCGATGGCGCCGTGGTTAACGGCCACTGCAGATTTTAAAATTCCTGCAAGAGCAGCAAAATACACTGTTCAATATGAATGCCCGGCAAGCCAAGACATGAATATTTATTTGGCCTCGGGTCACATGCATGAACACGCTTCAAATGTTGTTATAGAAATTGGTAAAGCAGGAAGATATGAAGAAGTGGTGCGTGCTGAAAACATTAAGCCCTACGAAGCGGCTTCTGCTGGCATCCGTTTTTGGCCAGTCGATAAACCTTATAAAGTTGCTAAAGGTGATATGCTGAGAACCACTTGCACTTGGAACAACACTGAAGATCACGACCTGAGTTATCCCGAAGAAATGTGTGCGACTTTCTTTTTTCATCTTTCTGGTGCTGATCCTGTCGCCTGCGTTGGACAAGCTAAAGTTTTAACGCCATAATAGAGGTTGGTCGGCGGGCTACCAGGTTTTTTTTGTCGATACTTTAGTCATCAAGGCAAATTTTATCTATAGAGTTTCAAAAATTTACTAAAATTTTGTTTCATATTATAGTCCGTGATCGAAATGAAACTCGCTGTTCAGAGCAAGAAAAATGCGAGAGCCTGTTTGCAGGGTAGCATTGCCGGCGGACCAGCTTGTGGATGGACAGCATTTTTTGTTGATATCAGATCTGTACGATAACTAAAGTGTACTTCAGTAATCATTAACTCGGGGCCAATGGGTCTGTATCGAGACTCGTATTAAGCACAACACTGTAGGACAAGCCGACGGCCTCATAGAAGCTTACAAAAACGGTGTACGATTTTTATATTACACGGGCCTGGAACTTCGCAAAGTATCGGCTAAGCCTTTGGCACCAACAAGACTTAACGTTAAATAGTTATTCTAGAATTTAACTATCTCCTAAAAGTTTTTAATTTTATTCTCATTTTGATACAAGATTCTATTGGCGCAGTTCGAACGAGCCACTCATAACGACAAAAGATCTTTCTTTAGATTTAAATCGACACAACTGTAGTGTATTCTGAACTTGAAGTAAGAGGTCTTTCACTGAAAACCATCTTGTTTTTAACTCTGCCGTTGGTGATATTTTTTCTCGGTACAATTAATGCCGAGGCAGCGAACCACTATGTACGCGCTGGGGCGTCGGGCACTGCCACTGGGAATGATTGGACGAACGCATGTACAGAGTTTACGGGCGCTTGTGCGCCGGCTTCGATGGTACGTGGTGATACATACTTCGTAGCAGATGGTACATATTCAAGTCGCACTTTCAATACGCCGGCAAGTGGCAACCTAGTCATCACTATCAAGAAGGCGACTGTGGCTGATCACGGTACAGAGACCGGCTGGGTGAATACCTATGGCGATGGACAGGCTACATTTGCCTCTATCATTACATTCTCTACCAGTTATTGGACCTTTGATGGAGCGATACGGGACGAATCAAATCCTCCGCTTTCGTGGTTCACGACGAGTGCTTACGGCTTCGCGGTGCTTAACAACAACAATTCAGCGCAACGACAGATCGTGTTTGGCAACCCCTTAAGTAACTTCACCATGCGGCACGTGTGGCTTCAAGGACGCACTGGGGGATTTAGTGGAGCCGAGCGCCGTTACTCTATTGATACAGAAACGGGTGGTACCTCCACCGACTTACTTTTTTCGCGGAACCTCTCGACCGATAGCAACCAGTGGTATTTCCTGCGTGGAACGAACCGCACGGTGATTGAATACTGGGCTGGGGATCGGTTGACGGGGGATGGGAACAACCATGGCGATGCGATCAACGTGTACTTTAGCGCTGAAGATGTCACGATCCGATGGGGCGTGCTTCGTAATGCTTGCACATCAGGCTGTACCGGCGTCATTCCGATTGCCGACTCTCGTGGCACATCCACGCCGCCTCTTGTGAAAATCTATGGCAATCTCTTCTATGACTTTGGATCCACCGATGGCCTTGCAGGGTTCTTAGGCAATTCATCCAATGGTGGGAACTGCACAAACTGTGTCGTCACGAATAATACGTTTGTCGATGGCGGGGCAGAATATGCTTCCAGTTGGGGACTACAATTTGGTGATGGATCAGGGAATATTCATCGCAACAATATGTGGTTTGAAGTGAACTCGCAGATTCCCAGTTTTAGTCTCGGGTCTAATCCCACAAATACACACAATGCCTTCGGCCCGTCGGCAGTCAGCACAGGGACGAACGCTCAAGTTAGTGTACCAAGCTCGATCTTTGTGGACTTTGCGACAAAGAATTTTAAATTAGCTTCTCCAACCTCCTGTGGAGTCACCCTCAGTGCGCCATACGATAAGGACATGTTCGGCAATACAAGAGGAAGCTTTATACATTGCAATTGGCAAATGTATTACTAAGAGCCCAACAAATTTTTTAAAAGTCTATAAAACCAACAAGGCCTCGATCACAAGACTTGACGCTCTTGTTGGAAACTTAGGGCCGGATCTTGTCGATAACTTCAAAGGTCAGGCTGCTGAAATTCAGAAACGCATCGCTGCTCTAAAGTTAGTGAAGAAGTTAGAGCTCGAGACTGTGGCGAAGGAGTGCATCGATCAACTCCAGAAAAAGCTTGAAGTAGTCACTCATTAACCACTTGATTGAAGAGCAAGGCGCGGCACCTTTTTCGCTGAAAAAAATAGCGCAAATTTTTTGGAATTTTTGGCTGATAAGTTAAATTCACTTTTCTTGTCAGCCGCGAACAAAACAACAGAGATTTAATCGACAGATAGAGAAATTCAATGTCTTCAAACTTGGTATGGTCGACTAATTTGAAATCAGAGTATAAGTGTATTTTTTGGGAACTTGGCTTTTTCCATCTGATCCCGGGAAGCTGTCGGCTCCAGATGCTGGTTGTTTAACACCAAAATTAATCTGTTTCTCTGTTCTAGATAAGATTTTAGAAAAATCTACGGTTGGATACGTTTCATTTTGCTCGAATACCCCTGCGATGTCTTTCATAGTAACAAGTTTAAAACACGCTTCTTCAGCAGTCCTGACGTCCTTGTTGGAATCAAAATCTGAGACTCCATCTATTCGGTTATTAGAACCATGTGCAAAAACAAACTCTATTGATTCAATATTTAATTTTATTTGTTCACCAGCATCTTGCACTGGAAGAGACTCATATTTCGCAATCATCTTGAAAAAACAGGTGCTTAAATTATCAGCAGGCCCTTTGCTCACGCCCACATCAAACTGAATACGGTTATCTTTCGAAAATCCAACTATAAGAGGAGCACTATGTGCATAAGTATCAGTATCTTTAACGTATAAAGCCCAAACAGATTGATCATTTAATTGATCTTTAGTTAACAAAGATTTTTTAAGATATGACCGTTGCTCTATTTTTTGATTTTGGTCCGGAGCTTTACCAGCGGGCACATCGTTTTTTGAGTTAGAGCACGAAGCTAACAAAAAAAATGATATACAACTCAAAGTAATTAGCAAATTCATAAAACCTCCAATACGGTATTCAGCATATGGTGTGTGCAAAGCTTAGACCGACTATTAAACATTTTAATCGAATTGAGAGCGAAATAAATGAAATAGTTATTGAGTATAGTAAAAATTACCAGCTGATAAATAAATCCTTTTGAAGCATAAAAATCAGAAAAGTTTATAAAAGTGGCCAACCGAGAAATTTTGTAATTTCTCAGCAATCAAAGGTAACTCAAAATGATTTTCATAATTTTTGAAAGGCACAGCTTTTGGTTGGTATTTTTCAATTTTTATGAAAATCACAAACTTTAAAATCTTTCAGATCTCTTTAATTCTTTTAGAAATTTTAAAATTTTCACAAGTTTCGTTTGTAGATGCGTTATCAATAACACTTCAAAACTTGGCTAAGGCTGGGTAGTTTCGTAAAGGCAAACCAGTTGCGGTTTGCCTTTTGACTTTAAGGCGTGCGATTTAGGACGGCAGCGTTTGCGAAGGAAGAAAATCGTGCTACTGGTCTGACCCGAAATTCCATGGGTGGGGTTTTCCGGCCAAGTTTTGCTACTCTAGATTTCGTTAATATCGACAAAGGCCATGATTGCGTGTCTTCTAGGATAAACCCTTCAGTCCTGCCATAAACCTGCTTAAAAACGATCTGGCGGTTTGTTAGATTGATTACTTTTTTTGTCATGGCCATACCTAAATTTGGACATTAAGCAGATTTTCAGAGCGGATTTTACCAGTTTAAGCCTATATTTCCTTGGTATAATATGTGCACTAAAACATATATTCGAATTATTCGAGGAGATTGTATGAATAGTGTCAGTAAAAAACTTAAACGGCTTACCTACGTTTTTTTGTTGTTAGCATTACTGCCTATTCAGTCATTCGGGGCAGAAAAAAAGTCCGCTGATGACACTTTAAAATGTATCCGAGAAAAGCGTACTGGTGTGATCAATGAATTATCTTTACAAAGAAAAGCACTTAGCGAAGAACTCGAGCGTCTAAGTCACGGCCCATTGGGATTCGATAATGGTAGAGGAGCTATTCGTCGCGAAATCATGGGCTTATCAATCGAAATTGTTAAAGTTGAAAATCAAGATCAATGGATTAAAGAATTAACATCCGAAGGTATGAGCTTCGAAAACGCGCTAGAGACAACTACCAATCCGGCAATATTCGCCGAATGCTCAAAATAACTTCGATCCTTGCTAAAGTCAGAATAGAATTGCGAAGGCAAACCAAATGCGGTTTGCTTTCTGCCAATTAAGACGTGCATTTCAGGCCAATATCCCGATGAAGATGAAAAATCCTGCTACTGCCCTGGCCAGAAATCTGAACCGAGGTTTTTTGGTCGCTAAAACGAGCGCCCTTCAGTTACAGGCATCGAATCGGAGTCAACGAGACCGAGTTCGAGATGCTATTAGCCAGAGCCGTTTCTAGCAGCTTACTCTCTGAGCAAATCAAACAAATTCTGCAAGAAAACTTGACATTTTCATTGAGCAATTCACCTTAAACGATAGCCTATTTTTAAGTAAAGGGAGTATATGGTTCAACTGACATTTTACCCACTAAACAACGCTGACACGTGCCTGATCGAACTCGCCGATGGAAGATTAATGTTGGTTGACTACGCCCATTGCAAGGTCGGTGAGGACGCCGAAGAGCCAGTTGTAGATTTGCGGAAAGCTCTTGAAGAAAAATTAAAAGAACTAAATCGCACACACATTGACATTGTACTTTTCACTCACGCTGATCGCGACCATATCAGAAATGCTTCAGAATTTTTTTGGTTCGATCACGCGGCTGTTTATCAGGGACCTGACAGGATAAAAATTAGTGAGCTTTGGGTACCAGCCGCGTTCGTACTTGAAACGGAGTTGGATGAGTGCGCGCGTGTTATCAGGCAGGAAGCTCGACATCGATTAAATTTGGGTGACGGCATAAGAGTTTTTTCGACTCCGGGACTATTGGAGGGATGGTTGGTTGATCATGGTCTTTCGGTAGAAAGTCGACAGCACCTAATATCTGATGCCGGTACATTGGTTCCGTCATTTTCGTTAACAAGTGACGGTGTAGAATTTTTTGTCCATTCACCTTTCGCACATCGAGACGGAGATACACTACAAAGTCGAAACGATGGATCAGTATTCCTACAAGTTGTCTTCAGCGTCGAAGGCCAACAAACAAGTTTAATGTTAGGAGCCGACAGTGAATGGGAAGTTCTCAAAGAAATAGTGCGCATCACCAATTATCACAATCGTCCCGAACGTCTCTTGTGGGACTTGTTTAAACTTCCCCATCACTGCAGTTCTGGAGTTTTGGCAACCGATACACCATTGCCAATCAATTTTTTCCTCGTGGCTACGAGCTCTGGTCTCCAGAAGATCCGAAGCCTAAAACGACTGAAAAATTTGACGGTTTTTCAAACATACACGTTATTATTCCTGATAATTCTTATGCTGTAGCACTAAAAGACAACTTACAAAAAACTCTCTCGTCGGTAATGGGGGTCAAGATCGAATGTACGTTAATTCCGATAACGGAGATTAGCAATTATCTGAAAAAGGGAAATTTTGATTTACTTGCCGGAGGCCTTGCTGTTGCAGATCCAAATTTTGAAGGGGCTATGTCTTTCTTTATTGAACGAGATCCACCTTTTATCTCATCAACGTTAACGCCCAATGATTTCTCAGCTCAAATGACTAAGGCCCGAAGCTTGCCCACATTGAAGGAAAGAGCGGCGAAAATGAGAGAGATAATTATTGCCGCTCAGGAAGCTGGCCACGTTTTACCTCTATTTCATTTTTCAAGCCTAGCAATAGCAAAGCCGGGAATAGATTTATCCGAAGTCCCAAACTCTGATGAGACCGTTTTATTTTCTAAGGTAAGAATGAGATGAAGAAAGTTTCGCTCGTATCACAAATTAGAAAATTAGCTTTAAGCTGGACTTTGAGAGCTTTGGTTTTAACATTGTCCTTAAGTGCTTTAATTTTTATCGCTCTTTTATTCAACGATACCGAACGAGAAGCTGCAACTTTGGCAAATGCGATTATCTCATCTCGCCGCACAGAGATACTTTCAGGTGATATTCGATCAGTTGAACTTCAGCTAAATAAAGAGTTGGCAATTAAAGACAATGAAAACCTTCTTTTTTTAGATAGTGTTTTACGGCCTTGGGTTGGGGATCTTAATACAAAACCAATTGAGCCATGCCTTGGTAGTGAAAAGCTTTGTAGGGTTTATTCAAAGGGTAAAATTGTTTTAAACATTCCCATTTATTTTGATCAAGAAAATAAAAATTTATGGGGATATCTATACATGGAAAAACATCCCACTACAAACTGGACTCTTATTATATCTGTGGTCATTGCTATTTTTATGGGGATGTTTGTACAAGCTTTGGGCTTGTATCTGAATTTGCTAAAATCTATTAAGTCAGTTAGCTCAATGGTGGTAAAACCCAACGGGAATCTGAACTTGAAAAAAAGATCAGAATACTCGAAAGGTGCATTGGAGAGCTGACTTTAGAAAAAGAGCTCTTAAAAAAAATCAGCGACGAGTAGATTTAAAACCCGCGAAATTATCGAAAAATTTAAAGGTAACTACGACGTGCGAACCCTTGCTCAGGCTTTAGGATTATCACGTCAAAGGGTTTATTTTATTCTAAAAAACGAATTTAAAAAGAAAAGGGGAAATAAAAAAATGGAACAAGACAATGCTGTGTTATCAAAGATAGAGGAGATTATTAAGGCCTATCCCGTATTTGGCTACCGAAAAGTAACTGCTGTTTTAAGAGCTAGATATGGAATGAAGATCTGCAGAAAAAGAGTTTATAGAATTATGAAAAAATTTAGTTTATTAATGCCTCCCAGCCACTCGCACAAAAAACTTTTTAGAGGCATACCATTTGCCCATAATACAAAAAGCACGCGGTCCAACGAGCTGTGGGGCATTGATATGACCTACATTTGGTGCGGAGAAGATGGTTGGTGTTATTTTCATGGGGTTATCGATCATTTTGACAAAGTTCTTTTGGGTTACAATTTTAGTAGATCTTGCTCTGCCCTGGGAGGCGTGATGGCTCTAGCAGAAGCTGCAAGTCAGCGCCCGATCGAAGTACTAGAGTTACGCTCGGACAATGGTTGTCATTATGGAGCGCGGGTATTCAAAGATGAAATTAGGCGTCTTGGAATTACCCAAACAAGAACAATGGTAAACACTCCGAAAGGAAATGCAGTGATCGAAAGATTTTTTAGATCACTCAAGGAAGAGTGCGTGTGGCAAAATAGTTTTAAAAATTTCGAAGAAGCTAAAGAAGCCGTAGATCTTTGGGTAAAATACTACAATGAACAACGACCACACCAAACTCTTCAATACCTAACACCCGCGGAGTTTGAGAAAAGGGGGAAAAGTGTCCAAAAAATAGCTTAAAAATTATCTTGAAATCGGGGGAGCACTACATGAAAGTTTTGTTGGTAAAAAACCTGTCATCAGCTTGTCATCAATCTGTCATCAAACTTTGAAATAGACAGAAATATTCAGAAATAAGGGACCGAATTCACTTCTTCGGTTTTTGTAATATCAACTAGTTAACTTCATTTGCATTTCTGGATTCGGACTATAAAATTGAGAAAAAATTTGGTCGACCAACCCGAATACGGTACGAACACCAGTTATCTAGTTGATTTCATTAAGATCACGCTCTCAGCGAAACTCCTCAAAGTCCACGAAATTCACGATTTATACATAAAACAGGGTCAGTCGGCGGCCCAAATCGCTTGCCACTTTGGGGTGGCAAAGTCGGTTATTTTAAAACGCCTTCACGGCATTGGGGTCCGCGTTGGATTGAGTTCGGGGCGCATGACCAACCCTGAAAATTATCGTTGTCGAACCCCTCCCTACGGATATTCCATCAAGGCCGGAAAACTCATCCCCAGCAAAGCGGAGCTTCGTATCTGTCGGATGTTAGTGGAATTGGTAGGTCGGCAAAAGAAAAGTGCAACTTGGACCGCTAGGGAGCTTGGCCGCCGTGGCTACAAGAACCGTGCGGGAAGAACTACCTGGGACCACAGCACAGTCCAAAGTATTTTTAAAAGATGGAAAGACAAACTTTAATAACTAGGAGGAATGGATATGAAGGAACTCATTGGTGCGGTGTTTTTGGTTGTAAGCCTCTTTGCGGGTACTCACTACCTCAAACAGATTCACGACAATGTTCGAAGAAAAGCGATTACAAAGGCGTCTCAAGGACTGCCGTCGCTCGTAAAAATGAACGAAGCAACAACAGGCGAAAAATCGCCAAGGAAATTGAAATGGAAACCCTAGATAAAGTGAGGATAAAGAACTAGAACGCGAATTCATAAAGCACAGCTCCCAAAACCGGGAAAGAGGTAAATCAATTTTTTTAAGGAGATTTTATAGAATCCAACTCTCAAAGTACGGGTAAGCGAACGGCACTTTACGCAAGGACGAGCACTCTGGACCAAGCCACGGGTTTAGAATCACAAGTAAGAGTTTTGCGTCAGTACTGCGAACAAAATAATATTACTGAGGTAGAGTTATTTACGGACGGCGGTATCAGTGGGACAAAATCAAGTCGTCCCGCTTTAGATCAAATGATGGCGGCAGTTGACCGAGGAGAAATTTCGTCAGTAGTCGTCCATTCTTTCTCGCGATTCGCCAGAAGCACGACTCACCTTCTCAGTGCTCTAACTTGTTTTAAATCAAATGGAGTACATTTCGTAAGTATTTCGGAACGCATTGATACGAATTCGGCAGTTGGTATTGCAATCTTTTCGATTCTTGCGGCGATTGCACAGCTGGAACGTGATTTGATAGCGTCTCGAGTGAAAATTGGACTTGAAAACGCTCGGGCAAAAGAAGATATGGATGACCGGCCCCTCGCATATTGCCCGAGGACTGGGTACC
>ERZ1292625.269-Hain-H41-01um-R1-269-length-88616-cov-9_pt1 | contig 51832 bp, 44 predicted proteins | sample MGYA00564400_ERZ1292625 | MGnify/ENA primary metagenome ERZ1292625 (study PRJEB36523, sample SAMEA6512639) | groundwater metagenome | collected 2019-01-08 | study: AquaDiva: Metagenomics assemblies of 32 groundwater samples | reverse complement strand
CTTTTACATCTACTGACCTTGCTTGGGCTGAAATTTATTTTGACGATCTTGTTCCCATAACTACATACGAATTAATAAGCGGAGGTTCATTGCCATCTCAAGATCCTTCCGATTGGATATTGTATGGATGCAAAACCAAAAACACAACAAATACAGGCTGTAGCGATGATAACTGGATTGAACTTGATAGGCGAACTCTTCAACTTTTTCATGGACGCAGGACACGGAGACAATACATCATTAAAGATGAATTCTGGGGCAACTTTTTTTACTCTTATCGTTTTGTGGTTACACGTATCTCGTCTGGTGCTTCTATTGGATTTGTCCAGATGTCTGAACTTCAAATTTATACTGGTGGTGATCCAGCTGGTTCGTCGTCTTCTTCTTCTTCTGCAGGACTGTCTAACTTGACAATCGTATCTATTGTTGCAAGTTGTGTGGTTGCTGTTTCTTGTTTTGCTGCGATAATGACGATACGTAAGTACCGTAATAATGTGAATCGTTAACCATTCTTGATCAACAAATAATTGTTTTTTGAAGAAAAGAACAACGATGATCCATTTTATTGTACATAATAGCCAAAAACTCCACAAATAAAATAAATTCATCGTGAATTACATGGATATTGTTATTATTCACTTTCTTATTGTATAAGTGAAGTACGTTTTCATTATTTCTGTTGAAATATATTTAGTGTAAGAAGTGCTTTTCAATAGGACTACTCTGCATATTTCAAATTCATTCATTATCTTAACTTCATCTGGTACGTACTGACACGCATCAGGATCTTGATTCACTGCAGCCAAACAGACAGTGAATGTTTTTTGTTCATTAGTCATATTTTTTAATAACATGCCACATCGAGTAACTGCTGCTTTAATAACTTTATACGTAATTAACGATTTAGGAATATTATAGAAAGCCATCGGATATGTGCTCATAGCTATTATACACATTTCTTCTGTTTTCTTGTTATCTGGTACAAATTCTAATGCTTCTCCATGTCTTCTTACAGCGGCCATACATAATCTATATGTTCTGAATGTCATAGGCGTGTATTGAAGATCATATCCATTTATTCGAACTGCAACTAAACACATTTCAGCAGTTATCATATGCAAAGGTACTTGTGCAAGTGAAATCGTGTCATTTTTTATCTGTGAAAGAAATTCATTATAATGAACTCTGTCATATTTTAGATTAACAGTAGTCATCATGTCTCTTTCTCTTTTTTTTTTAATTATTTATAATACATTTACATAATCAAGTAGTATAAGATAGTTCACATTTAATGGCTTTAAATGAATCGCAAAAAATCGACGCCCATACTCGGAAATCATACAGTACATCACCCGCACTAAATTTGCATCTACCTGTGTTTCTACCATCGTCTATTTCATTGCATTTGTATTTTACACGAGTATTATCTTCAATGTGATTGTCTGTGTTATGCTCGGGTTGTTCTTCTTGTTCCTTCTTCTTTTTTTTTCTTTTTGTATGCTCGTCTATCTTTTCTTGACTATATGAATTTTTATCATATTCGACATTGAGAGGAGGGTATCGATACATTAAGTCTTCCATCCATGCTCTTGTATGTGAATTACATTGAGTACGATGCACGTTTTCTTCTCTGTTTTCTATATAATTATCAACGATTTCCTGACTGTATTTTAATAATCTATTTAATTTGGTTATCATTTCTTTGTTAAATATCAACACTTCGCCGTCTGCGTGTATTTTCCAGTCAGAATCAACTAAGTTATATGAATTGTCCCATTGATGACCATGGATATCATATGTCAATTGATTACCATTGATATATAATGCAAATAAAAATAGAAATAATAAAATAAACAATTTCATCCCTTTTTTTAAGAAGATTTTTTTATTTCGACTGGTTTGATTTGAGTCCATTTTAAACCTAATATAATAATAACGATTACACTAAATACAAAACATAAAAAGGCATGAAATTCTCCATTCTTGAGAGATCGATAAGACTCGTATTCTTGAGGAGACAGACAAATACAATCACTGTCCATTTTTTCTGTTGATTCATCACGAAGCCCCGTTGAACCTTGACGAGACACTTTAAATAAAGGAGCACCACATACAAATCCAGACAACAATAACACACAGAAGATAAGCAATAAATTCATTTTATTATAGTTTTATTTTTTGATACACAAATACAATCAAGAAAATGAACAATTTACAATGTGCAAAAAAGTTGTTTTTCGTTACATGGTATTTCTAATATATACATTGATTTATATGCAAATCCGTAATGACCTATTGAATCTATACCAGCTTTTTCTCTCAAAAACCTCTTAAAACTGAGCAGGTCACTTGGGTTATCAAATACTGGCCTTAATGAACGATTATCTTTTTTTGCATTGATTATTTCTGGATATATCATATCAAACAATATCTCATTTTTTATCTGTTGTTTTGCTTTTTCTTTCACTACATGATCAAATAATTGTTTATTTTCTTTTTTTAAATTTTCTTGTTCTTGTTTATCTTCGTTTGATTTGTTCATTTGTCTATTTATTCATACTGCACACACACACAGAAAAAAAAGAATGTACATTTATTATCTTGTTTGTGTTGTTATATTTCCACTAAATGACGATACAGAACCATCAACATTTCCATCTACAATAATGTCACCAGTAGTAGACGATACTCTTCCAGCTACATTTCCTTTTATATTAACACATCCTGATATAGTACGCACATCACCTTGTACATTTTCTTTTACTTTTACGATTCCATTTGTAATAGATACATTTCCGTCTACATGACCTTTTATTATCACGACTAATTGAAGAACTCTATTTGTTGGATTGGGTACATCGATGTCTTGATCATCTATGTATAATCTATTATTGGATACAACCAATGAATTTATTGCTTTTCTTTCTGTGTCTATCCCACTTCCATTTATTTGTATAGATGTACCAGATTGAATACCTACAATTCTTGCAGTTTGATTAGTCGCTGATGCAGATACAACATTATTTTGAGTAAAATTTATTGAACCAGACATCTTTTTTTATTATTATTATTATTATAAAGAAGAAGAAAAAAAAATATGTACACAATTATACTATAGACAACAAACTGGAAGTAGGAAACATTTTTTTAAGTTTTTGAAAGAATGGTACAGTGTTGTATTTCTTGTATGATAATCTAATAGCATTGGCACGTTTATTGTCTTCATCGCAAATTTCCTTTAAGATATCCATAAACGACACAAGAACTTGATCTGCTTTACTTACACCATCTTCAATTAGATAATCTACCACACGATTGACATCATTTATATTTATCTCTTGGTTTAAATCACAGCATTGAATAGCCAATATTTGACGACATTTTTCATACGCATTACATTTCTTTTTCTCTGTGGGAGTAGGAAGAGCAGTAGTTAAATCATGTACGAATTTGAGACGATCCAATAAAGGTTTATTGTCGGTGGTGTCTTTCACGCTTTCCCATATGATATTAGCACATAATTTTTCGGTGTCTGTTAATGTTTTTGAATCCATGCTTACATTCATAATCGCGTTTCTAAATTCTTGTTTCTTTACTGATTTCTGTGCCAGTTCTTTTACTTTGTGCATGAGATTAGTAATAGGATCATAAATATTGGAATCTGTGGTTGAATTAAGTTCAGGGACCCAATGAATGCGCATGGGAGGAGCTACTTGTTCGAGCATCAATTCAACAGGAGTAACAAATAGACGTCGAGCGTGCATAATAACCAATTTACAATAGTCATCAATGTGCATTATTTTTTCACTGTCGCCAAATATTAGTTTAGAATTGAAGTATTTATTAGTCGAAGAAGTGCCTTCTTGTAATATTTCACTGACAATAGTAGTTACGTTATTATCATATTTATCAGTTCGACTAGCAAAAGGAGGAATAGATATCACATTAACTCCATGTAGACCATCTCGTACTTGACCAATCGATATTCTTTTTTTTTCTTTTTCTTCTTTAACTTCAATTGTTTGCATACCATGAGCCACAATAGACAAGACATGACGAGAAGTGAGTATAAGATATTCGAATTCTTCAATTAAAGTAGGATTGATAGAGAAATAACCATCCCATGTTTGTATAAATTCGGATAATATACGATTAATGTCAAATGGACACTTCTGTACGGCATTATCGAAGAAATCGGATACCCATCTTTTGTAACTTTTAATAGAGCGATGCATCGCATTTGTAAAAACTTCGAATGATTGAATTTTCATGTATTCTTTAGTAAATTTCAATGCATCTTCTTCCCTCTTAACAATAGAGCAGATACCTTTATAAAGAAAGTAAATTCGGTCTAATTTAGAATTCCCATATTTCATAAAGTACTGAAGAAACCCAATGTGATTTTGAGATGGTTGATAACCAGTTTTCAATGATGTAGCAATATATTCACCAGTTATTGGGTCTTCTTTGATCGTGGCAATAAAAGCATCTTTAGGAGTAAATATACCTTTTCCAATGTCCACATTAATAGGACTGCCTGTTCCAATAAGAGATTGCATAGCATATTGATCTAAGAATTCAGGACTAGCTTCATCTCTAACTTCATTTTTATTTACGTATCTCCATGAAGGAAAATGATTCATTTGTCTGACACCAGTTTTATTAGTCCAGTGATGATAAGGTAATTGATGATAATCAAGAAGAAACATTCCTTCGACTATAGTTTCATTATTGTTATTATTATTATTATCATCTAATGACGACGACGATGACGAAGAAGATGAAGAAGACGAAGACTTGCAACTTCTAAAATAATGTGTAGTTTTGCCAGATGCATCTTCCCTTATTCTTTCTTTTATATGAGATGGATTGTATTTGGGAACAGGATTCCATGTGCATCCAGCTGGTGTATATGAATAAGAAGATACACAAACAAGAGAATCATCAAATGAAGAAGAAGAAGACGAAGAAGAAGAAGAAGAAGATTTTTGTTCGTTTGTAGCTCTATTTCTAGCTCCTATCACCTCATCTCTATCACTTTTAGGAAGCATCCAAAATAAGTACCATAAGATGGTATCTGATACCTTTTTTGACATTACATTATCTTTAGTTACCAGATGAGCATTAGGTATCTTGGAGATGAAAACAGTAGGCTTGAACCATAAATGAGTGAATAGACGAGGAATATCAATAGTTTTATCCTCATTCACAACATCAGCTGTAATCTTTTCTGTTTTGTAATAAGATTTCTGTGGATACATGGCTTTGATGGCAACATTAATTCCATTCGTAGGATATCGCGGATATAATTGCTGAAATAAATTATGACATATCTTGGCCAAATCCTTTATCTTTATTTCACTGAATTTACGGGCCCTACACCATAATGTTGCATTCTTCTTCATTTTTTTATCCACGTGATTTTGTATATACGCAATAGACGGGTGTTTATTTTTACCATATTTGCGATCGATCATTAATAAGACAGCCAACAACAGATTACCAAATGTAGATTTACGTGCCAATTCACACATATCAACAGAATCAGCTGGAATTTTAAATTCGCCATTACTTTCATCGGTCCACAGTGGATCTTTTTTTTTGTCTTTAACAGACCATAATTTGAAATCGTATTCAAAAAACATAAGAAATGTGTATGTAGGATAAGCTTGATCGTATTTCATTCCAAATTGATCTGGTGCGTATACCATCCATCTCTCATTGATCATTAGATAAAACATGAATGTGATGTAGGTGACGTACGAATATAAAATAGTGTTATCTGCATTGATGGTATCACAAAACAATAAAAAAGGCGAAAGAGTATTGTATTCTATGCCGAATATTTGATCTAAACCTCTATCATTATTATTATTATTATTATTCTTATTATTTAACATTATTTTTTGATAATGACTAAATCCAGTCTTTAAATGCACATAACCACCAAATTTAGACATCCATACTTTTGTCATATCAGCAATATTCTCTTTATATTCATCTTTGTTTACACTACTACATGGAATAGTTGTCGTGATACGGGTTAAATCATAAGGTTTAATACTGGCTAATTCAGGATCTTCAAAAAAAGTTTGTTTGTATTGTGCATTCGTTTTACCATCAATTTCATAAATAAGATCATCTCTTGTCAATGGTGATGTAAATCGACTGTATTCCATTTTTTTTTGATCTGAATGAAATTTTTATTTTTTTTTTAATATGTCACTGTACAATTTTTTTTATTTGCGCAAGAAAAAAAACGGCCATGTTTTACCTTTTCAGGCGCGTGGCCATGTTTTTACTGTTTACTAATATCATAAAAACTTATACACTGGAGTAAAAAATAATCTGCTAACGAAGAGGAGTCCAGTTTACCTGTTTCTCTCATTCTACGAGTAAATATTTTATTTATGTCGAATTTGACAATATTGCTTTTTATTGTATTTGATGGGCCTTGTGTGTTATCACTGGGAAATTTTATCCATAAATAATCATCATTCTCGTATTTATGCAGAGTAGCACCTTGACAATTATAATTATTTAATGATCCTTTGTTGCTTATGTGTAGTGCGCGATTAAATGCATAATTGATTGATTGATATTTTTGCAATGTGGTAACTAATCCTTGTGTTGTTAACAGAATAACGCCTTCTGTTTGGTTATCGTCTGGTACAACAGAAAACCAAGTAAGTTGATCGATCACTGTGCCATTTAAAGTAAATTCAAAACGATGAAGGATTGGAAGAGGCTGATCTTCTGTAAATACAACATACAATGATTTGTTCAAATAATGTCGTTTTCCTTGCCATTTGTATTTACCGACTTGATGCTGATCAACAAACACTTTATCTGCGTGAACTTGTTGAATGCGAATACTGTCTTGTTGTGATTTTTTATCTTGTGCCACTTGAGTTGCATGTTCATAATTACCCATAATAGAATCGTTATCGACAGACGGTTGTTGACTAGAAAGAAGAAGAAGAGGAGGAGGTGTCGTAATACGAGGTAAAGTGGTATCCGATTGCTGTGAATCTTTTTCTTCGTAATAGTCAACTGAATCGTATTGTGTTTGTAATGGAATTGATACAGTTAAATCATTACCAGCAAGTTTTAGATCGTCTTTTATCCATTTTAACGTGTTCTTTGATTGGTAATTAATTAGATAACCAGATATGTTTCGAGATTCACCAGTATTAACGAGTTCGATTGTTTTAGTTTTTCTGTGCACCCATCTATTTTCGTTTTCATTAAATCCATTATCCATTAATTCTTGTGATGACACTATTACTAACAATGTTAAATCTTTTAAGAACGATTTGCATGGATAATATTTGTTCGATTGATTTGTAAGCATATCATTATTTAAAAATTTTACATCATCTGCATAAAAATTCTGCACTTTCATTTGATATAACACTTGCATCAAACCACATGCGTATAATCGGAATGGATGTTGTCTTATTATGATGTTTATCGTATTCATTACTTTATTTGTCATTGGTTCGTTGTGATCAAAACATTTAGCCAATATACATCCAAACAACCATGTCTTTTTTTCTCCTTTTTTTATGAATTCGTCTCCTTCTGTATCGTCATCGCCTACAGATGTCATGTCTTCATTGTACCATTCTTCTCTTATTTTTTTAATTGCTTTCATATTTTTGATCATTGAATATTTCATTAAAGTGTAAAAATAACGATATAAACCATCGATACAATTATTAAAATGTTTGAGCCATGTTGTTCTATCGGGATACATTAATGCTATTTTTGCATTTTTTATGTCTTGTTCTTTCTGTTGATCTGTTTCGTGTCTATTCAGATAATCTCCCATTGCCACGCTTTCACTGTCAAAACTATCATGCTTGTCTTGTGTCGTATCTTCCTTTCTTCTCGTATACAGATCTTGCAGTTTACTGAGATGTTCATTTATTTGTTCGTTGCTGTTTTGTTTCACTGTATAAAAAGGATCTAATAAACGGGCACATTTAGTGATACATGCAATGTATCTAAATACACTTGTCTTCATTTCTGTAAATCCGTCTGCGTTAACCCAATCTACTGCACTTGATATATTATAATTCCATAAGTTTATCAGTGGTTGAGATGGATCGGGATCAGGAACATACCATCTTGAATTTTTATGTCTAGTTGGATATGGATTAATATGAAATTCTGGCATCGATGTTATTCGACGTAAAACATCAGCTCTTGCTCCTATAGACTCATCAAAATAATCACTTGGTTTATCTTTGTCGTATGGAATAATTTTATTATTTTTTTGTCTATCATTTTCTTCTTCTTTTTTTTTGTCTTCTTTTTCTAATTCTTCCTCTTCTTCTTCTTCCTTTTTGTCATCATTTTCTTCCTCTTCTTCCTTTTTGTCGCCATTTTCTTCCTCTTCTTCGTTTTCTTCTTCGTCCTCTTCATCTTGTTTGTCATTGTTTTCTTCTTCGTCTTCCGTGTAATTATTATTATTATTATTATTATTATTATTATTATTTCCTGTTACGTGAGTATCTGCTCCTGTTGAAACTAATTTATCCGATGGTGATGATATTATTGTTGTTTGGTTATTTCCCATTGTAATCAATACAAAGATAGATGTTTATTTTTTATTGTATTTTTTTTAATATAATATATATGTAAACCAATGACAATTTACGAACTAATATACCAGTAAAAGATAAACAGATATGTCTTATTTTATTAAATTTTTAGTTATTTGTTTTGCGTGTTTGCTTTTTTGCGCGAATCAAATTAATGCTCAATCTATAGCTCTCGGTGCACCCACTTCGATGACACATCTTAATAATGCGAATGTTGTAATTTCTATAACAGATGGATCAAATGTCCCACAGAGAGTTTATTTAACATGGGTGTGTACTGCCAGCATTTACAGTGGAATGGTTGGTGTCACATATGTAACTGACTTTAGCAGCGTGGAACATTCTCAATCGGGATCAGTTGCTATACTTGATATCACTGGAAACGGACTTATGTCTGTAGCAACAAAGAATGGAGTCGATGTTACTTTTTTTCTAGATGGTACATACACTGTGACAGCATTATATGTTAGACCAGTTTCACTTGGTGGTGGCACTATATCGAGTGCATCTAGAACAGGAGTTCGGCTTGACAGTATCACGTTGCCATTTGCAGTAGTTTATCCGACTCATGGTGTAACTGTGTCAAGTCTTTTTACTGTTGACATGGCGCTTAATGAACTTGCGGCGACTAACTCTGTACATATTAGCGTATGGAATTCGACTCATTTTTTTAACGCCACATTCAATGGATTATCAGCAGGTGGGTTTATATATAACTGGACAGTATCAGATGGTGTTTTTGATTTGGGTTACTCAAAGTTAGTGTCTATATCAGCAGGAGAAATATTCAATTTGACATCTGGCAGTTTTTACAATTTCTCATTTTACTACAGAGACACTAATAATCACCCATATGCACAGATTGATAGTTATAACGTATATGCTGATTTTGTATTTCCCGTGGTAACCATGGTCACTCCCATATCGAATGACATTATTCAATGGGGATATTTTAATAAGATGAATCTGTCTTTTACAATGAACAAAGAAAATGCACAAATCTATGTTATATGGACGGATGTACAAACAAGCGAAGTGGAATTAAGTATTGTATTGAATAGTGGTATAGCTTCTGTCCCTTCGTTTCCTATGCTTAATCCGACTGGATTTGCGTACACTTATAGGAATACGTTAACAGAAGGAGTATCACATGAATATGTGTCATTTGGTACCTATAACATAACTTCATATATAGTTGATTCAAGAGGTAGACAATCCGCCAGTAGTATTGCCACTAATGTAGTGTTTGTCATGGGAAACTTTACTTGTATTCCAGTATACGTAAATAATACATTTTTGGTTTTACAAAATGTCCCGGTTATAGAATATACGAATGTAACAGTAAATAATACAATAGAAGTTCTTGTTGCATCAACGACATCCGTTCATGATTTGGGATTTGCGATATGGGAATTTAGTTTAATAATAACAGGAGTATTTATTGGTGGTGGTATTGTTGCCATTTCAAGTATGAAATTATGGGAATATTATCAATTAACTTATACTAAAATATATCAATAAAAGTTCATTTGTACAACAAAAGAAAAAATAATTTATTCTGTTCAAATAAATAAACAAACAAAAAAAAAATGATTTATTCTGAATTTAAAATAGTAATACCAAATGATCTGGTTGCATGTACAACATGATTTGAATTAATTGTTTTTTTTCTTTCGTGTTCAGCATACAAAATACTCTTTTGTACAATACCTTTAAGAATTACTCTAGCAACACGAGCAGCCATAAGTTTTACAGCATCAGTTGATCGAACAACTGCAGCACGATTCATAATACGACGAGAATCATTTGAACTGATAGTATACAATTTGGGATTATTATATTTGTCATGATTATATCGTTTCGGTTTTGGTGCCGCGATTTTCATCATGTCTCCAATTTTTACTGATTTTTTCTTATTCTTGTTTGTTTTTTCTACAGACAAAGTATCATGTTGTTTAGATGATGCTTTTTCGTTAGTTTCATTCATATGATGAATTCTCTCTGCTACGATTTCTTTTTTTTCTTCTTCTTCTACTGCGATGGTTTTTTTTTCTTTTTCTTCTTCTTCTTCTTTTTGTGGTTCTTCAAATAAACTAGTTTCTTCTTGTTCTTTTTCGGGTTCCTCTTTTACTTCGACTCGTTTTACTTCTGATTCAATTCGTTTAGTTGGAACGATGGGAAGATGTTGAATTGACGCAGAAGAAGTACTTCTAAATGCACTAAGCCAAGTTCCTGACATTATTTTCGATTGTGATGTGATGATGAAAAGGAATTAATTGTAGTGTTGTTTAATTTCAAAATGTGTATAATTGCTGATGGTTCTTTTGCCCAGACCCGTAGATTTCTTTTTTTATCTTTTAATGCTTTAATACAGCCGTGTACGATACGACAATTTAATTTGCGACTTTGATTTTGCCACTGATTCTTGAATAAATTAGCACCTTTATAAAATGGTCCGACTATTAACTCTAAACTCCAAGTCCAAAACCTACTACGACGACAATATTGTTTGACTCTGCGAAAAGGATTGCTTGCTAAACCGATACGATTCTTTTGTTTTTTACAACCCTCTGCTTTCATTAAATATATAAACAGAGGAAACTTGTGCGGCGGAGCCATATAATAAAATAACACTCTCTTCAGTTTGCGTATATACAAGACATGAATTCACAATCATCTAAACTAACAATCAATAATATTGAACAGTTAACAAAGCTATTCAATAATGACATGTTGACATACGATGACTATATGAAATATATGGATTCGCGAATATTTGACTCTGCTTTAGCCAAAGAAGAACAAGCAATGTTTCATGAATTAATAAGATTAGGATTCGTGAATAAACAGAAAGAGAAAGAATCAGATGGCGCGCGTTTAATGAAAATTAGAGCTGAAGCATTAAAAGTAAAGAATGTGATAAAAAATGGAGACTTTGAAAGATTATATCAAGAAATGTATCCTGCTATCGAACAAGCTGCAAAGGAACTTACTTTATTTAGAACGCGTTTGTTCGATAGCAAAGAAAACGATATTGTTCGCGGACTCTTGAAATATCTTAAAATGGAAAAGAAGATCGGAAATGCTGAAATTGAATATTATACCGGTGACAAAAAATGTATTTGTATCGATTTTAGATAGTTCAATTTAAAAAGTTTAATCTTCAATTTTTTATGTACAATTATTTGATAACCAAAAAAATAAAAAAAAAGAATAAAAAAAATAAAATGCAACAACTTTCAACGGACCCAGATGCATATTTACATCCTACGCAACCAGTATGTCCTTCTACGTGTACTTATCCTGTCGCAGCATGGCAATGTGTATTACTTATAACAATTTTTGCAACCGTTTTATGTATTATTGGAGTTTATCTAGATAAAGCAAATCAAAAATTGGTGGAATTAGATGACAAAATGACACAATTAAATATTTTTTTTATTAATATAACAAAAGACACCTAATAAAGTAAAATTTCATAAACTGTAACACTTTTAAAGTTACAATTGATTAAACCACCTTTTTTATCATAGACTGTCCAAGCAACTTCACTCATTTCATTGATTATTTCTTTTAATCTAGTCATATAAGCTTCAGAAATATGAGGTTCGAATGATTTATCATCTCCTTGGTGTCCACGTTCGTATACCAATGCATCAACCCATTCACATTTCATTTTTGAGTCGGTCACTACCATAGTGTATTCGCGTATAGGGATGTTATTGGGTCCATTGGTATACACGTCCACTCGATGTTGATGTTCTTCATTGTTGTTTCGGATTATAGGACGAAGATAAGCACGGCATTCTTTAATTTCTCTTTGATCTTCTTCCTTTTCGTAGTCACCAGTGATAAATTGAGGAAGAATAGAATTAGGAGGAAATGAAGTAAAAAATCGTGAGCCAATAATAAACGGTTCTTCCTTTTCATCATCATCGTCGTCTTCTTCATCGTCATCATCTTCTTCCTCTTCCTCCTCTTCTTCTTCTTCCTCTTCTTCTTTATCTTTTTTTACAGAAGATGACATTTTTTGTTTCTTGATAGATTCATGCTGAGTTAATGGAAAATCATCATCATCATCGTCATCGTCTGCATCTTCTTCTTGTTGTTGATGATTTTTTTTAATCATAGCTTGAAGAATAGAACCAGACGAGACAGGAGTTTTGTATATGTATTCATTTCGAACAGGAGAGAATATAGGTGATATAGGAGAAGAGGAAGAAGAAGATGATGATGACGAAGACGAAAAAGAAGAAGAGGACGAAGACGAGGAAGATGAATTAAATCCATTTGGACGAGGTAAAGGTCTTTTACCATCTTCAAATAACTCATCAATTTTTCTTGGATGTTTACGTATACGAAGAGGAATCGGATAGATTAATTCAGGATTAATACAACTATTCATTTTAAATGGAGAATTTCCAGATAAAAGAGCAGTTAATTTTGACTGAATTTCAGTTTGATTAGTCATTTTGAATTTAATGATTTTTCTTTCTTTTATAAAAAATATTTATATTTTATTTTTAACTGTATTTGGAAATTTGGCCATTCTTCAATTAAAATATAAAAGGCGCAGTTGTTACAGTTAAAAAAAATAAATTTGGAAATCTGGCCATTCTTCAATTAAAATATAACAAGGCGCGATTTTTGACTGATGGACTGTGAGCAAATTAATTTTTTTTTATTGAATGAGGATGTTTTACAATTTTAAATCTTCTTCTTTCATTGGAATAAAATAGTTGCATTGACATACAAAACAAACATACTAAGAACAAAAACACTGACGATGTAACAACATATACGATATCCCAAGCTTGCCAAGAAACAGTGTCTGATTTGATAGTTGTAATTGTAGTAGTATTCCCGTCTATGATAATAACAGTAGTGATTGCAGCGGATGATCGAGTAATACAGTGATTCGTATCCCAGTGACAAAAAGAATAATAATTGCACATGTATCTATCAGATTGAGTTGGACAAACAAATGTTGGATTTGGTTCACAAGCATGCATAGCAGTTGTATTGTGTAATTGATTGACTGTGCACAATACACTGGCATCTGCAAGACACGAATGTTCAGATCTCGAATAAGAAATATCATCAAACGGATGAAGCGGATCTCTTTCGCAGTAGAATTCATATGCATAACTATAGATTCGTTGTTCTGGTACTGAACAGAAGGGTGGATCCCATTGACACGGATACACACAAGATGAGTCTGAATGTAAATCAGCACAAAGAAGTGTGTCGTCTCTGCTTAAAGGATTACACGACATATTACTTGACCAAGCACATCCTCTTGTGGACTCACATTCTATCATTTCTAAATTTTGACATGCAAAATATCTATTTTGTACACACATCAATGATACTCGATCGAAATCACATTGGTTATCAGATTCACATTGTAACAAACTTCTTGTTTGACATGATGATATATCGATTATCGACGCATGACGTTCTGTACATTGTTGATTATTCTTGTCCCATATACACATCGGCCCGTAGTCACATTGAAATGAATTAGTTCGTTCACTGCATATACTGGTATGGTCCACACACGTATGGTTTGTCCATATTTTTGTTTTGTTTTGAAAACATACGACTTCGATTTCGGTTTCGGTTTCGGCATAAACTTGATAGGATATTAATAAAATAAATTCGATTAATAACAGAAGAAATGTACACGATTTCATTTACAGGCGACTCTAAATTGTCGTTGATGTATTCAGTGGGGTGTTTAATTACATTACGCAGAGCAAAGGTTTTGTATGATTGTAAAATTCTTTCTGGTACCGGCATAGGTAATTTATTATTAGGATTCTTGGCTCGTGCATTTAAAAAGGCTTTGGATGTTTGCAGCGTCAAAGAAAATATCAACAGAGCAGATTTAATAGAAGAAGCATGGACTTTGTTGACTGTGCCTAAATCAGTAAAAGATGAGAAAGAAGACGATCAAGATTTTTTTATAACTGAATTTGTTGATCCTTTGTATGAATTTTGTGAGAGAGGGATAGAAGGTGAATTGTTGGTAAATCGATTATATAATTGGAGAGCATGGAGAAGTCCATGGTTTATTGAATTTGAAGCCATTTTAGATAAAGAATTCAACTCCTTAAAAATGAAAGATATTGCTTTGACTGATGAAGGATTTAACATAAAACATCAGCCTCTTTTTTTATTTAACGGACAACAATTAACAACTAATGGCGCTCTTATATCGACCACAAATGCATTTAAGTATTACCAACGTAGTCATCACGGATCTCCATTTGCTGAATTTATGGATACAACAGACATAAATATCCCTCTTAGTACTCTGATTACTGCATGTGGTCTTCCGTTGGCTCATGGAGCTTACAAGAAAATAAAGGATTTTACAGTGATGTCTTCAGTTGAGATTGATCCATTTGGATGGGGTGCATTGGGTATGTTGTGTATAAAATTAAAGATAGACGCAGACAATATGATTCTTATAGATGGATTAAGTCACAGTAAGACATATAATGCATTTGGAGTGGTGTCAAAGCAACAGATAAATTATCAATTAAATCGATTAATGGGACCTTCTACTCGTGATTGGATAACCAATAGATCTATGTGGAATCTTGCATTTAATAGTAACATGCCTAACGATTACATAGAAAAATCTATTAGTTCGTCTAAACATCAACAAGATCATAAACATAAAGATTCTGATGATGATGATGACGACGAGTCAGATGAAAGGATACCATCAATCAACAAAGAAGAATTAAAATTATTCAGAAAACAACCATTACAAATGCTCGATCCAGTATACAGAGTCTCTAATTTCAACGATAATGATTGTGTTGAATTATTGGGAGCAATAGAACAATTTTCAAACAGTTCTCTTAAAGGAATGAATAGACGATTATTAATACATACAGTAAATTTTGGCGCATGTGTAGCTGCAAAATATCTGGGCATAACACCAAAATCAAAACAAGACGTATTTATAAACTTGAACGTAGGAGATGATTATAATATTTTTTATTCGGTATTTCCATCATGTCCGGAATATGTACCATCTGTTCAGCATCACCAGAATCAGAATCAGACTCGAAAGATAATAATAATAAAGGACCAAAAACAAGAGGACGACAGCGAACTATAAAATATGTACACGAACCATCTTATAAATGTCAACATGGTACAAAAGAATGGCAACAAATAATAGCACATGTTTCATGTTTACCATGGTGTACAGAATGTACCAAAAAAACAGACGATAAATATTTATTCCATATTCAAACACATCATCAAATCGATCAAGTCTTTTTCTCAATACAAGATGTCACAAAGAACAACGAAGCAATAGTAAGATCCATGTGTAATTTAATGATATGTATGAAGTGTTATTTACCCATAAGAGGAGATGAAGAAGAATTAGCCATAAAAATCAATACTAAATGTGGACACGCTTACAGATATATTCATTCATCATGTTGTAATGCATGTAAACGGTGTATATTAATGCAGTATGTACATGAGATAACATTGTAATGTTTATTTTTTTATTATTATTATTTCTTTTAATACAAATAAGAAGAACAATGAATTCAAGTAGTCCAGACGAAACAAAAGGCAATAAAATTGATTATAGTTTATTGTCAGTGACAGATTTAAAAAAAATTCAACAAGATGCTAAACTAGAATTATATAAAAGATCGGTTACTGCAAAAATAGAAGCATCAAAAAGAGAAGTAGAAAAAAATGGATGGTATTCTTTACCCGCAGGAATCGATCCTTGTCATCGTGATCTGGCTGCTTATAAACACGTAACCTGGCCAATTAAGTTTCTTATTTCTTCATATGATAAGCAATCAATACAAGAGATTGAATTTGCTGACCCAGCAGTTCAAAGACCATGGGCAAAATGTCTTGGCGCGCGTCCCAATACAAATAATCTTACTATCGGCGACTTCTTGTTAAACGACGATGATTGGTATAGAGATGATGATATCTATTGTGTGAATGTGATACTGTTCATTAATATTTTATACAAGCCGATAATTCCTATCATAAACAATTCATATAAGGTAATCAGTAGAGACGGAAATCGTTGTTTTGAAGGAGTTTTTAACGGAAGATTTTTTGTTAATTCATTGAACAATAACAGTATTTCTTGGACTGATACTGATGTAATTATTTTTAGTAAACCCCCATCTTCTTCTTCTTCTTCTTCTTCTTCTTCTTCTTCATCTATGAACTCATAATTTTATTTTATTTTATTTTATTTTATTTTATTTTTTACTATGTTTGATACTACATTTGTAATGTTTGTAATTTCCTCTATTTTGTCAATATCTAATAAAAGACATTTTGTTGATTGTATCTGTATTTTCAAATAAATTGTAATAATATCATCAAACTCAGGATTATACAAATTTTGTAGTTGCATTACCATTATGCATAATTGTTTTATTTCTCTGTCTATTTTTATTTTTATTTTTCTGAATTTTACCATGGCATACAAAGTTATATTACCAGAATACATAACAAGTGTATCTCAACTAACAATTTTTCATCCAGCAACTGGTAATAACGAAGAACTTGGCACTACTTGTTTCATGTTTCAGCAAAATGAATGCGTTTCTCCTCTTATACCTGAACCAGGTGTACTTTGGATAACTCCTCGTTTGGATTGGATGTGTTCTGTTGCAGAAGATGACACAACTGGATTATTTTATATAAATGAATCTGTTCATGGAAAACTTATTGCTTATTTTAATGCACAGCCATTAAACTGGTGCGATACAACTAATATTATATGGAATCAACCAACAGATACATCCCTTAATCAACAAAGTGCAAGACTTGTATTTTTTTTATTTTTCTCGGTTCTTATTCCTGTTATTGGTTTATTATGTTTAAAACAATTGGAATGTGATTGTTGTGTACATAAAAAAGTAACGAATGGTCGTAGTGCATTAATCTTATTAGACGATGATGACGATGACAATGATGATTATGAAAATAAAAACAACAAGTAAATAAAAATAAATGCTATTTGTATTCTTATGTGTCTATACACACAAGAGAATACAAAAAAAATGAATGATTTATCAAATGGATCAGTGAATGAAATACTGGAAAAATATAGATCGTTACCTATCGACGAAAGACATTTATTATTTGAAAAATTATACGCAAAATGGGCTATTACTTTTTTTAGTATAACAAACAATGATGTATTACACAAAGGAATAACAACAGACGAAGGTAAAGCTGAACTTATTTTTCAGGCCATCTTTTATGAAGTCGGTGCATTTATTCCAGAGATTGTATTTGACGAAGAAAGAATAAAAAAACACTTTGAAAAAATAAGACCCAAAAAATCACTACACGATCACATAATGGCAATAATAACTAATAAAAATGGAATGAAACGTACCACATTTACAATAAGTCCGTTTTTCAAAAATCTAACGGAATGTATGCATTTGCGATGGATGAAAACGTTGTATCCACAAAATCAAGAGTTAGATAAACGATATAAACTAGTGCTCCGAGGTCAATATTACAACGAATACAATAAAAATAAAGAAGAGTCAACAAGAGCACAACAACAAACAATGGATTCCATATTCGGAGCAAATAAAAAGTCGTTATTTGAAGTCACTGCGTATTCATTAGCACAGGACGTGTACAAAGACGCTATCAAACTTAACACAACAAAAGAAAAATACGAGATAAACGATCCTATACAATCAAACGAAAATTTAAAATTTTATTATTCGCCTTTAGTCACACCTGGCGTACGTATGCCTGTGCACGAAAGTCAATTTATGTTTACAAGGATACCAGGTGTTGATCCAGTAGTAGATAAAATCGTGGACGATGTCAATAAATCGAATGATAAAACACCGTGTGGGCATTTTGATGCTATTTTAATAGAGACCACGACACAGCCTAATCCAAACGGTTATAAACATCCTGTGACAGAAAATGACCATAGTCTAGAGATATATTATGATGTCATTTGCAAAAATCCATGTCGATATGCAGAAATTCCTTATACGTATGTTCGTTATATACCTGTCCCGGGACTCGTGAATCCTTCTTTAGTAAGCGTCTTTATAAAGTTAATATGGAAACGTTTTATGTTCGATGATAAGTTAGAATTAGTAGAGATTGTTCAATCGACATTGCCTCATAATTTTAAGTTTAGACGTATTCGAACAGATCATATTAAAATGGACAATGAATCAATTGAAAAAATGGACAGTAATTCATTTTATAAAATCGGGTTATCTTTCGCGTATACACATGTTTATACAAGCAAACTGACAGAAAGTGACATCGGTTATGATTTTTTGTCACGTCATCCGTTGTGGGCATTTATTGATCTTGTTATCGCGTCAAAAGATTATAAAGATAGAAAAATTGTATTAGAAAAAAAAACTAAAGAAAATCAACCATACACAGATGAAGATAAACGAATCACGTTACATAATTCTATTATATTTGGTAGTAGATTTGACATCGGTATGTCGGGTTTTCAAAGAACAGTACTCGATAACATATTTCGTCAATGCACAGACGTAGACGAATACATCAGATTACTTAAACATTTATTTGTTTTCAGATTATGTCAGAGTTATTTTGTTGCTGATCAGGCTCGGCGTACACAACAATTGTTATCAAACGACATATTTGTGTATGAGTGTATAGGATGTTCTACGCGATGTTACGCAATTGATATTTATGGAAGAACGTGTAGATTGAGTGATGTGATGAATTTATGTGGAGGTGATGTGTGTATAACATACGGAAGAATGACAATTCCATTTACAAAATGCCGTGTGCGTGTATTACCTACTAAATCAAAATATGACAAACTTACAACAACGACAAAATATATTCCATTTGAAACACTAAAAAAAAGTGATCCTTTTGGATATGGAAAGGTACACGATGAAATTTGGAAGTTGATGAATGAACAAAAAGATGACGAATTTGGAAAATACGAACTTGTAGATATTAATGAAGTAATAGAAAGAAGTTATCCGGATAAAAAAATTAAATTGGGAACAAAAGAAGAACGTAAAGAACGCCAGATTAAATTTATAGATTTAATTGGTTTGGATACAATACATAAGTATCATTTCCCATTTGAATTCTATCGATTTTCTACATGTGCAGATTCATTTATCAACACGTACATATTTCATCAAGATAAAACAGATTTACATAGAGATTGGTATACATTATTTCATGGAATAGTCGACCAAACCCCTTTTAACATAGATATGCATAATTTAAGTAATACTGACTTAATATTCGATTCTGTCTTTTATCGATATAAAGAATACGTAGATAATTATACGGAAGATGAATCTGATGATGACGAAATTATACCACCACGCAAAGAAAAAGAAAAAGAAGAAGTAATAATAATAGACAAGGAAAAGGCATCAGATATAAAAAAACAAAAGAAAAAAGACGAAAAAGAACAAATTATAATATCAGATGATGACGACGACGACGAAAATGAAGATGAAGATGAAGAAAAAGACGAAACAAAACCATCACAAGTGTATGATTATGGAATTGAACATATAATAGACGAAGATGATAAATCATTTCGTATTCTTGATGGCGCACGAAAAGGTGCAGTTGAAATACATTTAAATATACACGATGTCACTAAAGAACCTACAACATACACAAAAACTAATAATATGATACACAAATGGAAAAATCCACCAAATACATCATTTGTTAATCTTCCATCTTTATCTTCTCATGCTTCTTCTTCGTCGTCACTTATTAATACATCTTCTTCTTCTTCTTCCTCATCACTCCCTATTCTATCTTCTTTGTCTTCTTCCTCTTCCTCTTCCTCTTCTTCTTCTTCGTCACTTTCTATTCTATCTTCTTCTTCTTCTTCTTCATCACTCCCTGTTCTATCTTCTTTGTCTTCTTCCTCTTCCTCTTCTTCTTCTTTAAATGTTCCACAAAATGACCCAATTCCAAAACGAAGATCTACAGCAAAATTAGATTTAGATAAAATTAAGAAAGCTCATACAGAACCAAATACAAAACAAACAACATCTGTTCGATCTGTTTTTGCTAATCTTGTAATATCTCATCCAGTAACGTCTAAAGAAAAAGAAGAAAAAAAAGAAGAAGAAGATAAAAAGGAAGAAGATGAGGAAATAATTGATTTAGTACCCGAAGAAAGAGAAAGAGAAAAACAAGAAAAAGAAGACGATAAAGAAGATGATGATGTATATGATCAATTTTATACGTAAATCCTACACACGATCATTATCATACTTTAAACAAGTTAAAAAATTATCTATTTATTTGTATGTATTTGTGTAACATTTGAATATCTGTTTTATTGATAAAAATAAAATAAAATTTATCAAAATGGCACGCACAAAAATGGATATCAAAAAAAATCCCAAAGGAAAAGGAAAAGGGACAAAAGAACCATTAAAAAAAAAGAAGATGACGACCACAGTTCCTACTGCAGAAGTATTAAAAAAACAACGTAGATGGAAACACAAAACTATTGCTATGCGCAATATTAGAAAGGATCAAATGCAAAGCGATAATAAATTTGCATGTCGTCCAACTGTTTTTTTCAGAGCAGTTAAACGTGAGATTACTAATTCTCATCGTCCAGATACTCGTGTAACACGTAATGCTATGTTTTTATTACAACAAGCAGTAGAAAGTGTTATGGGGCGAATTCTTGTCAATGCAAATATGCTATGTGTGTGCTTAACTAACAAAGTTACATTAAATACTGAACATGTGTATGCAGCATTAAAAGTTATGTCTGATGGACGTGATAGTAATCTGGCTTTGGATTATCATCAACAAAACCCAGATGCACCCGAGTTGAAACAATTGGGACCAAGATTTTCATCGGTTCCTACTCCAAGTGCTCGTAAAGTTAAAACAAACTAACATATTGTACTTGTTTGTTTATTTTTATTTTTTTTTGTGTGTATGTTTATTAAAATAAACCAAAAACAAAAAGATGATGGATCCAGATATGGTTTCATGGCAAATATACAAAGAAAAAATAAGTTATTTGTATGATGCTGTTAGTCATGATATGGAAGAAGAAATAAAAATAATAACAAAAAAACTTGAATTATTAAAAGAAACAAAAAGAGAATTTGATGCAACTTTTTTAACACTTGTGCCAGGCACTGAACAAATATTTGAAAGTAAAGTTGAAGAATTCATAGACAAAGAAAAAAAACATACTCATCAATTAAAATGGATGGAACGATTTAAAGCAGAAACTGTCATACATAAAGATGGCATAATAACATTACACAATGTATTATTATTAAAAGATTTCAATAGATTTGATAAAGATTTAAGAGCGGGCAAAGTTATATTATCCATATCATTGGATTTTTACAGAGGCACATTTGATATGTTTAAAGATCCTGTCACAAGAATATCAGGAGAAATATCTGTAAATTTTAAAGATTATCATAGACATCCTTTTGTTATTATTAAAAAATAATTTTTTTTTATTTTTTTATTTTTTATTTTTTTTATGGCATGACCATGGCGCTCAATAATTTTTTTAGCATGTAAAAAAAAGCAAGATGCCTTTTTTGAACCTGTCAAACCGGACTCCGGTACCGGCCTGTTTAATTTTTTAGCATGTTTTGGCCTAAATTTTTAATCAGTCCGGTAGACTGTGAGCAAGCTAAAATTTAATCAGTCCGGTATGACAGGTTCAAAAAAGGCATCTTGCTTTTTTTTACATGCTAACTTTTTAATCAGGGCGCCAAAAAAATTAAGGCCATGTTATAAAAAAAATAAAAAAAAATAAAAAAAAATTTACTTATTAAAAAATAAAGAGAATCGATCTACATTTTGCATAGCCATTAACAAAAAATAAACAAAAGAGATAGAAGAAAGAATACATGTAACCATGTACAGAATAATCCAAATGAATTTACTGCAACAATGAGTCATAGACCACACAGATATAATAAACATTAAAGGGCATATGATACACAGGATTGCTAACATAAATTTTTCCATTTGTTGTTCATCAATTCCATCAATTTTTATATTATCCACAAGGAAGTTGCGCCAATTCGAAAATGCACGTGTCATTCCCTCGCGGGCAAAGAAGTCTGCTGCTGCATCTTTTGGTGCTACTGTTACAGTCACCCACTTCCACAATTCCTTCAATTTCGTCAAGTCCAGGTTGTACCAACTCATATTTTGTATCGGAAACAGCAGGCCAATTAATCCAATTCAATTCTGTTGTGAATATAGACTCTGTATTTGTAAGTTCCCATTCATCTTCTACCTTGATGGGTCCTCTTAATGCTTCCATTTCACATGAACGTATGGTTTTCTGTGTCACGTGACCAATTAATTTATCGTGTCTAATTTCATTAATTGACACTAAATAAGTGCCTGGTGTAGAACCAGGACCAAGTCGACATTCGATATCGTCAGCAGGTACAAATGGCAAATTTAATCCATTTATAGTCATTATACCAGAAGCATGATTCCATGTAATAGTAAAATTGGAGCTTCGTTTCATTACATATGATCGATCACGCCAACCAATCCATGTAATTCCGTCTACATGAGATATGTCGCAAATTTGATCACCAAATCGCATATACCAAAAATTATTCCAGTTTTTTTCGGGAAAAATTAATGACATATTTAAAGAGGCTCCGTCTTTGCCGCAGATATCAGGCATATTTATTCCACATGTATCAAGAGGAGCTTTCCATGTATATTGAATTACCGATTGCAGAGGAGAACCATTTATACTGAAAAAACAATGCTTGTCTTGTATGAATTTTAATTGCAGAATTGTAGATTGAATAAATGTACACAAATAAATAAAAATAAAAATAAAAATAAGAAAATTAAAACGCATTGATGTCTTTGTTGTTTGGTAAATAAGAAAAATCTGTATCTGTTAACAAATACATATTCTTGGTTTCATCTGAGTCAGGCATTGCATCTTCTTGTGCGTATATAGGACATTTATATGATAACTCGCGTAAATTTAGTTTTTGTAGAGCTTCAAGAACTTTCTGGATTTCATCAATTAAATATGTTTGTCTAGTTTCGTTAAAATACGCGTCCATCTCTGGAGCCCATAAGTCCATCACATATGGAGATGCATGACTCATTGCAAACATGAATGACATTAATTGAAATGCTAGATTTACCCTTGTACTTGTGTTATGCAGCTTCCAATGCATACATCGCATACTGTCAGATTTAGGCTGATTTATCATATTTCTGTATTTGGGACTGTTCATCGTATCCTCGTCTTCGCATACGAAAAATACATAGATAATCCACCCATTTTTCTCTCTCTTTTTTATGTTATCTAACAGTCCCATATTCTGTTCAATTGAAAATTCGTCTGTTGTGTAAACAATTACGTAATCAATCTTATTGAGCGGAAGCATATGAATATTCTTTTGGTCAAAGTGAGATACAGCAAATAATGTTTGCTCTGCATTCGGAAATACGCCATTGAATGAATTTACTGTTCTTGACATTTTATCATAATCATTTTGATTATTGCCAAACATAGTACGAGAAGAAAAAGAAGAAGAAGAAGGTTGTATGAGGCCCTTTCCGGTGTCACTTGCTATCGGTGACTTGTAATTCATTGGCGCGCCTATCATATTGACAGGACACGTATTACGGTAATCCATCATTTGCAAATACACACATTGACGAAGTCGAAGCATTATTATTGGATTTGTTTTAAATTGTTCCAAAATACCACCAATTTCTGTTTTAGACCATAATTCATAACGGGAGTCTAATAAGACTGATGCCGATTCTTGAAATAAGTTGAGTGGTTTTTTTCTTAATTGAGAGAATGACGCATTTTTTACGTATTTCATTTCACCCACAACAAGTTTGCGAAATTCGATCACAAAATGAATAGCATCCTTATACATATTGACTGGGGCCGAATTATGTCCGATGATCATTACGTCTGTAAATTCTTGTTTGATTTCGTCGATGGTAATGTCGCTTAATGCACTATGTTGAGAATCGGCGACTACATTTAATCCGTCTATGTCAACATCTGTTAATGGAATCTTATCACACCATTGCCAAATATGATAAATTGTATTTAATAAAAAATTGATGATTCTAGAATATTTTATAATCATGTCACTGTGATTGTGTTCTGGATCATCATCAGGTGGATTATGATCATCGTCATCCATATCACTTTTATTATCATCATCGTCGTCGTCGTTGTTATTCGGCAATTGACTGTTTCCGGTGGATTGTGAATTATCAACTGTTGCTGCAATTACACTTGGACCCATTGAATTGTTATTATTATTTGGTAAAGTAGCAACAACTGTTTGAATTTTTTTTTCTTTGTTTCTTTTTTGTTCGTGTTTAATATGTGTTGTTGTTGCTGTGGCCAGAAGTGCATTAGATTCACCCAATTGTTGTTTAAGTGTATTAATTTCTTCTGTCAATTCTTGTATTTGTTTATCCTTTTCTCCTGTTGTTTTTATTAAAACTACCAGTTCTTGTTCTTTTGCAATCAATTTAGCTACTATTTCATTTTTTGCTTTTCGCTCGTCGTCTAAGTCTGCTATTAATGCTGTTACTTTCGAAGATAAATTTGCATTGTTTTTAAGTGTAATTAATTCATTATTTAATGATGTTATTCTGTCTTGTTGTAGTTGTATTCGTTCCTTATGGATATCTTCTATTGCTTTTACTTCATATGCATGTTTATCTTTGAGTTCTTTGATTTCTACAGCATGTGCATCTTTCATACTTTCTATGTTTTTTTTATGTTTTTTTTCATCTTCGTCTTTCTCTTTTTTATTTGTACCCTTTATTTCAGTTATTTTGGCATCTTTCTCTTTTATCATCTCGTTATATTCTGTTTGTAACTTTGTTATTGCTTGTTTGTGTTTATCTTTTAATTCAGTTTCTTCTATTTCGTGTTTCTTCTTTAATTCACCGAGTATTTTTTTCTTTTCTGTTTCTGCGTTGGTTATAATCTGTCGCTGATCATCCAATTCATTCTTTTTCTTTTTGATATCTTCTTCAAGCAGCACGATCTTCTCATTTTTTTCTTTTGTTTCTTCTAATAAAGCATCAATTCTTTCTAAATTTCTCGTATTTCGTTGATTTGCGTCGTTTAAATGTGATTCTGTATTTTTTAGTTGTTCGTATTTTTTCTTTTCGGCGTCGCAGCGTTGCCATCCTGTTACCATCAAAGTACACACATATCCCATTGCGACGTCAATCGGTGATTTATTTAAGTCCTCTTCCGATTTTACTGTTGTATCCGAATCAATAAACGGTCTCGCTTTTTTTATAGCATCAACCAGTATACGAATAGATGTACTTATAGCGAGTTTCCAGTTATTGATCTCTTGCGCAAGCATGTTATTTTCTAATTTTGACGCTGCAAGCATATGAACATAATCTGCAATTTGTTGTATTTGGTTGTTTGTTGACGGTGTCTTATTACCAAGTTCAATTGCTTTGTGTTCTGCTTCTATTGTTCGTACGCGCGTCTGCATATTATTATAATCATTTTGTGATGCAGTTAATCTATTTTGTAAACGGTCTATCTCAGTTTGATGAGTAGTTTTTGCTTCTAATAATAGCTTATCGTATCGTTTTCTTTCTTCTTGCAAATCATTTAATAATGTTGCATTTGTACGTTTAAGACTTTCCGCTTTCTCTATGTTTATTTGCACTTCTTCATTTTGATGCTTTATCTTGTTTGTTTCTCTGGTTAAATTTAATTCTATTGTTGTTTTTTCGGTGCGTAAAATCTTATTTTGTTTCTTCAATTCGTTTATTTGTCCTTCGTATGATTTTTTATCTGTTTCGATCAGACTTCTATCATTTTCGTATTCTGATAATTTGTTATTCAATCGCAAAATTTCTGTTTCTTTCTCTGCTAACATAGCTGTTGTTTGATTTATCGTATCTTGTAACGCCTTATTAATTTGTACCTGTTCAGTTACAGCTCCTTGTGCTCCAGCTGTCATGCCAGTGATAGTTTTTAATCTTGTTTCATTCGCTGATTTAAGATTATCTAGTTCACTCTGGACAGTGTATAATTTGGCTTGATAGTCTCCCAGTTGTTTAGATGTTTTTTCCACGTCTGTCTGTACTCTTATGGTTCTTTGTTTTTCTTGATCAATTAATAATTCCGCTTTCTCTTGTGCTTTTTGTTCTCCTTCTATTCGCGCGTCATTAATTAAATCATCAATACGATTTATTACGTCAGTCAATTCCCTTGATACTTCTGAAGGTTCTGTCATCAGAGGAATTGAGTCCTCGTCTGCTTTTAAATAAAGCATTAATTGACGAATAAAAAAATATCTGATGATAGCAACCTGTGAAAGTCGAGCAACACCATTTAATGGATCAGCATAAAATTCATTTGGTCCCAATGATTCAGCCAATCTAGCGTTTACTTGTCTCACGAGATTTGTTTCAAATTGAACTCTGAATGCCTGTACATCTGTGATTTGTCTTTGCGATAGAGCTAATCCAATTGTTGATGAAACTTTTCCAAGTGCATTATTTATGTCGGAATACGATAGATCGTCAATGGAACCAAGATAAGCTATAGATTGATTCAATATCGATTGTTTGACGACGTTGTCAATATGCGCAGATTGAAGCATATGTGCTGCTGTCTTCACAAACGCGTCCCTTATATTGTTTCGTTGGCCAGGTGTCAAATTGTTTATACTTTTACTCCTATTTGATACAAACTCGATCAAATCGTCTGACGCGTTACCATAATTGTTCATATTTTCCAACGACGGCACATTTTGTATATATGGGACTAATTGACCGGGATTGTTCACTGAAGAAGAAGAAGAAGAAGAAGAAGAAGAAGAAGAAGAAGAAGACGGGGACTCGTCTAAATTATCATATAATTTAATATTATTATTTGAATGACCATAATCAAGTACACTTTGTTTATCTCTTTTCCATGCAGGTATGCCAATTTGACTAACACTTTCATCAGATGACGGTTCTGGAAAATCTTCATCGTTTTCGCTGATAACACCCAGATTACGTGTATTAGCTACTGGCGTGTTATACGAATATGGTATTGTGATCTTAGTTGCATTTGAAGTATTACTTACAGTTGATCTAACTTCAGATAAAGCTTTTGCTGTATTTCCTGCAAATGCAGCTGTTACTTGTGATAAATTAGCAAGGCTGCCTTGTTTAAGTACGGCACTTTTTGCCGATAAAGCAGCTGAAGCATTACTAACTGTACTATAGTTGCTAATAGTACTCTTATTATCATCATTGTTGATTTCGACAGCACGTGCTTCCATATCGTTAAGTACTTCGACTTGATTACTGTCATTCATCGTAGAAAATTCATTCACTGCGTATTCTTTTACTTCGTTGGGAATCGATGACAGATAATCTTTTATAAGCGAACGAGCTCGATCTATTCGAATCAATCGTTGACGTTGACTGTCTGTAGCATTATTGTTGTATGATTGTTGTTGTTGTGACAACGGTTTTGTCACTGGGTCGTATGTAATAGGAATAGGTGTATTATGATTGTATGATTGTTGTGACGACGATAGATTTGCTTTTATTGCACCATTCTGATCGACATACGGAAAAGCTGAGTTAATTGAACCATTATGATTTTGACCCACAGGAAGATATTGATTCATCTTCAATATGAATTTATTAAAGATGATGATAGTACAAGTGTAGATACGATAGTTCTTATTGTAAAGGCTGTGTCTCGAACATGTATATTTGGTGTTTTATAAAACAAATGTACAAATTGCACTGAAAATAAAATAACGAGTCGTGAGAATAATACTACGTGTAGTTGTCTTGAGGAAATACTGACCAATACACCACAAATCCACATCCACATAAAACTAGCAGTATCTTTTGCAGTTACGATAGACCATAGTAAAGTAGCCAATTGTAAAGACATAAGAGAAGATGTTTGTAAAAGCAATAGAAATCCAGTTGTTTGTAATTTGATTTGGACCCAATCAACAGCCTTGTATTCTTCTATAAAATCCGAATTGACCAGCCATGTCATGTGTTTATCAAATGGGATAACTCCAGCACACATAAGTATAACGAGACACCAGTAAGAGTAATTTGACGCATTTACGTATGTGTTGATAATTAATACAAGACTAAAATGCCACCCGTACGCTAAAATAAACTTAATTGATACGATCCAATCTTTATTTGTGTAAATAAGCGATCTGACAAACGATGCCACCAGATAAAACAAGAAGACCAATGGCAAATTAAAAATGATAAATGAATTAACGATCATGACACAAATATATAATCCTGATAATAGCCATTTTTGTTTTGAACTCAATGATCTGTTGGGTACTCCAGGGAATACATCTAATATAAAGGCATAAGTCACAGAGAAAACAATACCCGCTGAAGGATTGACATATTTTAATGCTTCTCCAATCAATGTACACGAAAACCAAAAAAATAAACTTACTCCAAGAACAATGTACATTTTTATTTACTTATTTCATCATCATCTGGTTTTAAAACAACATAAATAATGACTGTTCTTGTACTAGCCATAATACACCAAGTAAATATCATGTACCATTGAGTGTTCCAAATTTTAGATTCAAGATCTCCTCTAGAAAGCCACCAAATAATTATACATGCACAATACGAAGTTATTCCATTTTGTAATACTCTGTAAGGTGCACGTAGAATTTTCATATCATCACAGCATCCAACTGTCAATGTATAGACGCAATATATTATAAGACTTATCATGGTAGACATTCCCAAAGCGGCTAATACACCCATTTCTGCATTTACATGATCAGTTATAATAGAAACAGATAAAAATAATTCTTTGTAAATTACAAGAGAAAAATACATAAGTAAAACAATCAAAAATAAGAATTTATGAATAGTTCGTCTTGGCCATAAGTATGCTATAGATACAGGAGTCATCGAAATACATTTGTATAACAAAATCCAATCCATTTCTTTTTTTAAAAAAAATGCCTAGACACTTAAAGACAGCAAGAAAAAGAATTCCTCGACGTGCCAGAGATGATACAAAATATAAAAAAAAAGGATTTACTTTCCAAGCTGGATATCCAACGTACAAACAATTGCTAACCAAATCAGATGATCCTAATATTTTATACGGAAAAGATGAAAATGGTGTTTTGTATTTAAATCCTTGGATAACTTCTTTTAAAGATGTTTTTGAAAAGTCTAAAAGGCCAGATGAACATATTTTATTTTTCGTAGTGCCTCCTTCTTACACAGAACAAAATTCTGTATTTCATCATAATGAAGCAGGTATGTTGGTCAGAGATTATGCTCAAGAAAGAATTGCACATGTTCATGTTAATTTGCCATTTCCTAATCAATATAACAGAATTACATTTCATAATAAATTTAGCGGTGCTTCTTTTACTGCCATTATATCAAAATTATTTATTCCGTCAAACAGAAAAAAATGTGGTCATTGTACAATTTCACTAATTTGATTTTTACTGTACATATTTGCAATATCATCCAATTTTGAATGCTCGTTTAAATCAGTCATGCTTGTTGAATTATCAATAAGTTGATGATACAAAGGCAATTTTATTTGTGTGCATAACAATCCAACAAAGAAAAATAAGAATGACCACACATAAGCAGGCACACCAGATACAGGAGAACACCATTCTGTATATTCGGTATAAGAATTAAGCGCAAAATTCACATTATGACGAGCGGTTACTGTTTGAAAAGCATAAATTAATCCGACACATATACCAATACACGAAGGATAAGTGAGTCCTCTCATTCGTTTTAAGATAGGACCCTTGATGCATTTAACTTCGTCTTCTACTTGCCATCGAGGCATAATTTTATCAGCAACAGGAGAGAGTCCTACTGTACTTCCGATATAAAACGAAAATATTGTAATGTACGAGGAACATACTTGATTGATTGGGAATATATTCATCAACACATCAAAAAACATAGACAATAATAATCCACATAATAATCCAGACGCAGATTGTTTTAAATGGACACTTAATAAAAAATATATTTCACTTGTGATAGGAATTATCGAAATTTGTTCAATTGGTTTAATAATAAAAGAAAATCCCAAACTTATACCAAAACAAATGGTATTAAAAATACGTACTCCTAAATTCATATTTATTTTATTTTAAAAGTACACAACAAAACAAACATAAATCATTTCTTTTGTTTAAAAAAACGGAAATTACTTTTACCATTAGTCGATGGTCCATTACCAATCATATCAATATTTGATAATCTTGTTTGATATTCATTGTGATCATGAGGAATATCACCAACTAAAAATTTGCCTCCTTTATGAGGTTTATCTTGTGTCATAACTGTGTGGAAAGTTCCCCATACACGAATAGTTACACGAAATGATTCAAGGGATGGATCAGCTACACGAGATGCATATCCATCTGCCAAGTCACGGGTAATATTTGCTGCACAACGACCAGCAGCAGCCGGGTTACGTGCATATAATTTCAAGACGATATCTTTATCAAATGACCAACAATGATGTTGTTTTAATACTCGTTTTAATTGCTCCAATGATTCGTCGGCAAATGAAACTGGTATATTCCATTTGTGTATATTAGTTGAATCTGGTCGCGCATTTTTAAATGTCCATCCACTGTATTGGTCTGATTTTTCGGCTTGATCGAGCCATTTAGGCATATTTCCAATGATAAAATAATCAAGTGCATTATCTAACGAAAATCCAGCTGTCCCAGGTGGAAGTATTACTGAATAATAAAGTCCAGTGTTATCCTTGGTGGCTTTTAATGCAGCTTCCATTTTGTCCATGTCAATAGCTTTCCATTGATGAAAAACCATATTCGAAACGACATCAAAATCTGCATCCCACGAAGATCCTTTTACTTCTACGGATTGATCCGTGCATCCATCTGGAATAGAAAATCCATTTCCTGTACCTTGACCATTCACGCTATATGATCTAGAATAAGAACCGGGAAATTTACCAGAGTTGTATGCTACTAATTGTCCAGTGCAATGAATACCCACACCAACTGTATGCATATTCACAACTTGTACGCGTTCAGGAAAGAAATGATCAGCACCGTCAGTAAACACAAATTCATCTTTAAAATGTTGTTTAATTTGACTACCGCTTATTTTTAAGTCAAGTGCATCCACTCCACTCAATCTGTCCATTAATTTTCCACGAGTAAGAACTTCATTAGGCAATTCAAATTCAAGAAGAAATGATGCTTGGTGAAGTGGTGGTACTGCAGGAATATAAGGAAAGCGAAGTAATGGCATATCACCTTCTTCAATTGCTCTTTCAAAGTCTACATTATTTGCAAGTGCTTTTTCTACAATAGATGGATTAAAATCAATATTATTATCCAAATCAAGAGCCTCGACAACTAATATGGGTGTATCTGATACACGCATATGCATATTTGATTGAGTTTTTGATGATAAACCAGATGCATAATTATTTCCCTTTAAAAATTTTCTACGGTTTTGTTCAGTTTTGTCGATTTTTTCATGCATATGACTTCCAGTTCCCATTGAAGAAGACGAAGACATTTTATTATCATCATCATCGTCATCGACATCATCTAAATCCCCTTTACTTGAACAATGGGTATCAAACCAACTTTTTTTTGTTTTATTTGAATCAGAAGACATGTTTATTTTTATTTTTTATTTTATTATTATACAGATAGTGTTGTTGTTTATATACAATGTAATAATTTATTTTAAATGGAGAAAGTAATCTCTGGCAGAATTAATCTTCATATCGAGAGTTTCTCTTGTACTTTGACTAATATAAAGATTAGAATTGCCCGTCAATTGAGCATCGCATATAATAAGCAAACCAATATAAGCTGCAAAAGGAACAGAATGATTGACATTCAAAAATAAATCTTCTACTTTTAATGATGTCGATATTTTGTTTCCGCAATTACGCGTCCACCACAATGCTGTATCAAATGCTCTATATGTATAAGGATGCATCTTATCGATTTGAGACGCAAGCCATCTAGAATGATTTTTTTCTACGTCAGAAACAGCACCAAGTAATGACTTAAATTTAGATTCTGTATTTGTAAAAACGTCATTAAAAACCCTGACTTCATTTAAATCACGAGTTGTTTCAAATGATTGCATTTCTGTAAGTGTACGTAATAGTGGTATTCTTTCTGTGCCCATATTTCCTTGTACTTTTGCTACTATAATGCGTGTCATTAAAGCATTTTTTGTTTCGTCGTTAAATACAAGTGATGGTAATTGTACCAGTCCTCCTCTACTGCTACTACTACTTGCCATTGGTATAGATGCAGAAACAGGATGTCTTGGTCCTCCTCCTCCTCTTCCTCTTCCTGGTACTGGTCCTGGTCCTGCTGGTATTGGTGGAGGCAGAGGAGGACCAAATATACCTGCCCTTGGTACACCTCTACCATTTCCATTTGTTCGTGCATGAATATTTTGTTGGTTAATTAATCTACCCAATGCTGAATCTGATGATAATGGTGGTGGTGGAGGTGGTAATTGTACTGATATTTCATCGTTGTTGTATTTTTCATCCCTTCCAAAATCATCATTGTTTTCTTCTGCTTCTTCTTCGTCATTTTCTTGTTTTGGTTTGTGTTCTTCTTCTTTTACATTTGGTCCCACAAATGTTTCAATTAAAGGATCATCGTTATTCGTATTTGTAGGAAATGTAGTTATTTGAGAGTTGACTAAATCAAAAAAACTCATATTTTTTTTTGAATAACGATGAATGAAACACAAGAAGATATTCAAAAAATTAAAGATATTAAACGAATCAATAATACGATATGTCGTTCTTATAGTTATGCAATGACGGCCTCTATTATATTTGTATATGTAATTTATGTTTATATTAGTGTGTATTCTATACAATCAAAACACTATAATTTTTTAAAAAATAATCAACGTCAAGCATTAAAATTAGTACATCTATGCGAGAGCACTCCTGTCAGTACATTATATGCAGATTGTCCTAAAATTCAAGCCGATGCCAGTATGAATTTGAATGCACATGCATTATTTAATTCATTAAAAGAGCATTACAGTGGTTGGCATTTTGATATATGTTCAGCTGGATCAGTATGTCATCATGTTATGTGGGGAGCTGTCAGTACATTAGTTGAATGGATGGTTATCATGTTTTTTATTTTTTGCGCAGTTGCCGGTTTTATTGCATATCACATTTATACATCGAGACAACAACAACGAATGTTACAATTTATGTTAAAACAAGCAAATAATCCACAAAATCAAATGATGATAGAAATGGAGTCATATCAACCACCGACACGTTTTTTTCCTACTCCTTCTTCTTTTTCTTCTTCTTTCCTTTCAAATAAACAAAGAAAACTTACATCTTCTTCTTCTTCTTCTTCTTCGCCTTCTTCGTCATATTTATCTGTTTATACTGAAGAAGAAAAAGATGACGATTAACGTTTTATTAATGATACTATGTTATCAAAATATTTTTTGTACAACATGTGCCATGATCCTTTGTCTATATTTTGTAATAAAGTTTCAAATATATGAACATGATCATTTACCATAACTTGAAATCGGTCATTTGTCATCTGTATAGATTTAAATTTGGATATTTTAGGTTGTATTATTATTTTATCATCTTTAATCTTGTACGATTCATTGATTTGATTTATTCCATCAGAAGTTGACAAAAGAAGACAATTGAAAATTAAACAACACGCATCTGCTTCTGCTGTTAAACCAGAAAACCACGATGGACAAACTACCAACATTTTATCGCTTGGAATCGGATTAAAAGCTACTACTGGACGAGGCCTTCCTCTCCTAACTTGTTCCATATCCATCATTTTCCGATCTAAGTCTTCAAAAAAATACACTGTTCGTCCAATGCCTTGTAATTTTGTTGCATGAGACCTGAATAATTTATGTATTTTAGATGCTACCATTGGATCAGTGTCAACGGTTGCTTTGGATAAACACAAAAACAAACATGGAGATGACGGTTCTCGGTCAATTATGAAACATCCATATGTATCACCTATCTTGAATGGTATAATTGTGCATTTTAACCATCTATTAATTTTGTCAGTTGCATGTTTGTCATTCTTGTCTTGTATACACGTGCGAAATACACGCGAGATTGCTGCTGTTACTCTATTATCTACTAGATAATTATCTAAAATTGACTTAGTTGTATTAGATAATAACGACGACTTATCTAACGAAGGTAACTCTAATAAAGGCAGTAAAATAGAAGTCTCGCTGTTTTGATTTATTCTACTTGCAAGACTATCAAGTGTGATTTTGTTTATTTGGTAATGTTGCATTATTAAAGTCGTTGTCATGTGTAATCTATTATTATTGCTGTAATAAGTAAACACTTTTTCTGGAAGCATAAAATTGTTAGTAATAGAAGAAGAAGAAGAAGAAGAAGAAGAAGAAGAAGAAGAATCATACATGACAGGGATATCTAATACAATGGCTGGTGTAGCTAACGAAGAAGAAGAATGACGAGGAGAAGATTGATGAGTTACAAAAAGAGGATAAGCCGATGAAGACGATGAAGATGATAAAGGTGCTAAATGACGAGTAGGAGAAGAAAAATACATCAATAGGGGTGATTGTGTGTAATTATTAACTGGTTCGACGATATTACCAATAGAACTTGTCGACTGTGGAATATTTGACCAATTGTCAGGTATAACAATATTGTTATTGTCATTTTCGATTTGATTAATATTATCAATTTCACTCATTCTCTTGAAATAATCATCTGTGTTGTCTATATCGTTATACGTCAAAAATGGATTTTGTGAAGACGAAGAAGAAGACGACGAAGAAGAAGAAGAAAAAGACGGAATAATTGCATCTTGTCTTGATAAATCAATGTTAATGTCATCATCATCATGTTGATCAGTAACCGTGTGTATTATTTGTGACGAAGATGAACTACTAGACAACGAAGACGTAAAAGATGAAATATTGTTATTATTATTCAAAACTGAATACGGTACTTCTTCTATTGGTCTATTTCTAATATCATCAATAACAGCCCCAAGTGCATCTTCCTCTTCTTCTTTTTCTTCTTTTTGTTGTTTATTGTCATCCACAGGCGCACGACGTTTTTTAGTTGTTGTTTGATTTTCATCGTCGCTTTCATCATCATCATCATTATCCGCATTAACATCTGCTACTACTGCTGCATCAACATCGTGTTGCGATTCGTCAATTTTTCGTTTGTTTGTATCGTCGACTCCAAATTCATATTTACTATCCGGTCGTACATCACGAAGGGCACTTAACGATTCTTTATGTTTAACAATATAATTCATTAAACTCCAACTGGCATCGATAAACGCAAACAAGTTATTCTTGTTGGTGACTGATGGCACAACAATAAAAGCCGAATTTCGTTTTGCTCCCATCGGAGTTTTGTACTTTTTGTCAAGTACGATCGGGATACACACAGTCTTTTTGTCGGTTTGTATACGATACATGTTTAAGATATCAGATGAGGTGTTGCAAATATAAAATAACAAAGCAGGATTGCTTGTTGATCGTTCCGTATAATATCTGTAATACATGTTTTTTGCATCACTACGAGTTATTGTAACTAATTCAATTAATTCTTTTGTTTCTCTTCCAGCAGGTTCAAACCCAAATGTTAGTTTTACTGGATAAAAATCAGTTGTTGTCATAGGTTTGTATAATCTGAAGACTCCAGGTATAGTTGACCCATTTTTGTCAGATTTAGACATAAAACTGAATAAAGTTTTGTATGCGTTCATTGTGATAGTATCAAGCGATATTAAATAGTCCTTTTTGCCGTCTTTGATATCTGTTAAATTATATAAACCATGAGCAAATCCAAGTATCATGTATACACAAAATAACCCACAATGTAATCCATCTGTTGTTGATTGGTTCTGAAGCGAATTAGCTGATATCAATCGTTTCTTTTTATTGTAGACCAATTCAGCAAAAACAGATAAGCATTTTCTGTCAACTTCATCTACTTGTTGATTGCCATAGGGCTCGTATATTAAACATTCGCCAAATTCATCTCTTAATAAAGCTAGCCAATGAGCACCTCCTCCTACAGGATCAGGATCCGTGTTATACAATACAGCTGATCGTTTATATTTATCAATACCGTTATAATTAAAACGATTGGCCCCTTTTCTATTTTTATACATCGATGGGTTGTTTGTGTCGTCGCGTCTTAAACATGGATCAGCAAGATACTTAAAATGTCTATTAATAACATCATAACATTCTAAGTGATATTTTACACAATTATGTAATTCTATTTCATCAGTTGTCGTGTTTACATCAGTGTAAACAAGATCATTATCATTCGTTGGACCATTGCATATCAAATTAATCATAGGAGTCGTGGTTTGTGTTGCAATACGTGTCATATCATCAACGGTATCAATACAGTGTTTATGTAACAAACAAGTCAAATAAATACGATTCCCGTTGTGGTCTATTAAATAAAATGGAAATCTATCCCATTCCAAATATTTAGATAATAATGTATCTTGTTGTTCGAATTTTCGTTTATTCTCATTACTGTATGTCAACAGATTGAATTCTCGAACATCAGGTATTTTAAAGTCGTCATCATCATCAGGTCTAATTACTGGTTGCATTGTATGTTGTCTAGTTACATCAACTATCAATCGAATTTTACTCTTATCGAGTAAACCCGTTTCTATTTTATTCTCATAATCAGATACGATGTAAATAAAGCTACAATGATCAATCATTTTTAAATCAACTGGGAATTTCAGATGATAAGGAAGCGACGAAATAAAAAAAGTAATACTTTTTATATCATTACTACTGCTACTACTACTACCAGATAAACTTGGAAAAAGTTCGAAATTTATGTATTTCTTTAATTTTTCTTTTGTTGTATTATTTTGTAATAACCTAAACAACGACCCGTCTTGTTTGTCGTTTTCTAACATACATTCTAATAGTTGTTTAGATACAAACTTATAATTTTTCCGATTAACATCATACTCGACCAATACAACATTAACTCCAAATAATAAACTACACCATAACAATTGTCTTGTTTGAAAATTTGTCATTGATTCATCTATTAATTCACCCATAAGTGATCTGTATTTTTTATGATCAAGCTTTTGATTAGTGTGAAAATTAAAGATACTCCATAATGATCTACTGGATTGACCAGATACAAAAGGAAAAAACCGCTGTGATCCAACAGTGACAATATCCCATGTTCTTAATTTATCTAATGAAAAATCAGACAAATCCGATTTAGATAATCCACTGTCTGGTATTTCGTTTATTGTCAAATAGACAGGCGTGCCATTTTGTAAAGTATTCATTGGTTTGTTAATAAAATAAATGACAAAAAATAAATAGATGATGTGTGGTTATTTTAATTTTTCTAACATTATTATTTGATGTACACGATTTTTTATTATAACTGAAGGCACATTTCGATTATAATTACTGCATATTTTCTTTTCTGATACAGATAAAGAACATAAACCTTTTTTATCCATACTCGCACATCCAGGACCTTGTGACCCTGATTTACCTTGCATAAATTGTTTATATTGCCAACTAAAAGCATTGAAATTTCTTTTAATCTTGTGCTTGTAAGCACTATAAGCAGTTTGAAATTCTTTATCTCGATGTTTCATAATTGTTTGAGGCACCCAGCCAACATGAAACATAGCTGCTGCATACACATAACGTTGATAATTATTTAGATGGACATTTTGATTATGCATACGTCTAATACAATCAGGCAGTATCTTTTTCAGTTCATTTTCATCTGTTATTGGTTGTTTTGGAATAAAAATAGAAGCAGACGAAGAAGAAGATGTGGTAACATATTTTGCTTCTGTTTTCATTGATTTATCTATTATATTAGTTGCCCGTCTCCAATAATCTTGCAAAGGGAGTTCATTTTCAAAGTCCAATACTTCATGAACAGGATTTATAGGATCAAATGAATGAGCGGCAATCTTCGGAAGTACTGTGTATAGACACGAGACATATCCTCGTCGCTGAAACAATCTCCATCCATCTCCTTGTGCATCTTTTAGAACACCTATACATTTTTCCATGGGAATACGGAATACTGGACCATTACCTTGAAAATCAGGTTCTTTCTTATCTATCTCTAAATCGGATACTTGAATATTATCTCTGCCTATTACACGCACACATACATTGGTACTCGCCCAATCTGACAATCTAATTTCCATCAATTTTCTTTCTGATTTAATCCAGTTATCTCTTCTTGTTTTGATCTCGTCGTACTTCTGATTAGATGTATAAAGAGTCTCTTCGTTACCAGGACTAGTGATAGTTTCGCGCATAACAGCAAAACTCATCTGGTCAGCAAACAATCCAGGCAATGTACGAAGCATAGCAAAATCATTTTTGCGTAAAGCAGCAGGATCAGATGAAGCCATGTTTAAAATGTTAATACGTTCTTTCAAAAGAGTTTCCCAAAAATCTAAAGGTACTCGTCGTTCGTTATAAAAAGCATAAGCATTTTGAAACCACATGCCTTGTAATTCATCGTGTTTAAAATCTTGATCGAATATCAAGCGCTGATATCCATTAAACGCTTTCCATGCATTTTTCTTTGATTGCCAAGGATTTACCATATTCATAAAACTACTCTCCTTGTCCATACAACTTCGTTTTGTATTTGTCCATTCTAATAAGGATGTTCGTTCTTCATCAGTAAAAGGAAAATCATGAGTAAGAGGAATAGCTTGATAAGAAAAAGCAGGTAATTTGGAAACAGGAATCAAACCTTGCATCACAACAAATCCATATTCATATTTAATTAAAGCCACATAATCAACTTCATCGTCTTTATTCTGCAAGAGAGGAATATTATCACTTCCATTACTATCAATGACAACAAAAGAAAGATCTCGTATCACCTTGTAATATCGTTCAGCTAAAGAAATAATCTCTTTTTCATCACATCGAACTCTGATAGGATATGGACCACCAGTAGGAATGATCGGGATACAATCAGACAATCGAAATCGATATAAAAAAGCTTCTAAATAGCCATAATAATAAATACGGCCATTACTTGGATTAAACACCGCTATAGCATAATAACGAGTTTTGGATACATCGTTTATCTTATTTGATGGAGCTATTACATTCATGATATCTTCATTATCGCTGTAGTCAAAAACACACACTTGAGCATTTCGTACACATTCCTCATTCAATTTGAGTGCTTGTTGTTTATAATGCGTAATTGCTGTTTGTACTCTTGTATTAGCATAAGTTTTGTCATTTGGTTTATCATCATGTATCACTTTATTTTTTTTAATAGAATAAGACATTTTTTTTGTTGCTTATTGATTTAACTAAAATTTTTTTTTCATTTATTTATTTTTTTTTATTTTTTTTTATTTTGCGCACAACCATGTTATACTTTTTTAAGCGCTAAGTCATGTTACTTTTTTTTATATAACATGGCCATTAAAAATTTGGCGCCCTGATTAAAAAGTTAGCATGTAAAAAAAAGCAAGATGCCTTTTTTGAACCTGTCAAACCGGACTGTCTAAATTTTAGCATACCCACAGTCTACCGGACTGATTAAAATTTTAGGCCAAAAAAAATAAAAAAAAAATTTTTTTATGTTGATGCATAATTCGTATTTTTTTTTTGTTTGTTCTATTACCTAACTTTTTTAAAGGTATAACATAAATTATTTTTTTGGTTTTGTTTTTACTTTTTTTTTGCTGTAATAGATAAGAAAAAAAAAAGATGAATATTTCTTATTTATTTTTATTGAAAAATTCTATCATTCGAAATGAAGATGAAACTACTGGAGGTGGTGTGTCATGGTTAACTTATTGGGAAGATATTACTAATGACAAATTTGATTTATGTGCTGTTTGTGAAAATAAAGCTCAAGTGGGTGCACATGTATCTGGACTTGGATTTCATAATATTGGTATTGTGCCTTTGTGTATTGGTTGTAATAATAAGAGAGGAAAACAATTGATGACAAAACTTGATACCAAGATGGTATGTGTCACTGAAAAAGAAATTAAGCGTATTATTGAAAATCAAGTAAAAAAAATAAAAGAGAAAGAGAAAGAAGAAAAAGAAAAAGAAGAAATTAAATGTGCCATTGAAAATCAAATAAAGAAATTAAAAGAAGAAAAAGATATCAAGTCATTGCTATCAGACGATGAATTTGTCCATGTTTCTTCAGTCAATGCAGCAGTTGTGATCGAGAAAGATGTATATTATAAAACATCACTTGGTAAAAAAGGCAAACTTCATATTAAAAAAGGTTGCTTTGGTGCTACATCTAGAGTGATTAGAAAAAATGTAGTAGATACTCAAATTTGTAAAGATTGTATTAAACACAAAAAATAAATTTATTTATTTATTTATTACAAGATAACAAACAAGCAAACAAAAATGACCACTGTTGATGTCGAGACAGCAGTAAAAGCCCATAACGAATCTATGATGCTTCAATCCGCATGGGATAAACTTCATGGTACTTTTGATACTCCTCTTCGTACTCGAAATATATTTGATACAATTAGTGTAGTAAAAAAAGAAAATCCATCTCTTTATAAAAAAATCATATCTAACAAAAAAGTAATATTTAATGGATCTGAATGGGTCCCATCGATGCCAGATCTTTTAAATTCTTCTTCTGTTGATCAAACGAATATTATGTTAGCTGAACAAAAACAAAAGCAAGAATTAGAATCAGAATCAGAAGAAGAAGACGCAGAGAAATGGGTAGATAATATTTGTAATTATCAAGATGCAACAATACACAACAAAGCAAATGAATACGATTGTGATTATTTTATTAAATTTGTTGAAGAATACAAGAAAAATGCAGAATCGATACTAGATGTGCATTATTTACAAAATGTTAACGAGATCAAGAATCAATTGACAAATAAAGATACAGTGACTCTATCTATTCCACTTAGAGTTTCAGATGAAGATGTAATTAATTATTATACAGCTAAAAAATTCAAACAAGTATGTATTTTTAACAAAAATGTTATATTTTCTATTGTTTAAAATTAGACGAAGAATTATGTACATTTTTTACAGTGGGTTTTTTTTTAATTACAAAAAATAAAGGATCTACAGTTTTTTTTACTTGTGTGGGTTTATCCCCTTTGTTTGCTTTGTATTCTTCAAATTTTTTATATGGTGTTGTTCCTTCGTATACAGCTTTCATCCACTCTTTTTTTTCTTCTTTTGCATCGCGTATTTTTTTACTTTGTGCACGTGCAACCATACGTGAGATCTTCGATATTTCTTTTGATTTCAAGGGCTTCGTCTGTTGGGAGGTTGATCGGTCTCCACTCATTATCATTTATTTCTTGTAAGTTCAAAGGGAATTTACCAATAGATATATTTTTTAGATGCTGATACTGCACTGGTGATATTAATTCAAGTGATGCCTGTAAACAATTCAATATATATCTGTCTGTATATTCAGTGATTGCACTGTATTTCTGCATATTTTTAATTAATTGTAACAGACTCCCTGCTCGTTGTTGAAGTGTTGTCTTTACTGAATATGGTATGTACTTTTCTTCTCTAAACAGAAATAACCAATCAAATGTTAACAGGTGATTCCATACAATTTTATATTTATTTACAAGAGAGTAAAAAACGCTTTTAAATACATATCCATATTTTGACTCAATTTGTATATTATTATCTACAATAGAAAGATTCATTTTGTTTGTTATAAAATTATTTATTACGAAGTCTACGTTTAGATCTATTTAATTGGAATTTTTGAGATACTTTGTATTTTTCTTTTATAAATTCTCTTCTGGCATAAATTTGTTTCTTTATTACATCAATGACTTCGTTATACGTATCTTTATACTCATCGGAAACAAGTAATTCAGTGACAGCATTGGCAATTTGTTCACTGTGATGACGACTACATAAAACTACGTTATGTGGATACAGAAATACTGCTGCATTATGACTCAGTTTCTTTGTGCACCAAGTACATCGAGTCTTGAGTGACATATCGATAGATACATCTACCACACTACGTAGAGCTTTTTGTCGTTCTTCGTGGATAATATGACTACAATAAGAACAAGCAAATCCTCGTTCGTTATATTCGCATACATCGGCATTCAGGACCATAGGACGACCACATGCTTTTTGAGGACACAGAGTTATCAGAGTGTTGTTGATAACTAAGAGATTGCCTAACAAAGAGACACGAACCAATTCATGACGTACTCGTTCTTTATCTCTCTTCTTAGAATTACAATAGAGTTTACCTGTAAAATAATCTTTTACCAATTTATCAAATCCAAATTGATAGACTTTGTGACACACTTTACACCAAACTGCACCATCATGTCCTATTTTTTTACATGGTCTTTGTATCCTGACGACTAACGAGTAATGTTTTCTACATACAGGACAAAACCAGAACTCTGTCATTTCCTTTGTTATTACTAAATCGTTTACGCCAAGTCTTTCTATTATAGCTTGTATTTGATTATAAAAATAATGTAAAGGCAATTTACGTAGATGAATCCAGCTAGATCGATTCCACATCTTTGAAAAATAATTAACCAATGAAATGGTCTCTGGGTAATCGACAGCCAAATCTACTAGTTGTGTACGTATCTTGTCATTTCTTAACTTATACTCGTCAAAATAACGATGAAGCAATGTTGCCTTTTTAACAGCTTCATTGCATGATCCAAGAATAGGCAACACATCTATCATCATTTTAGACGGATTCGATGAAATAGGATCCATGTGACTTACTATTAATTCAATAGCTTGACGATGTGCTTCAGGTGGATCTTCTATAGTTAATTTATGTTCTCGTTGTAAATAATTGCGATGATTATGAAACATGTGAATAAGCGAAGGTTGACCACGTTTATATTGTTCTTGTAGTACTTGTTCTTGACTCGAATTACACAATTGTTTGAGTTTTTCATCAGAATAAGGAACTAAACCAGGCATAGGACTATTGAGCCACATTAATACACGAATTTGATTCATTGTGTCAATTATCTTAGTAGAGAAGTTATCCCATTCACACATGATGTTTACATGTTGTTTCAGCACCGGATTATCATTGACCAAAAAAACAAGATATTCTCCAACAGATACTTTAATAAGATGCTCGTTTTTGCAATTGATTTCGCCTTTGTCATTTTCAGTGAAAAATAGACTTTGAAGAGCATCATTGTTACGATATCGATTAAAATAAATCTGTTTGCGTATGTCGACAGGTGGTCTAAATTCAGGTTTAACATGTCTGTAATTACCCAATAAAGAACAAGTGAACCAATCAAACATATCACTTCTAAAATATTTATCCTTTTTCATATACCGAGCACATACAGTAGGAAATCTTCGACGCTGACATTTTTGAGGCAATGCTTTACTAACAATATGAATCCACGGATCTTTTTTATTTGCGCCTTTCAGAGGACCAAAAAAACACAAGTCAAAAATACGATTATACAAATCGGTAATAGTGTGCTCGCATATAATTTTCTGATATTTCACTATTTTGCCTGGTTCTATAAGAAACGAATCAACAGCAATAGCTCTTGTATAACTAGGATTTGCTTTGAATGCAGCGATAAAAGTTTCTTCTAATCGAGACACGTCCTTTGATATCTCGTGTTTTCGAAGTAAGGTCGGACGTGAATCGGGTCGCAATTGCAATTTTTCAATGCAAGCATAATGCACCTCACTTCGAATTAGAAAATCCTGTCTAAGTTCTCCTGGAAAAGGAACTATGCGTTCTGGTGGTTTCCATGTCATAAGAGAATCGTCTAACGCATATCTCTTTGTTACTGGATCTTGTGTAACTCTTAAGAAACTCTTTCGTATTAGTCGATTCATATCCACTATTCCCACGTATTTAGAGGGTTTGGGTCCCAATAAGAATTTACGATGATATCCACCAGGTTGATCGCATACATTTCTAAAAACTTGAAATACACACGAATCTTCTACTGATATAAGATCAGGATGAGATGTTACGAGAACAACCATGGATGTGACATCAGCACATATACAATTAACACATGGTCGTTTTACCAAAGGAGCTACTCGTGAATTAATAAAATTTTCATATTCATCAGGATAAAACATTGCCATACCAGTAAATCCTCCAGGAGGCATTCCTCTTATATCAGATTCAGCTAACTGTCTCATACAGCATCTTGCTCCCTTTTTACATGGTGGGAAATCATACATGTGACCATTCTTATAAAGAAATCGACCAGCTTGTTGATTCATTTCAGCCATGAAATTTGCATAAAAAATAGGCATTAACAAATAACGTTCTTTCAGATTTGCAGTATAATCAATTTTAATTTCAGATGAATTGTCCATTTTTACATAAAAATTAGGCTTAGGTAAATCAACTATCAATTGTTTTAATTTCTCTATGAATGGGGGTTTTAATTGTCTTATTCTAACACCTCTTTTAGCATTTAATGTATCTTCTAATATTCTTTGTTTATCAACAGACATATCAATTGACGAACTGGACGATGATGACGACGATGAAGACGATGACGAAGATGAAGAAGAAGGAGGAGGATAATTTAAATCGGGAAATGCTTTAAATAATTCTTCAAATGATAATATTTCAGGGATAGATGAAGATTTTAATGATATAAAAGGAGCTTGTTCTTGTGGTAATGGAATTGCATCGACTAATCCTTTTGTATTTAAAACGACATTCTTTTTTTTTATTTTTTTCCATTTGTGATTTTTTTCTGCTGTATCTGAAGAAACGCTCTCTGATTCTGAATTTTTTGTATCATCCATGGCTGATATTGAATGAGATTTATCTGTAATTTGTCTCACTCTTTTTTTCATACCTTGTACAGATTTTGATAAATCAACAATAGTCGAATCCATTTTTTTTGTTCTTTTTCTTTCTTTTTTTTTATTAAATTAAAATCACAAATAATATACGTAAAAATAAATTACAATAGACTATGTAATAAAAAGTTAAAATCAGTAATCGTGAGTCCAATAAATCCATTTGGTAGAAGTGCGTTTAGAAATATGCACAGGATCATTTGAAATAACAAGACATACACCAGCCTCGATTACTGGAACTGAATTATTTGTACCAGTAAGATGTTCTCTGCTTAATGCGGTTGTTGATTGTAATACTTCATATCCATCCTCTTTCAGTAATGATACAAATTCAGTTTGTGCTACTCTATTATACAACTCTTTACGAATGAATATTACTCCTAATGGATTTTTATCAGCAAACAATAAATCTTTTTCTTCTATATCTGCCACTTGTAAAACCAGTACAATTTCTTTTTTATTTATTATAATATCTGTAGTCAAATTATCCTTTTTCCATTTTTCGTATAATTCTTTTATCTGTTCTCTTATAATCGATGAAACGCTTTCCTTTTCTTTAATAAATGCCATCATTTTTTTTAATTCGTAAAATAAAAAAACAAAATACAAATTAAATAATAAATTGATGAAATGTATGAAGTTGATCAACCATAGCATTTCCAGTCATACTTTCAATTCGATCCTTTGATATCATTGCATTGTTTACATCATCTGGATGAGCAGATACCATCAAAGGATAATATTTCTGTTTGCTTACATTAGTTGTATCAATATCATATAAAGTGACAACATTACCAGTGGTATCACTATACATTAAAATAAACTTTTTATCATCAGTTGAATTGATAGCAATTGAACGATTTTGTTCGGTTTTGGATCCTGTATATTTAACAGATGATACGCATTGTACTGGATGTGGTTCAAGGAAATTCTTATCTGTAAATGTCATTAAAGCATCTCTGATTACTATGTTATCATCAGTAATACCATTCAATTTACAAATTGAACTTGCTTTCTCGTCAGTTGTACTTTCAATAATAGCAGCAATATTGTGTTTAAAGATATCAGACGATAATGCGCTGGATTCGTTTATATATTCATCTAGGAAGCGACTAGTATCAAACATAAAATGAATCTTAATTGAACGCGTTTGATTGTTCTTATGTGATTCAGATACGTCAGTAATGGTAATTCTAACTGAATTTTTATTTTTTAATTGTAATTTTGTCATCGCGTTTTTCAATAATTCAGCTTTCTTCTTTTTAAATTGAAATGTACTTTCCATTGCAGAACTTCGCGATAAATTATTATCGTCGTGTTTTTCTTCTTGTGTAAATAAAATATTTGCGACACAATAATAATAATAAAATGATCGAAGATCCAAATAAAAAGGCAATGAAAACATTCCAGGCACCACATTATGCGTTAATACTACATAACTTTCAGGGATATCCATTAATTCATGAAATTCTTCTTTTTTTTCATCATCGTCATTTATTGTTTTTAATAATTTATACAATTTCATTTGTTTATCTAGATCGAAAGCGGCTGATTTATATTCATTTTTCCAAGGTTTGACTGATACGTTATTAGGGACATAAATATCGAATACGTAAGGATAACATCGTTCGGCCATCAACGATAAAGGTAAAAATAAATTAGCATGATCAGCACCTTTAAATACTCTTGTTCTGTTTTCCGATTCCTGCTTTTTCATTTGTTTCCAACAATCTTCGCAATACGCATACAAACATAATTTTTCTTTACCGCGTAAATCACTATCACCTGAATAAATAACACACACAGGTTCAAGACTGTGATGTAAACTGATATCAACAGATGACATATGATCTAATTTATCTCTTAATAACAATTCTTCTAATCGCAATTTTGTGTAAAATTGAACCTTTTTTCCCGTTAAACGTTCATTACAATAACCTGAACAAATAAGTGAATCAAAATCTAAAAAATTGTCCATTTTTTTTATCAAGAAATGAACACAACTTGAAATTGTTTTACATTTGATCTACAAATAGGACAACGTGTATATTCTCTCTTTACTTTAGCAGTATTATTCATTTTAACTACACAACTATGACATAATGAAAGATGACCACACGGGACACATAATATTTTACGTTTATTTTCATAGCATGTTTCACAAGGTTTATCAGCAGGGTTATCAGGTGATGTTTTTTCATCTATAACATTTTTTGGAACACGAACACTTCTAAATTTTCGAATAATCGAAGATGATGAAGAAGAAGAAGAGGAAGATGAATGTGTAATACGTGATCTGGGTGCATATGTACGCGCTAAATCGTAAAATTGTTGTAAATGATGTCGAACTTCATGTACTTGTCCAGATGGTGATGATGGTGATGACGGAGGAGTCGATGAAGTGGAAGAAGAGGATGATGAGGATGAGGAAGAGGACGACAATAAAGAAATAAGCCGTGTTTCTTCATCAATTAACGTTTGTGCTTTTAATATATGCGAATAAGTTGGATCAAATAATTTAGATATTTGAGTAACCCATAATTTTGGTTTTCCTGCATAATCAGTACATTCTTTATAATGACAATATTCAATTTTACACCAAGGATACAATTCGGCTATGTTCTCGGGAACAAGAACGTTAATATGAAATGCACATCTATAAAACCAAACACATGTAATTTGTCTAGAAAGCATTTCCATATAAACAAAAAAATCTCGTCTCACAACACTTCTGTTGTTTTGCATATGTGTTCTCATCATTTGTCCTCGATGTATAACATTCTGTGAATCAGGAATTTCGATATCTAAAGTACTCATCTAAAAACAAAAAAAAAATTATGTTGTGTTTTTTTTAATATAACACGTGTTTGTATTTGGTGATCAAAAAAAATTATGTTGTGTTTTTTTTTATATAACATATGTTTGTATTTGGTGATCAAAAAAAAATTTTATATACTGTACTTTATGGGAGTTAAATCAGTGACACCTTTGTAAAAAAAACTTTTAAGATCACGAGAAAAATCAAATTCTGTATCAGATTCGTCGTCGTTATTTTTTTCTTTTATTTCTTCTTCTTTTTCTTCTTCTTCTTCTTCTTTTTCTCTTATAACAAATTCTGGTAATATACTCTTAAATGCAAGATTAATAGCTGTGTTATTTATAATCGTATGTTTAAAAAATCCACGGAACCTATCACTGAAATATTTGTTTTCTCCATACTCCAATAGCATCGGAAACGTGTTTTTGCTTGTGAGATATACTAACTGATATTCATCATCTGGTCGTCGAGCCACTGGAAGTTCATATCGAAAATGTAAATCTGTCCATTCTTCAAATGACCAAGGAAAGACATCTGCAATTGCATTAGAACCACGACGACAATTTAATTCAAGTGCTATCATCATATAAAAAAGACGTTTCTTCTCATCAGTGACTGTAATCTTCTCGTTTGATATAGATGTGGGACTAACATTGATTATATCTTTACTGAGAGACCATTTAGGGATAGGAGGCAGATTTGTAAAATCATCAGACACCACTTTACAATCGATAAACAAATACTTGGCGACAAATTGAGTCATTTTAATAGGAATATCAGGCAATGCGCATACGGTGAATAATTGAACAGCAAAAGCATGTTGAATAGATGTATGTGTTGATTCTGATTTGGGATATCTATTTATTTGGTCTTTAAATAATTGAAGTAGTTTTACTATCTCTGGTTGATCAGAAGAAGAAGAAGAAGAAGAAGAAGAAGAAGAAGAAGAAGAAGAAGAAGAAGGAGATGGATTTGTTGCATCTGGAAATTGTTGACTTAATTGAGAATGTAATTTATTAAAGGCCATAGAAGCCATAGCAAACGTGCCATCTCTGATTAACATTTTCATAAAGAAATTAGATGCCGATAATTCGTCTATTAAAGTTTTTTCTTGTCCTATTTTGTTTAGTAATCGTTGTACCAGAGGTAACATAGTAGGATTATAATGAAACCCAGTAACACGAGTAAACCACATAGATATAGTATCTTCAGGAATAACAAATACAAACGGAGCCAATAAACCAACCTCTTGTTTTGGAAAATTAATCCATGCTCGTAAAGCCAATTTCTTCCAATTATTTAATGACATAGATAAGAATACGCTATTAATATGTTGACGAACAGACCATATAGCAGTGTAATCTTTGCCAGGAGATATAAATGAAAGAGAATGGTTTAAATTTTCAACTGTCACATCATCAATGCAATATGTAATTTGATTGTTGTCCATGTTAGAAAACTTGTGTATATCATCCCATTGTAACGATTCAGTCAATTCTGATATGATCTGTACCGGTGTTACGATATGTAATTTAGGGAAGGTATATTCATATCTTGAAGTAATATCGTTTAAACTATTAGAAGGAATCTGTGTAACCAAACGAGCGATTGTTTCAATGTGAATCCACCATTCCTGTCCACAATAAGTTGTTTTGTTTGTATTATCATTTCTATAACGCAAATAATGACACACGGCACTGGCCATATCAATTAATTGAGCCCATAGATGAGTATGATTTTCTTGTATATCTTTGAAATATTGAAGATCGACCGATTTCGGACATACAACTGATTTACCTAATATGAATGACTCCATAAATTGCCATAATCCAATTGATTTAGCATATGTAATTTTATTCTGATCGCAGAACCATCTAAACGAAATAAAAAACAGAGCAAACGTTTGAATAGCTGTAAACTGAGTTGGTATAATACTACCGTACTTAGGCATGGCTTCAAGACGAACATCATATCCGCCACTAAACACAAATTTAGTTGTATTATCAGGAATAGTACGAATATCAACCTTATAAAATCTCCAATAATTTTCAGTCGATGTGCTATTAATTAAACGGATCATTACAGGAGGATATTCATCTAACAGCAAATAATCGTTTTTGGTTCTATTGATATCTATACACTTCATAACTATACGAACCATATCTTCTGGTTTAACATAAACGCGTCTATCTCCCAATAATACTAACGAAGAAGTAAATGGAGACACGCATACATCTTTCACTATTAAAGCGTTTTTTTCTTCTAGTGTCTTAATTATATCTGTGATAACAATGGCAAATTTATCATAAGTAATAGGGTTATAAATCATCGATACACGAGCCCAACAAGGGAAATTAGACGATTCTTCGATTATAACATTTGTTTGTTTATCAAACAATTGTTTAGTCCAAAAAAAGAAATTATTCATTTGAAATTTTTGACTTGCCCTTTTTTTATTTTTTTTTATTTTTTTTTATTTTTTTTATATTTGCGCAGCTTACATTCCTGACATTTACTAACACACAGTCATCCCATCACATGTTTATATTAAAATAAATACAGGTTTAAGAGGTGCGACAGCTGATGTTATTATTATGGAAGAAGCCTCTTTTATTGCTCCTCATGTATTTAAAACGATTATTACTCCATTGCTTGGTGTAGACTTTACTGCTGTTCTTGGTATCTCAACTCCTGATGATGAAAATAATTATTATTCTGCGCTTTTGGACTTACCAGATCCAGTAGATAGCTCGAAAACAATGTTTAAAATTATACGAATTACACAGGCATGTCAACAATGTATAGATGAAGAAATAACTGAATTGTGTACACACAAAAAAGATGAATTGCCTTCTTGGAAATCAATGGCTAATGCTGAAAAGGTTAAAGCTATCATGGGTTCTGATAAAGACACATATATAAGAGAAGCTCAAGGTGTTACTAAAGGTTCCGGTCAATTCGTTTTTCCTCGTAAGGCAGTGGATAGATTCAAAGGAAGATCATTGTATAAATTTCAAGGAAATCCTCCTGTTGTGTTTATTGCTATAGATCCATCTGGTGGTGGTGATCTATCTCATTATGCTTTTGTGTCTATGGTTATAGAAAATAATCAATATGTGGTATTCTACTTTTTTTTTTTTTTTTTTTTTTTTTTTTTTTTTTTTTTTTTTTTTTTTTTTTTTGGCATGACCGCAGCGCTCAATAAATTTTTAAGATGCAAAAAAATACCAAGATGCCTTTTTTGAACCTATCAAACCGGACTGATTAAAAGTTAGCTTGCTCACAGTCTACCGGCTCGTCTAATTCTTTAGGCCAATTTTTTTATGCTAATTTTTAATCAGTCCGGTAGACTGTGGGTATGCTAAAATTTAGACAGTCCGGTTGGACAGGTTCAAAA
>ERZ1292625.600-Hain-H41-01um-R1-600-length-51948-cov-9_pt1 | contig 51948 bp, 57 predicted proteins | sample MGYA00564400_ERZ1292625 | MGnify/ENA primary metagenome ERZ1292625 (study PRJEB36523, sample SAMEA6512639) | groundwater metagenome | collected 2019-01-08 | study: AquaDiva: Metagenomics assemblies of 32 groundwater samples | reverse complement strand
CCATTACTTTTTAGGAGGCTAGTGCCCCACCAAAACTGCCCGCCAGGCACTGTCTCAGTGGAACCCTACAAAGATACAACGCAAAAACTCCCGATAATTTCTTCAGGAAGGCTTTCTGCGTGTATACCCTTATAGGGTTCCACTGGTTAGAGCTACAAATCGTAAAAATGGGTGTTTCATTGGCGGATCCATCGTACCCGAGAGCACGACTTCAAATCCTCCCCACTACGCTACGTGATACAACTCGTAGACCAATACCAAGCTGCAGTAAAGCTTCCGGGGTCTTTCCGTCTTGGTGCGGGTAGTCGGCATCTTTACCGACATTGCATTTTCACCGGGCTATTGGCTGAGACAGTTCTCCAGTCGTTACGCTATTCATGCGCGTGGGAACTTACCCCACAAGGTATTTCGCTACTTTTAGACAGTTATAGTTACTGCCGTCGTTCATCGGCGCTTCGGGCGTCCGCATAGCAACCGAAGTCACTACACTTCCACCGTTAACGTTCCGACACCGGACAAGCGTCACCCCGTATACAGCGCCTTTCGGCTTAGCACGGAGTTGTGTTTTTGATAAACAGTCGCCAGGGGTTCTTTAGCTGCGGCCTCGAGATTAGTCGAGGCAGGCCTTATACCGAAGGTACGGCCGCTTTTTTGCCGAGTTCCTTAGCCAATAATCACCCGTTCGTCTTAGTGTTCTTCACCTGCCCACCTGTGTCGGTTTGCGGTACGTGCACGTATGTACATAACTTAGAGACTTTTCTAGGAGGACTCTTCAATCAGATCCCACCTTGCGGTGGTTTCGCCTGCTTCCGAGTGTGCCTTGCAGCCACTGCCGGATTTGCCTGACAGCCACTCTAAGAGCTAGCAACCTAAATCCAATAATAGGCCTGATCTTATGTTCCCCGTCATCCCTTCGAATACATACGCGGGGCCGGAATATTAACCGGCTCACCATCGCGATCCCGCGCCCAAAAGCACGGTTACGCTTAGGTGTCGCCTCACCCTCCGATGATTGACATCGCGGAGGAAACCTTGGGCTTTCGACGGTGCTGACTTTCACAGCACTTGCGGTTACTCATCCCAACATTCTCTCTTCCTAACGCTCCAGCAAATCTCACGATTCACCTTCGTCGCATTAGAAATGCTCTCCTACCACCCCCGACAATAAAGTCGAGGATCCATAATTTCGGTACTATGCTTAGCCCCGATAAATTTTCGGCGCATCATGCCTCTCCGCCTTGCGGCGGAATCGAGTAGTGAGCTATTACGCACTCTTTAAAGGATGGCTGCTTCTAAGCCAACCTCCTACCTGTCTAAGGCACTGCACTTCCTTCTTACACTTAGCATAGATTTAGGGACCTTAATCGGCGATCTGGGCTGTTTCCCTTGCGACCATGGAGCTTTGCCCCCACAGTCTCACTGCCGTCAATTACACGAAGGTATTCGGAGTTTGTTTGGAAGGCCTACCCAAAAGGGCACGGCTATCCATTCAGTGCTCTACCCCCTTCGCTACTTAACGACGCTGTCCCAAAAGACATTTCGAGGAGAACCAGCTATTACGTAACTCGATAAGCTTTTCACTCCGAACCACAAGTCATCCGATGATATTGCGCTATCAAACGGTTCGGGCCTCCATCCTGCTTTCGCAGAACTTCACCCTGCTCATGGTTAGCTCGTCACGCTTCGGGTCTTATCCAATATGCAGTGAGATCTTTCGCACACCAACCCAAAAGGGTCAGTATGCGAAAGTTCTCAATCGCGCTATTAACACTCGGTTTCCCTACCCCTTCGTTCCATAAGAACTTAGAGACAGCAAATTGGATAAACTCGCTGGGTCATTCTTCAATAGGCACACCGTCACCCATCTCTCTTGCGAGAGACGAGGCTCCGGCTCTTTGTAGGCATATGGTTTCAGTATTTATTTCATTCCCCTCACCGGGGTGCTTTTCGCCTTTCCCTCACGGTACTTGTTCACTATCGGTTGCGGAATATATTTAGCCTTACCCCGTAGTAGGGGCAAATTCACCCAGGACATTCTGATCCCGGGCTACTCAGGTAACAATACGAGAGTCCAAATGGTTTCGTTTACAGGACTATCACCTTCTATGGTTGGCCGTTCCAGGGCCATTCTACTACCATTCGGATTTGTAACTCCCTAGAACATCAACTACCGGTCACGGATCGCTCCGCAGTCGATAGTTGAGATTCAATGTATCATCCCTATAACCCTGCTCGTGCAAGCACGAACAGTTTAGGCTCTTCCCGTTTCGCTCGCCGCTACTCAGGGAATCTCTTCGGTTTCTCTTCCTCTGGGTACTGAGATGTTTCACTTCCCCAGGTGTGCATCCATTCAGCAAGCTGAACAGATTCCATGGGTTTACCATGGAGGGTTTCCCCATTCGGAGATCTCCGGATCAAAGCCTGCTAGACGGCTCCCCGAAGCTTATCGCAGCTACGCCACGTCCTTCATCGCTATTCCGTACCAAGGCATCCTCCATACGCCCTTACATTGCTTTTATGATGAGTATTTCCGCTTATTGATTCCTTATAAATTTAAGGTTTCAATCCTTGCCCCGTTGGGAAGAATTATTCTTCTCCTTCGGGGTTACTTTTACTTACCCGCTTCAATACTTGTCTTATCAATTGTTAAGTTACTTGCCCTAGCCCGCTTAAGTTTGCTTCAGCAAATTTTGGCGGGTTTACAGGCGACAGATAGACCCGATTTTTCAGATGCATCTGTCGTCCGTAAATACCCCCTAAAAAACACAACAGCCGCTTATTTAGCGGCTTTTTAAGTCATTTCAACCCCTCGGACATTTAGCCGCTTTTATGCAAAGTTGTGAGGCTGTTATTCATATGTATCAACGCCCGAACAGTATAGCAGAGGCCTTCCTGGGGGTCAAGAGGGGTGTTGAGATACTGTGGAAACCAAACAAGAGCCTATTCCGTGATGATAATCGGAGCTCCTTTTGTCACGACAATTGTGTGTTCAAAGTGGGCAACTAGCGAACGGTCTTTAGTAACATACCCGAACCCGTCAGAGCTGTCTTTTATTTTCCAGTCACCATTTGAAACGATGGGTTCTAATGCAAGGGCCATCCCCTCAACAAGCTTGGTTCCGTGGCCCGGCTCGCCGAGGTTCGCAACAAAAGGTTCTTCGTGAAGTTCGCGGCCGATGCCGTGTCCGCCGAGCTCGCGCACGACGGTAAGATCATTGTCTTGCTCTACGACTTTTTCAATCGCCGCACCGACATCGCCCAGCGTATTGCCGACGCGCGCCGCGGCAATACCCGCATAGAGCGCCTCGCGTGTGACGCGCATTAGTTTTCTTTTTTCTGCGTATTCTTTTTTCGCCGGGTCTTCCGACACGACGAGGCTCACCGCAGAGTCGGTGTGCAAACTCTTGTGCACGATTCCAAAATCCAACGTGAGCAAATCTCCTTCTTTAAGTTTGCGTCCGGACGGAACGCCATGCACCGCTTCTTCGTTTACTGACGCACATAAAACGGCTGGGTAGCCGTTGTAGTCCAAAAACGACGGTTCAACATTTGCGCGTTTAATAAGTTCGCGCGCCAGGGTTTCAAGTTCCGAAGTCGTCACGCCCGGCTTCGCCGCGGCCGACAACTCGCGCAACATTTCGGAAAGCATCTTGCCGCCTTCTTTCATATCCCCGATTTGTTGTTCGTTGAGAATCATAATTATCTGAACACCATACCCGCTTCGCCTTCATGAAACGACTCATCTATGCGCTGTAGTATTTCTTCGTGCACTTCGCGAATGCTCTGTTCGCCATCAACTTTAATGACCGGGAATTTTAAAGACTCAACATATTCTAAGACTGGTTTGGTATCGTGCAAATACGTTTGATAGCGAACGGTAATAATTTTGGGATCATCAATCGTGCGGGTGATTATGGCGCTGCCGTCTTTGGGACAGGCTTTCATGTCGCGATATTCTGGGAAATCCGGAAACGGATGCTGATTGGCTTCGCAGATTTTCCGGCTTGAATTTCTTTTAATGGAGGTGGCTTCGGATATGGGTATGTAGATAAAGTGGATGTTCTCCCGTCCGTATAATTTTTCACACACCGGAATTTCTATTTCCGCCTCGTCAACGGTTCTGAAGGAACCACTAAACACAATACTTTTTGAGGCTTCGCCGAGCGCTTGAATCTTATCTACCACCCAAGAAGCCACGAGTTTAAAGTTCACCAGCTTCCCCGAATCATAATCTGCTTTCGCTTGTTTTAAAACTGAGTCGTTCGGATCGGCATTTTTTATTTTCTCTTCAATAATCCTGGACGTACGAAAATGATTAAATCCGTAGTCATCGGCAAGCAGTTCCGACTGGGTATCTTTGCCCGCCCCCGGCGGACCAATAAATATAACGCATTGTTTTTCACGCATGGGCTTATTATTAAGGAAAATTTAGATTTACTCAAGTCAAAGAATGCCCATGTTGCCAGATGGTCGCGCACGCTGTATAGCGCCCACTAGTCAACATGGGCATTCTTTGAATATCCGAAGTTTGCCGAAGTGAAACGGAGGCAAATTTGGATGAGCGAGCCTATTGCTTACTCACTTCCAGACACCGTGGAACATTGACCTCCTTTAGTATTTCGTAATCCTGATCGTCAGCAACTCTCATCATACATTTCTCAAAGATTTTCAGTTGAACTTCTTTCTTAAAAGAATATTCTTCCCAAAATATGATTGCTACGATTAGGATTGTGAAAGATATAATAAGAGTAAATATTCTTTCATTCATATATCATGGCCGATAACTAAGCGAGCGAACCAGCTATGCTGTGTTAGTTGATGTTTGAAAATTCCCATTTCTCTTTATGCGTTTTGAATGTCCACAGGCGAACCTCGATTTTGTCGCCGTCGCGTTTGATGCTCTCTCCTTGTCCAAGGGTAACATATTTTTTATCAAATTCATCTGTGAGCCAAACTTTTATAGCAAAGGTTCCGCTATGGGGGACATTGTCTGTTGGAAGCCAATAATACGCAGAATCTAGACTTGCTGCTGAAAGTAATCTGCCTTTGTCAAAAAGTTTGGCAGTGCCATTAATTTCAAAACCGTGAATATATAAATTAACTTTTCCAGTATTCAGTAGTTTTATATTGGCTCCTTCTGGATTTGGGACAATGGCGACGGCGACAAAATCGTTCAGTTTCTTCAAGCGACGGTTGATGAAGATTTGCCACACAGCAAACACACTTGCTGCAACTACAGTGATACCTTGAATGATAAGTGAATATATTTCGTATTGGCTCATATTAGTACTCATACATACTTAATTGCGCGTCAATTTGTTTCATCATTTCTAGCGCCACCGAAACCACGATCAAGATTGAAGTACCGCCGACGGTGAACGCGGTGATACCGGAGAGGCCTTGAACAATGTTTGGCAAGACGGCTATTGCGCCAAGGAAGAGCGCACCAACAAGCGTAACTTTATTCAAAAGATTTGAGAGGAATTGCGCGGTCATCGGACCGGGGCGAATGCCAGGGATATACCCGCCCTGCTTTTGTACGTTCTCGGAAATTGATTTCGGGTCAAAGGTAATGGCGGTGTAGAAGTAGGTGAAGATTACGACCAAAAGGAAGTACGCTAGACCATAAGTAAATGTTTGCGGCTGAAGGAATGTCTGAAGCCAAAGCGCAACCTTGGCGATAAACGCATTGCTGGAGCCGGCAAAGAAGTTGGCGATAACGCCCGGAAAAAGCAAAATGGAGAGCGCGAAGATAATCGGGATCACGCCGGCGTTGTTTACGCGCATTGGAAGATAAGTTGAAACGCCGCCGTAAAGTTTGTCGCCCCTGACACGGCGGGCATAAGTTACCGGAACATTGCGCTGGGCTTCGGTGATAAAGACCACACCGGCAATAACAGCAAGGGCAACCAATGTAAACGCAAGGTATGTAAACAGCTGGTCTGGAGTATACGTGAAGGCAGCCTGACGAAGATTTGTCGGTAAACTGGCCACTATACCGGCCAAGATTAAGAGTGAGGCGCCGTTGCCAAGATTTTTTTCGGTGATAAGTTCGCCGAGCCACATCAAAAATACACTGCCTGCGATAACTACCCCCAAGGTGCTAACCCAGCCAGCCAAACTTAAGGGCTCCACGACTCCCTGCCGAGACAGAAGCGCCAGAAATCCATAGCCTTGGAGCGCAGCCAGCGGAACGGTAAGGATGCGAGAATATTGATTAAACTTTGCGCGGCCGGCTTCCCCTTCATATTTATACATCTGCTCTAGAGATGGAAAGATCATCGTCAACAACTGCATGATGATGGAGCCGGTAATGTACGGGCCAAGGCCAAGCATGGCGATTGAAAGCGTGGAAAGCGACCCGCCGGTAAACGCACTCAACAAGCCAAAGAATTGGTTTTGGGTGAGGAAAGACTGGAGCTGTGAAGCGTCAACAGCTGGAATCGGGATATTGGCAATCAAACGTGAAACCAGCAAAAGGCCCAAGATGAAAAGAACCTTATTGCGGAGCTCCGGTCTTTTGAAGATAGCGAGTATTCTATTCATCCCGTTAGAAGTAATACAAACCAGAGTGGGTAATCACTGTGGCGGATACTACGATTGTTATGTGGCACATCATTACTTTGTTTATGAACCCGTGAAGGTTACTTCTAACGGGATTCATGGAGCTGTTTGTAGTTATAACTATTCAATCAAACCGCCGGCCTTTTCTATTTTTGTTTTGGCTGACTCCGAAAAGAGGAATCCCTTAAAGGTCAGCTTTTTCTTAAGTTCACCAGTTGAGAGAATCTTAACGCCTTTTCCAGCAGATGCAATGACTCCCTTTTCTACAAGCACTTCCGGCGTAACCAGCGTCCCGTGTTCTAAAATATTCAGGTCTGAAAGATTAGCAACCACCGGTTTGGATTGGTGAACCTGATACAAACGGTGTTTGCGGTGCGGTTTTTTGTTGCCATGCTTTTTAGAGGCGCCGCGGTTTTTTGGGAACATCTGCCAGATGCGGTTGTCGCCGCCGCGGAAACCCGCGCGCACACCGGCACCCGCGCGACCCTTTTGCCCCTTGGTTCCGCCGCCAGAAGTCGTTCCACGCTTGCCGCCGCGGCCCACGCGTTTGGAACTCTTTCTTTCGGTTTTTGGTTTTAAGTGATGTAACTGCATGGAAGTAAGTTTACTTTTGGGTTCGGATCTTTCTCAAGGCTTCAATGGTCGCCATGGCAATGTTGATCTTGTTGCTCGTGCGTTCAACCAACTTACCGGTAAGACTGGTGATACCGACAAGCTTGGCAACGATACGAACCGGACCGCCGGCTTTTACACCGCCCTTGGCCGGTTTCAGAATAACTACCGCGCCATGGAAGTTGGCTTCAGTCTGGTAAGGAATCGTTCCATTAACGATCTGAATCGTAATTAAATGTTTGCGGGCTTGGGCAGTCGCTTTTTGGATAGACTGCGCGACATCTTTGCCCTTTGCCATACCGACGCCGACGCGGCCTTTGCCGTCGCCGATAACAACGGTGGTGCGGAAGCTAAATCGCTTGCCGCCCTTGGTAACGCGGGCCACGCGGGCAATATCAATCGGTTTTGAATCAAATTCCGGTTTTTCTGTAGGCCTAGACTGACGGCCGCGGCCGCGATTATTTCCGCCTCCGCGTCGATTGCCGCCCATCATACGGCGGCCACGAGACTGCCCGCTGAAATTATCGCGGGAAGATTGCGGGGCGGGAGTAGCGGCAGGCGCAACAGGAGCCGGTGTGGAAATCGGGGTTGCTGGGGTGATTGGTTGTGGTTGAATCTCTTGGTCCATAGAAAGATTTGAATGTTACACTGTAATGCCAGCTTGGCGCAAGCCATCTGCTACGGCCTGAATGCGGCCATGATATTGAAAACCTCCGCGATCAAAGACTACGGTGGAAACTCCGAGTTCCTTGAGCTTCGCGCCAAGCGCCTGACCCAAAGCAAACGCGTGCTTTTCTTTGTTTCCAGCTCCTTCGCGTGCTTCGCTAGTTTTACCCACCTTTACGCTTTCGTCGCTTACGCTTGCAAGCGTAAGGTGTTTTTTGTCATCAATTGCCTGGGCATAGGTATGCTTACTGCTTTTGAAAACCGAAACTCGCGGCCGCTCCGCAGTTCCACTCATAGTGGCGCGGATCCGACGGTGTCGGCGAAGGCGCAGATCTTTTTGTGATTCGGTTTTAGTCATGGCCTTATTATGATTACGCGGCGGCCGCGGCTTTCTTGCCTGCCTTGCGTCGGATTATTTCGTCGCTGTATTTAATGCCATGCCCCTTGTACGGTTCTGGCTTTTTAAGCATGCGGATTTGTGCAGCCGTCTGGCCTACTACTTCTCGGTCAATTCCTGAAATTGTAAGAATATTTTTCTCCACCGTGGCAACAATTCCTTCTGGGAGCGGGAAATTAATCGGGTGTGAAAAGCCAAGGTTGAGCTCTAGAACATTTCCTTTTACGGCGGCCTTATAACCGACTCCGTTGAGTTCCAGAATTTCTTGAAAACCCTTAGACACGCCGGTAATCATATTGTTGAGCGTGGCACGGGCAAGACCCCACAAGACCGCATTATCCGCGGCTTTGTTTTCGGGGGTAATCGTCAGGGCATTATCTGCGATAGCCACAGCAAATCCAGCAGGAATATTCCGCTCAATTTGTCCCTTTGGCCCCTTAACCGACGCTTTAGAGTCGTTGATTTTTACTTCAACGCCAGATGGGATGGTAATAGGTTTTTTTCCGATTTTAGACATAAATATCAATGTAACTCTTCGATAAACTCAGAGTGATTGCTTCGCAATCACCATATTTCAAATAATATCTCGCCGCCGATTTTTTTGGCGCGGGCTTCTTTTGAACTCATAATGCCCTGCGATGTAGAAATTACCGCGACTCCGTTTCCAGATCGAACCGGTTTCAAATCACTCACTCCGACATACATGTGTCGCGAAGGTCGGCTGATCATACGCAGATTGGTCATCGCAGGTAATCCATCCGTATAGGAAAGGGTGAGTTCAAGGTATTCGTGCTCACTCTTAGCAGTCTTCTTCTTTTTGCGCTCAATCATGGAAAGGTAGCCTTGTTCTTTGAGGACGGTGGCGACATCCAGCCGCATTTTTGAAAACGGCGCAACAACCTTCTCGTGGGACACGAGGTAGGCATTCTTTATTCTTATCAATAAGTCGGCAATCGTGTGCATGTTATTATTTTAAGCGTTTGTAATCCCGCGTCGTCCTTCGGACTCCCGGGATGAGCGCTTGCCTCTGAGCTCGTCGGCCTTACGGCCTCCTGCGCACAGGCAAGGGCTCACTACCAGCTTGATTTTCTTACTCCCGGAAGCAAACCCTGGGAAGCAAGCTCACGCATATGAATACGGCAAAGACCGAAAGCTCTCATATAACCGCCCTTGCGTCCGCAAAGAAAGCATCGGCGTACCTCCCGAGATGAAAATTTGGGCTTTTTATTTGAGCGCGCAATTGTGGATTTTTTTGCCATACTCTTTATTTCTTGAATGGGAATCCTAATTGTTTCAGGAGTTCCATCCCGCGTTCCCGATTCTTTGCGTTCGTGGTAACGGTTACCTGAAGTCCGAAGATATCTTTGAGCGTTTCATAGGTTACCTCCGGAAAAATCGTCTGTTCCCTGACTCCAAGGTTTAGATTTCCGTCTCGGTCCACGTTTTTTGGATCAATGCCGCGGAAGTCCTTAGACATCGGCAGAGCAAGAGAGATTAAACGATCAATGAAGTCGTACATACGGCGGCCGCGGAGCGTGACCGACATGCCCACTGGCATGCCTTCGCGCACCTTAAAGCTTGAGATTGATTTCTTTGCCGCTCGCACAACAGGCTTCTGGCCTGACAAAAGCGCAAGGTCGCGCTCAACTTTTTTGGTTGCGGCATCGTCTTTAATGAGTCTGCCGATTCCGGTGTTGATCGTAACCTTAACCACTTTCGGAACCGCCATCACATTTTTAATATGAAACTCTTTCTGCAATGCAGGGACGACTGATTTCCTATATTGTTCTTGAAGGCGTTGCATATTTGTGTAAAGACTCGCTCTAGTATACAGATTTTTTGTGTTTTGTCTAATGCGTGAGCTTAATTTATATGACTGCTTTGCATTTTTTGCAGATCCTTACTTTCTCTCCTTTTGCACCCTTTTCTGAAAGCTGGAATCCAACCCTGGTCGGTTTTCCGCAGGATTTACAAACAAGTGCAACCGATGAAACACTGACAAACCGTTCGCGTTCAAGAATTTGACCTTTTTGATCTTGGCGCTTGGCCCGAACATGCTTCTTAATCATGTTCAATCCCTCAACCGCAACTGAATTTGTGTCCGGCGAAACACGGACAATTTTACCAGTCTTGCTCCGGTCTTTGCCGCTCAACATTATTATATTGTCGCCTTTTTTGAGTTTCATGTTTTTATACAAGTTCTTGAGCAAGCGAAGCAATCGTTGCAAAACCTTTTTCTTTTATCTCTCTGGGAATCGGACCAAAGATGCGCCCGCCTTTCGGCTCTTTGCCGTCTAAAATGACAACCGCATTATCGTCAAAACGAATATAGGTCCCATCCTTTCGGCGGAATGGCTGGCGCTGGCGAACGACTACCGCCTTAACAATCTCTTTCTTCTTTACCAGCTTCCGAGGTTCGGCAGATTTTACCGAAGCCACGACAATATCTCCGATCTGCGCGTAGCGTTTGCGAGATCCTCCAAGCACCTTAAAGATGCCGACTCGCTTGGCGCCGGAGTTATCCGCAACTGTGACAATTGATCTAAGTTGAAGCATGGTAAATTATTATTCTTCCGCGACTGGAGCAATTTTGCCCTCGGATATACGCTCAACAACAATCCAACGCTTTTCTTTAGAAAGCGGGCGCGTTTCTTTTATTACGACCGTGTCGCCAGTATGATATTGATCCGTTTCGTCGTGCGCCTTGAAGCGGCGGCTCACGCGGTAAAATTTCTTATACTTATCGTGTTTGCGAAGGCGCGTTACCTCTACCACGACCGTCTTGGTCATTTTATCCGAAACAACTACGCCGCGCAGAGTGCGGCCTAGGGTTGAGTTTGGTTGTGCGGTTGTTGAGGTCATGGTTCGTAGTATTATACTGAAAATTTCTTTTCGCGCAAGATCGTGAGCGTCTGAGCCAGATCTCGTTTTACCTGCGAAACGCTCGCTACATTCTTAAGTTTTTTATCCTTAAGTTCAAAGCGCATATCAATAAGTTTGGCTCGCAATTCCTTGGCATGGGCTTCAAGTTCACCGACTGATTTTGGACGAAGTTCTGAGATTTTCATATCTGTATATTACGCCTGGCGCTTTATGATCTTAGTCTTAATCGGCAACTTGTGGGCTGCGCGAGTCAATGCCTCGCGGGCAACTGTTTCGGCCAGACCATCAACTTCAAACATAATTCGGCCCGCTTCAACCGGAACAACAAAGTGTGATAATGCGCCGGCGCCGCCGCCAAGACCAACCTCTCCGCTCTTTGCAGTGCGAGGCTTATCCGGAAATACGCGAGTCCAAATTTTACCTCCGCGCTGAACGAACCTGGCAAGGGCGCGGCGGGCTGACTCAAGTTGGGCTGACGTAATCCAGGACGATTCCTCGGACTTCAACCCGAAGCTTCCAAAACTTAAGGACACTCCGCGAGTTGCGCGAGATGCAATTCTTCCCTTATGAACTTTTCGGTGCCTTATTCGGCTTGGTTGAAGCATGGTATAGATTTATATTTATTTCTCAAAAACTTCGCCTCGGTAGATCCAAACCTTGACCCCGATCGTGCCGTAGGTGGTATAAGCAGTCGCTCTGGCGAAATTAACATCGGCCCGAAGTGTCTGCAACGGTAGGCTTCCCTCTTCAAGGTGTTCCACGCGCGCGATCTCAGCGCCGTCCAAGCGTCCGCCAAGCTGGATTTTAGCACCCTTTACGTCTCGGCTTGAAACAATCTTAGCAAGAGTTTGTTTCATCAGCCGGCGGAACGGAACGCGCCGTTCAAGCTGTTCAGCAAGGGCTTCAGCCATAATTGCGGCCGATGCTTCCGGGTTTGAAACCTCTTTGATTTCCAGCCGGACTGTGACTTTCTTTCTAAGAATGCGTCTAACAGCGACGCGAAGCTCTTCAATGCCGCTTCCGCCGCGACCGATAATCAACCCAGGGCGGGCAGTATAAATAGTAATCGTGAGCTGATCAGTTCCGCGTTCAATCTCAATCCGGTCAACAGCCATTGTGCGCAGGCGCTTCTCAAAGAAATTGCGCACCGCCATATCATCTTTCAAATAAGATGTATATTTGTCGCCGCCAAACCAGCGGGACGCCCAGTCCTTTATGATGCCGATGCGAAGTGAAGTTGGTGAAATCTTTTGTCCCATTTTCGGAGTGGGCTCCCCGTGGGTCGCCCGCGAGGGGGCCCATTGTTTTGTCTCCTTAAGCTCGCGAGACGGACAATGGGGACACGCGCTGGCGACCCCGAAGGGAACTCTGTTATTATTAAACGGATTTACGTTGGAACATTTTTTTAGTTACCCCGCCGAAAAAACTCTTTTTCTTTCCCACTTCTCTTTTTATTTCTGGCTTGCTTGGTTCTGAAGTATGCGTTGAGGACTTAGATTCTGATTCAACGGGTACTAATTCGGTATCCTTTTCCTTTTTGGCGACCTGTTGTTTTCTCATACCGGGAACACGCTCATCTAGAATTATAGTCACCCGGCTTATCTTCTTGTGAATCGGAGTGGCGCGACCTTGTGCGCGAGGCATATAACGCTTCAGCTTCACACCCTCGTCTACGAATATTTTCTTGATGAACAAGTTTTCGCGAACCATTTGGAAGTTCTGCTCCGCGTTTGCAACGGCGGAATTAAGAAGTTTCAAAATCGGGTGTGCCGGCCGACGAATAAGGTGCTCAAGCTGGGCGAGAGCTTTCACAACATCCTTGCCACGGACGGTATCAATAACCGCCCGAACTTTTCGGGGTGCAAGGCGAAGCGAATTGAGGCGTGAAGTCGTTTCCATGTTGTTCTATTTTTTGGCTGGAGCGACAGCAGCTGCTGGTTCCGCTTTGGCTGCTTTGGCAGCATCAAGCTCTTTCTGTTTTGCGGCAATTTCAAGTTCTTTCTGCATTCGGCCTCCGTGGCGCTGGAACTTCTTTGTGTGTGCAAACTCCCCCAACTTGTGTCCAATCATGTCTTCAGTCACCAAAACTGGGATATGAACACGCCCATTATGAACACCGAAGGTAAACCCTATCATCTCGGGAATGATGGTGCAAGCTCGCGCCCAGGTTTTGATAACCGTGCGGTCGCCCGGTTTTAAGCCAACCAATTTCTTGGTTACGCGCGGGTCTACGAATGGTCCTTTTTTGAGTGATCTGCTCATGTTTCGGAGTGGGCTCCCCGTGGGTCGCCCGCGAGGGGGCCCATTGTTTTGTCTCCTTAAGCTCGCGAGACGGACAATGGGGACACGCGCTGGCGACCCCGAAGGGAACTCTGTTGATTATTTAGTTCTGCGGCGCATGATAAACTTGCCAGACTTCTTTTTCTTATTGCGCGTCTTATGACCGCCAGTAATCTTACCGTGACGTGTCTTCGGACGGCGCGTACCTCGGCCTTGGCGTCCTTCACCGCCGCCATGCGGGTGGTCAACCGGGTTCATAGCCGTGCCGCGAACCTTTGGTCGGCGGCCAATCCAGCGGGAACGCCCTGCTTTTCCAAGCGAAATAAGAGCGTGTTCAGAATTTGAAACCTGTCCGATAGAAGCATAGGCATCGCCCGGAATCATGCGAACTTCCGAAGAAGGCATGACTACCTGTACCAGGTTGCCCTCATTTGCCAAAACAGTTGCACCACTACCGGCCGAGCGCACAATGCGCCCGCCGCGGCCCGGGAATAATTCAATATTATGAACTAGGGTTCCCTGGGGAATATTTTTTAATTGCATACGATTTCCCGGACGAATTGGGGCCTTTTCAGAAACAATAATCTTGTCTCCGGTCGAGATGCCTTGCGGAGCAATAATATAGCGTTGATCACCGTCTACAAAATGAATTCTTGCAATACGGGCAGTGCGGTTCGGATCGTATTCAAGAGCAACAACAGAGCCAGAGATGTTTAATTTATTCTGGCGAAAATCAATATCGCGGTAAAGACGCTTCACGCCGCCGCCGCGATGCTGACTGGTAATGCGGCCCTGGTTGTTTCGTCCTACCGCGCGCTTGAAACCGCCAGTCAAACGCTTGATTGGTTTAATATCGGCGAGGGCGCTAAAGTCATAGCCCTGCATGTGCCGACGAGAAGGAGTTGTTGGACGGTAATTCTTCATGTTTCAGGGTTTGCTTTATGGTTGGGCTTGAGTAATGGTCTGGCCTTTTTCAAGCGTAACCAATGCCTTTTTAAATCCGGCTTTGTATCCAGGAAATCGTCCAGTATCGCGTCGTTTGCGCGGGGAGGAAATAACTCTGACCTTGGAAACTTTTACGCCATACCTCTTCTCAATTGCCTTGCTTACTTCCGACTTAGTTGCGGTATCGGCAACTCTAAATACAAAAGTATTGTCTTCCGCCTGAAGCCGGGAAGCCTTTTCGCTTACGTAAATATTTTCCAGAAGAGAGGCTGACGCTTTTTCAAGAGGCGCTGTCGCGCGAACCGAAACATCCGCTTCTTTCGCCGGTGTTTTCACCTTGGGCTCTGATTTTGAAAAAGGATTCAATTTCATGGTCTTATGCGGCCTGCTTTTTAATGAAAAGCTTTTCAATTTCAGCGGCGGCGTCCTTGGTAATCAAAAGCTGTTGGAATGAGAGCGCGGTAAGCGCGTTCAAATCTTTAGCAGACTTCAACTGCACGCGCGGAATATTCCGGAAAGCGCGGATATTCAAATCGCTTCCTGTTTCGGCCGGTAATACCACCAGCGTGCTCGGCGCTTTTGTCTTTGATCCGGTAAAGTACTGGCGGAGACCGTTAAGAACACGAGATGCCTCTTTTGTCTTAGCATCGGCAATTTTTAGCCCGTCTAACATTAAAATTTGTTTCTCGTTAGCCTTTGAAGAAAGGGCGACGGCGAGAGCTTTGCGAGCCATTGCGCGGTTGATTTTCTTTTTAAAGTTCTTATCGCTACGGGGTCCGAAGGTGGCGCCGCCGCCTTTCCAGATAGGAGAGCGAATGGAGCCGTGGCGAGCGCGGCCGGTACCTTTTTGCTGCCATGGTTTTTTACCGCCTCCGCGAACTTCACTCCGTGTTTTGGTATGCGCGATTGACTGGCGTTGGTTGGCCATTTGAGATGAGACGACTTGATGGAGTAAATCCTGATTCATGGGAACTCCGAAAACTCCGTCCGCGAGTTTGACGGTTCCGACTGACTGCGCTTCTTGATTGTATAATGGCAGTTCCATGAATATGTATTATGAAATCTTCGTAACCACCACGAGGCCGCCGCGGTTGCCCGGCACTGCCCCGGTAACCGCCATGAGGCCGTTCTCGGTATCAATTTTGGCAACCTTCAGACCCCGGACTGAAACATTTACGCTACCCATATGGCCGGCCATGCGCTTACCCTTTAGAGTGTGCTGAGGAAAGCGTTGACCGATAGAACCGATGTGGCGCTTGACTGCTTTGTGGCCGTGACTGGAAGGCATACCGTGGAAACCATGGCGTTTCATGCCGCCGGCAAAACCCTTACCTTTTGAAATCCCGGTTACTTTAACCTTGTCTCCGGGAGCAAACGTGCTCAACTCAATCTTGTCGCCGCGATTCATGGAAAAATCGTCAGAAACCCTGAATTCTCTTAAAAAGCGAAGATTACCGAGATCCTTGAGGTGTCCGGCAAGAGCTTTAGAAAGATGCTTCTTGGTTTTGGTCCCGACTTGAACGGCTTTATAGCCGTCTTTGTCCGAGTTTTTTACCTGGGTAATCACATTCGGAGCAACCTCAAGAACGGTCACCGGAACTACGGCGCCGTCTTCGTTAAATATTTGGGTCATGCCGACCTTGGTTGCAAGAATGAAGCTTGTCATTAATTTACCCAAAAAACTTATGAAAGTCAGAATCGTTCAAGCGTTTCGCGCAACGATTCTGCCTATTTGCATTGTAGCGTCAGATTCATCTAAGTCTAGCGGCAATGAATCTGCCTGTTTGGTTTTTATCTAAATAAAAACCAAACAAAAAGCCAGGACATTCCTGGGCGATACGAACGCTACAGGACTGTCACGCCGCCGGATTATTTTGCGGGCGGGTAAGGTACGGGTTCTACCTTATTCCCCCGCCCAAGCCCCTTGAGAAGACTTGGGCGGAGAGTAAAGCAGTACTAGAATTATTGCATTTTTATTTCAATGTCTACCCCGGCCGGCAAACTTAGATTTGTTAGGGCATCAACGATCTTTGCTGTCGGACTGGTGATATCAATAAGACGCTTATGGATCCTCATCTCAAACTGTTCACGCGAGCTCTTGTCAATAAAGCTTGCTCGGTTAACGGTGTACTTGCGGATTTCCGTCGGCAACGGAACCGGACCCTTGGGAGTACCACCGTAACGCTCTATCGTTTCAACGATTTGGAGAGCTGACTTATCAATGATCTTCGTATCGTAGGCTTTTAGCTTGATGCGAATTCGCTGGGTTGATTCTGATTGTTTAGCCATCTGCTTTTGATAAAGAACGACCCAGCCCTCTCAAAAGAGGGCTGGGGATTATTATTTATGCATGAATCTTGGTTACGGCTCCTGCACCAACCGTCTTGCCGCCTTCGCGAATGGCGAAGCGCTGTTTCTCTTCCATGGCAATCGGCACGATCAGTTTGACTTTAAGGTTGGCGGTATCGCCCGGCATGACCATCTCTACACCATCCGGAAGCATGACTTCGCCGGTTACATCCGTAGTGCGGAAGTAGAACTGCGGCTTGTAGCCCTTGAGGAACGGAGTGTGGCGGCCGCCTTCTTCTTTGGTGAGAACGTAGATCTCGGCATCAAACTCGGTGTGCGGGGTAACGGAACCCGGTTTAGCGAGAACCTGGCCGCGCTCTACGTCTTCTTTCTTCAAGCCGCGGATAAGGACACCAGCGTTGTCGCCGGCCAAACCTTCGTCAAGCGATTTGTTGAACATTTCAATACCCGTAACAACCGTCTTCTGGGTCGGGCGGATACCGACAACTTCAATTTCTTCGTTGAGTTTAACCTTGCCGCGCTCTATACGGCCGGTAACAACGGTACCGCGGCCTTCAATTGAAAACACGTCTTCAATCGGCATGAGGAACGGCTGGTCAACCGGACGCTGTGGATCGGGAACATAAGTATCAATTGTATCAATGAGTTCTTTGACTTTTAACAACCATTCGTCGTTCTTATCCTTGGCTTCCAAAGCCTTAAGACCGGAACCACGGATGATCGGGGTCTTGTCGCCCGGAAAACCGTTCTTGGTTAAAAGTTCGCGGATTTCAGCTTCAACGAGGTCAAGCATTTCCGGATCATCAACCTGATCAACTTTGTTGAGGAACACAACGAGGTACGGCACGCCTACCTGCTTGGCAAGCAAGATGTGCTCGCGAGTCTGCGGCATCGGACCATCAGAGGCACCAACCACAATAATGGCGGCGTCCATCTGGGCGGCACCGGTGATCATGTTCTTGATGTAGTCGGCGTGTCCGGGAGCGTCTACGTGAGCATAGTGACGCTTCGGCGTCCAATACTCGGAGTGGTGAAGCGAAATGGTAATACCACGGGCTTTTTCTTCCGGAGCATTATCAATAGCGTCTACAGCCTCAACGCGAGCGCCGTATCCCTCATCTTTATACAAATCCATCGCATGCAAAATACCCGCTGTTAGGGTTGTTTTACCGTGGTCTACGTGGCCGATAGTCCCAATATTAAGGTGGGGCTTCGAGCGATCAAATTTTGTGCTTTCTGCCATTTGTTACTAGGTTCACGATACGAAGTATGAGCACCGCGCGATTGGTATCGTGGGGTATTCATCCATTCGCATCGCTCAAATTAATAGGCAACGTATATAGTAGCAAAACAGCCCATGAAAGTCAACATCACACTTCGGTTCGGCACAAAGGCCCGCACTCACTCCCTGGCCGCGCAGACTGTATAGCGTCCATTGAGCAAGTACGGGCCTTTGTTTAATGTGCAAACAAGGCCTGGCTGGCACTGCGAACACTATACAGGGATGCGTGGTCGCAGGGTCTGACAGGCCTTGTTTGCAATATATTTACTCCTGTTCATTGCGAATTTCTTCGGTTTCTTGAACGGCAATCTGCTCCCTTAAATTCTCAATTTCCCGGTTAAGCCGGTCAATCATTTCAAGTTCTTGTGGATCGGTAACTTGAGGCTCCGGAGATGGTTCAACTGGAACTTGGGGGATCTGCGCCAGAGCCTCCCAAAGCGGCGGATGAGATACAGGTATCTCTCTTTCGCGGGTGGCTGCCAGGGTTTTATAAGCTTCGTAGCCCAAAATCACGCAGGTAGGTTCGCCGTCGTCCATAACTAGCACCGAGGTAGAAGTCTTTAATAATTCTTTGAGTTCTTTAATATCCATCCCTCACTTGCAAAGCATAAGCAGTTGATTGGCTCGATTTATACCGAGGAATCCAGTCAAACAATGATGCTAAGATTAGTTTTAAATAGGTATTACTATATCACTCACCTGCAAGAACATCATGCTTTGCAAGTGAGGGATCCATATCCCTGTTTTATCGCACCCACATAAAAAAGCAAGCTCGTTTTCCCCGCACAAACTCTCCCCAGGCTTCAAGGAGATTCTCCAAAGAGATGATAGAATCGTAACTATGATTAAATTTAATTCTGGACATGATCTTTTAAGCCCCCCCCCCTACGGCTTCTGCCATTGCTTCAAAAGACAAAAACCGCTTATCTTCTTTGGCATGAATACCATGCAACCCTGCCCAAGACACATCGCTATTCATTAGGCCAGCGGATTGATACATTGTTTGTTGAGCTGATAGAGGCGTTGGCGGCGGCATTTTTATCGCATCAGGAAAAACTTCCATATGTGCGTTTGGCTATCAAAAAGGCAGATACGCTTAAAATTTTACTTTTAATTCTTTGGGAAACCAAGTCGCTGGACAATAAAAAGTATATTGCGCTTTCGGTAAAAGTGGATGAGATCGGGAGAATGCTTGGGGGCTGGAACGGACAACTCACAAAAGCCTCCGCCGCCAAGGCTCCGTAGGCCAAAGCAAAACTCCCCCAACGAGGGGGAGAAATGAAAAAATTCGCAGAGGAACACGAACCAACCGTGGGAGTTCGTGAAGTTGCTCACCCAGTTCAGGTTCGCTTCACGCTTGGCGTCATTCCACCACACGTTGCACGCCTGCTGGTTGTCCTCGAAAGTTTTGTGTCTGGCACCTTCGCAATCACCGCCCCTTGAGTACTCTCGGAGCTGAATCGAATTCGGGATCTCGTATCACTACTAATCCCCTAGTACCACACACCGAGTATTTTCGTTTTTTGAGAAAAGAGCGGCGCTCTGGAAAAAACTGTCGTCTTTTCCATTCAGGCACATTCTTTCACAGGGTTCGGCCACCGGAAACCTTAGTCTCCGATAAATTTGCCTAGTATCCAAAATAATCCTAATAAAAATAATAATAAAAAACAACCCGTCGGGAGATGAACTCCCGACGGGCAAAGAGCCCAAGAGCCAGGTCAAACGAACCAAGGCTCAAGGACTACTCGCAGAGGAACACGAACCAGTCGTCGGAGCTCGCGAAGCGGCTCACCCAGAACAGGCTCGCTTCACGCTCGGCGCCGTCCCACCACACACCGCACGCTCGCTGGTTGCCCTCGAAAGAGCACTCGGTGGTAGCCACGACGTACATGGGATTCATACCCAACTTCTTGTGGAGGTTGGGCTGGGTCTCGCCGATGGCGAAGACGTGGCGGGGAGCGGTGGGCTTGAGCTGGGGGTACTGCTTGGCCCAGGTCAGGGCGGCCTGCCAGCCAGCGCCGTTGTTGTTCAGCAGAAGCAGGCGGCAGGACTGGAGGCCGGTACCGGTGGGAAGGTACAGATGCTCCACCTTGCGGACGTCCCAATCCTTGCCGGTGTTGGGGCCAGCGTTGTTGATGGCCAGATCCCAGTCTCCATCCTGGACAACGGGGATGCCGTCCAGGATGTGGATCCGGCCGCCCACGGGGGCGGTGATCTTTGGGACAACCAAGATGTCGTGATCGTACCTTACGGCATCCAGAGCGCGGGCGATGAGGCCGTTGTCCAGACCGTTAGTCTGGAACATGGGGCTGTCCACGCCCTTGTCCGTCGCCATCTTACGAACCTGTTCCAACTGTGCCGTCTTCACGACTTTCAAAGTCATGATCGGTTCCTTTTAGTTGTGGCTCACTTATAAGCTCCGGCGGGATGCCGGAGCCCAAAGCGGGCCAGTTGTTCAAGTACTAACTTACCTAGATATTATACTATACTCTGTTCAGATTAGCAAGTCAACCAAAAACAGCCCGAATGGGGCTTTTTTGATACCTGTCGCTTGAATCGCTACGACAATTTTTGAATCAATTGAGGCTCGGTAAAACCCGAGGGAGCGAGTCTCCGGTTTTCTGAATCATTGCGGAGTATTTGTAGAAATGAGCGACGGTGAGCAGGCGGAGTGGTGTTTCGAAGTAAAGCACCCGCTTTGAGGCGGGTGCTTTACAAGGTGGAACGGAGACGTTGGGAACCGAGCGAATTTCCCAAATACGGAGGCCGGGATTCAGAAAACCGGAGGGGAGCGGTTATTTTTTGCCTTCGGCTATCTGTGTCGCGATGTTTTGTGGTACCGGGTCGTAGTGCGAGAACTCCATCGTAAAGGTTCCGCGGCCTTCGGAGAACGAACGGATAGAAGTTGCGTAGCCGAACATTTCAGAGAGCGGTACGCGCGCATTGATGACTTTGAGGCCCAGCACTCCACGATCATCCACGCTAATAATCTGACCGCGTCGGGATGAAATATCACCGGTAGTAGAGCCCAGGAAGTTATCGGGGACGATGACTTCAACTTTCATGACCGGCTCAAGGATGGTTGGCTTACCGCGCTTGACCGCCTCTTGGAGCGCCATAGATGCCGCAACCTTAAATGCGATTTCGGATGAGTCAACATCGTGGTAAGAACCGTCATACACGGTTACCTTTAAATCCACGAGTGGGAAGCCGGCGATAACGCCTTTATCAAGCGCTTCGCGAACACCCTTTTCAACGGCCGGTATAAATTCTTGAGGAATAGCGCCACCCTTAACTGCGTTTACAAATTCAAAACCCTTACTACGTTCTAATGGTTCCACACGGAGCCAGCAATGGCCGTACTGTCCGCGGCCTCCGGATTGTTTGATGTATTTGCCTTCGGCTTGCGCTTCAGCGCTGATCGTTTCTTTGTAGGCAACCTGCGGGCGGCCGACATTTGCCTCAACGCTGAACTCGCGCTTCATGCGGTCAACGAGAATTTCCAAGTGCAGTTCGCCCATGCCGGAGATAATCATTTCACCGGTTTCCTGATCGCTCTTGATACGGAAGGTCGGATCTTCGTCGGAAAGTTTCTTTAATGCGACGCCCATTTTTTCCTGGTCGGCTTTCGTCTTCGGTTCAATACGCAAAGAGATAACCGGTTCGGGAACGTCAATGCCTTCCAAAAGCATCGGGTGGTCCGGATCGCACATCGTGTCCCCCGTCTTGGTATCTTTAAGACCGACGGTCGCGGCGATATTGCCGGCATAAATATCTTTTATTTCTTCCCGGTCGTTAGCGTGTAAGCGGACAATACGGCTGATACGTTCCTGGTTGCCAGAGCGAGTATTTAAAACATAGGAACCGGCCGAAAGACTGCCAGAATAGACACGGAAGAATGTGAGCGCACCCACGAATGGATCAGTTGCCGTTTTGAATGCGAGAGCGGTAAAGGGAGCCTTGTCGTCAGGTTTTACTTCAACAGCTTCGCCGGTTTTCTGGTCAATTCCCCTGGCTGGCGGAATATCCAATGGCGAGGGCAAATAGTACGCAACAGCGTCCAAAACTAGCTGAACACCCTTGTTTTTTAGTGCCGAGCCGCAGAGCACCGGGAACAACTTATTCTGAATGGTGGCGGTGCGGATAATTTGGCGCAGGCGCTCAAGAGAGATTTCTTTCCCCTCCAGATATTCAGTCATTGCAATATCATCGTGCTCCACTATTTTTTCAATAGTGTTGGCACGTTCTTTCTGCGCGGCTTCAAGGAGATGAGCAGGAATCTCTTTGCTCTTTATAACCCGTTCGCCCTTGTCACCTTCAAAGGTGACGTACTCCATGGTGAGCAAGTCAACAATGCCTTTGAATTGGTCTTCGTGGCCGTCGGGAATTTGCATCTTCACGGCGTAGGGCGACAAGCGATCAAGGATGGATGCAAACGAGCGGTCAAACGAAGCACCGAGGCGGTCTAATTTATTTATAAAACAAACGCGAGGAACTTTATAATCATCGGCGTAGCGCCAATTTGTTTCGGATTGCGGTTCAACACCGGCAACACCATCAAAAACGACTACTGCGCCATCCAAAACGCGCAACGAGCGCTTGACCTCAATAGTGAAGTCAATGTGCCCCGGCGTATCAATAATATTGAGCTTAATTTTATCGGCAACTTTATCTTTGGCATCGCTCGGTACCCAGTACGCGGTTGTCGCGGCCGCGGTAATGGTAATGCCACGCTCGCGTTCCTGTTCCATCCAGTCCATAACCGTGTCGCCTTCGTGCACTTCGCCGATCTTGTGGCTGATGCCAGTATAAAAAAGAATGCGCTCGGATGTGGTCGTCTTGCCCGCATCAATGTGGGCAATGACTCCTATGTTGCGGATTTTTTGAATTGGATAATCAGCCATGTGGTTTGTATGATTGCTTTGTGAACCCGTATGGCGTGGAAAGACCGTGCGGGTAGGCAGCAGGGTTCAAAAATTTATTATAAAGTATGGCAGGGCTTTCCATGCCATGCGGGTTCGCACACTTAGCGGTTGCCCCACGCGAGGTGAGCAAAAGCGCGGTTGGCTTCCGCCATGCGCTGAACATCGGCGCGTTTCTTCACGGCGTTGCCGGTGTTGTTGTGAGCATTCACAAGTTCTGTAGAAAGACGCTTTATCATAGAAGTTCCCTTCTGTCCGCGCGCAGAATCAATAATCCAGCGGAGTGCCAAGGCTAGTTTGCGTTCCGGACGGACTTCAATCGGCACCTGATAGTTGGCACCGCCAACACGGCGGCTCTTGAGCTCAACGATCGGGGCGACATTTTCAATAGCTTTCTCTAGAGCCTGGAGTGCGGGCACGCCAAGTTCTTTTTCGGCGACCTCCATTGAGCCATACACGATCTTGCGGGCGGCGGATTTGTTTCCGGCCTGCATGATTTTATTAATAATTTTTGAAACTAAAACACTTCCGTATTTTAAATCCGGATCAACTTGAGCTCTATTTTTTATTGGGCGACGCATCTATTTAAATAATAAATTACTTCGGCTTCTTCATGCCGTATTTAGAACGCTCCTGTCGGCGGCCTTCCGCTCCGGCAGCATCCAAAACACCGCGAACGATATGATAGCGAACGCCCGGCAAGTCTTTCACGCGTCCACCGCGAATCATAACCACCGAGTGCTCTTGAAGGTTATGGCCGATGCCAGGAATATAGGCCGTGACTTCCATGCCGTTCTTCAAACGAACACGGGCGATTTTACGCAAGGCCGAGTTCGGCTTCTTTGGAGTCATCGTCTTCACCGCAACGCAAACGCCGCTCTTAAAGGGGGCCGGATAGAAAACCGGCCGGTTCTTGAGCGCATTAAAACCAAACGCCATGGCTGGAGATTTGGTTTTTACCTTTGCCGCCTTGCGAGGCCGGCGAAGCATTTGATTAAACGTTGGCATTTTTTGATAAGGTTGGGTCAGATTTGTCTAAGCCTTTCGGCTACAAATCTGCCTGTCCTAGCTTTGCTTAGACAAAACCAGGACAATAATAGCAAAAAGTACCTTACTAAGTCAAGATATTGGGCATCCTTAGAATCCAACAAGGCCTTGGCCGACGATAAGGGAGAACGATCCGGTTATCAAAGGCATCAAGAGCGGGAAGATTATGAATATCGCAAGGAGCAACATTACCAGGCTGTTTTTATAGAGAAACACTTTTAATGCGTAGGCGCGGGCTGGAAGAAAGGCCATCAAAAGCCAGTGGCCGTCCAAAGGCGGAACCGGGATCAGGTTAAAGAAGGCAAGGGCTAAATTAACAATCACAATAGTCGCAAGAAGCTCCGGCAAAAGCGAACCTGGTAAGCCCGCTGGCAACACGCGAATCACCAACCCAAAGAGAACTGCCAGGGCAATATTTGCAAAAGGCCCGGCCAGCCCAACCATCGCCGGACCATAGCGCCGGTTGCGCAGATTGGCCGGGTTATACGGCACCGGCTTGGCATATCCAAAAATAAAACCGGTAAACGATAACAAAAGCGGCAGAATCACAGATCCAAAAGGATCAAGATGTTTCAGTGGGTTGAGGGTGAGGCGTCCAAGGTCTTTTGCGGTCTGATCTCCGAGTGCGTTGGCGACCGCGCCATGCGAAACCTCATGAACGACAACCGACATGATAACAACCGCGATGCGAAATATAATAGAGAGGAGTCCGGAATTCATAACTCTTGCCAGAATACCAACTTTCAGATACTATGTAAATGAACGTCTGGGCGCAGTGGAGCGTAGCGCGCACGAGCACAGAAACATTCATTTACCCGCCAAAGTTTGCTAAAGCAAATTTAGGCGGGTGCTAAGTTTTCTAAGGCTCGTCTGCTCACACACTTCCTCGCCAAGAAAAATTGCATGGCAACCCGTTGTCCCAAATGCGGAAAAGGCCCGGTCATGGTTACGACCAGGGTTTTGCTTCGCGGTAAATACAATCCGACATCAAAGTCTCGCCGTTATCCCAACCTTCAGTGGGCTAAGGTTGATGGCAAGCGTGTTAAACTCTGCACCGACTGCATCAAGACCCTCAATAAGACTAAGTAAGGCTTTCGGTTTGGTACTCCAGAAGAGTGCTCATCAGTTGAGCGCTCTTCTGTTTTCTAGTATAAGTAATAGAGTTGCCTGTCACCTATTCGGGCTGTAGTATACCGGTAGTACGCATGCATGGGGTGCATGTAGATCGGGTTCGATTCCCGACAGCCCGACAAGAAACACAAAACCGACAATAAAGTCGGTTTTGTGTACCCTAACCGCTGGCAGGAAAGCAGCTTAGTGAAAAGCTAGTGGGTGCCCGCAGCGCAATCCTTCGGAATCCGACTCAAAGAGCCGAGACTCAACCCGAACCGCGAAACATTGAGGCTCCCTGAAAGAAAATTATAACCTAAGGCTTTCGTTGCCGAACAGAAAGGGCTGACTTAATTATAACGGGCCCTGTCCAGGTTTCAATCCCACTAAAATAAGGTGTTTTTTGACTTATCCACCTTACTCGCGAAGTGTCATTTTTGTATACCCCGGCTGATGAGAAACGAGCTCTTCGGGCTTAAACCAAACCTCAATTTCCATTTTTGCTTCTTCGGGATTACTTGAGGCATGGACAAGATTAAAAACACCAATTTTCTTTTCATTGGCATAGTCCTTTGAAACATGGGCATAGTCCCCACGAACAGTACCGGGAAGAGCAAGATTTGGATAGGTGGCACCAATCATTTTTCTAACTACCTCAATAATTTCTACTCCTTCCCAAACCATTGCAACAACCGGGCCGGAAAGAAGCATATCAATCATCATCGTGCGGATTTCTTGGCCATAACGTTCTGCAATATCTTCGCGATAGTGCTTTTCAGCAGTATCTTTTTTTGAAACCAATAGTTTCATGCCAATCATTTTTGCGCCAACCCGTTCAAAACGGGTTAAGATTTCGCCCACAATTCCTCGATCAAGCGCATCGGGCTTCAAGAGTACTAATGTTCTCTGTAATTGATTTGTCATAATTATTTACGGGTGATTATAAAACGGTCGCCATCGCTAGTTATCATGATGGTTCCTTCTGTATCCGTACGATAGTACGGAATCTTGAAATCTTCAAGTCGCTGGAGCGTTGACAGGTGCGGATGGTTGTAACGGTTTTTGACGCCGACAGAGATGAGCGCAACTTCCGGCGTAACCGAATTTAATAAGGCAGAAGAGGTGGAAGTTTTTGAGCCATGGTGGCCAACTTTGAGAATATCCGCATCAAGATTTATTCCACTGGCAATAAGTTTCTGTTCCACATCGGCCTCCATGTCCCCCGTCAACAACATTTCCATCTGGCCATACCGAAGCATAACCGTAACATTATAATCGTGGGGTGACTTGGTGGTAATGCCCGAAGCTGACCGAAGAGGATTCAAAACCGTAATGGTTGCATCTTGTCCCAAGTTCAGCGTGATCCCAGCCGTCGCATCTATTTTTTGGGCTCCTTCGGAATCAACGCTTTGTTGCCAGGTACGGAAAATAGCGGAATCATAATTCTCGCCAGCCTCAACTACCGCACCCACGTCATATTGTTCCAACACTGCCGGCAGTCCTCCGATATGATCAGAATGCGGATGAGAAACGATGATCGCATCAATGGAACGATCGGTCGGAGGCATTATTTTTGCGAGATCATCAAGCACGCTCGCATCCGGCCCGCCGTCTATCAAAACCTGATTCCCATCCGGGGCTTGAATAAATATCGCATCGCCCTGGCCGACGTCCATTACATAAATCCTCAAGAGCCCGTCGTACTGCGCCTTTGCTTTAAAAGAAATAAGCGTTATCCCCACCAGGGTTAATAATATAACCGCATGAAAAATGTTCAGATTAGACTTTTGCATTGCTTGAAGTTCTTAAGCGCCAAAGCGTAAAGGCGCCAAAAAAGTAAACCGCGACAATAATCGGCCAAGAAATTGAAACATCTACTGAAGACCATGGGAGATGTGAAAATAAACGAACAACCGAAAGCTGGTACTCCGAAACCGCCCACGCGGCCAGACCCAAAACTTTTCCAGCAATCGGAAGAATCATTCCCGCAACACCGGATATAAATCCCAACAACATTACCGCGGGCATGAACGGGAGAATGAGAATGTTGGCTGGAAGTGAAAACAGAGAAATTGTTTTAAAGTATCCAACCAACAGCGGCAAAACCGCTATCTGTGCGGAAAGCGTCATGAGAGCAATTTCTCGGATTCCACCGGTTTCATCCCTTCTGCCAAACTTGTTTTGCAAAGACGGATAGACATATATCAAACCGAGAACTGCCGCAAAAGAAAGTTGGAAACCGACATCAAAAACTAAAAGAAACGGGTTGAACGCTATCATGACGGCTGCCGTAAAAAGAATTGCATTGCGCGCATCCGATAGTCTTCCGATTCCGGAAGCAATCAACACTACTGAACCCATTACTGCCGCCCGCACTACAGAAGCCGAGGCTCCGGTCATAACGGTAAAAACCGCTATACCCGCAATGGCAATCAAAATCGCTTTTTGGCGGCGCCAGCGCCAGAGCAAAAGTCCCAAAAGAGTTTCCGCAACCAATGTTATGTTATATCCGGAAATTGCCAACACGTGGCTTGTGCCGGTCCGATTAAAATCTTTACGCAAAGAATCCGGAATATTTTGCCGGCTACCCAATAAAATTCCATTTATGTACGCCGAGTTTGGAGAAGCAATAGATGTGCCCACGGATTTTTCAAACCTATTTTTTATATTGAAGATCGGCCGAAATATAGATAACCGCGCTTTTTCAAAAGCTCCCAAGTTTAAATCTTTGTCTAGCGACTTAATTTTGGGAGACTTCGCCACCGCGCGAATCCCCTGTTTTTTTAAATACATTACATAATCAAATTCCCCGGAATTGGTTGGGGCCAATAACGGAGCAACGATCTCAAGCGGATCACCGAACTTGGCCGGTTGGGATAGTTCGCCTTGAACAAGGATGCGGTCGTTGACCGGAATTATTAATTTGGGAGTTACAATTTCTTTTATCCTAAACTGGAAGCTAAATCTAGAGTTGTCTTTTGTGATTTCTCCGTCCACGTATCCCCTAAAAGTAAACTCTATCGTCTTGCCGCCTGCCTCAAGTCCGATAAATTGATTAAGGACAGACTGTCCCGCGTTTGCAACTGAAAATCTATACGCGCCCCCGGAAAAACACAGGAATATTAAGCCTATTAAAAATACTTTTTGCTTTGAAAGTTTCTCTTCCCGACTTAAAGCAAAATACCCGGCAACAACCATGCACACAAAAGAAACACCTATCAAAATTAGGAGCCAGTTGCTAGGAACCGCGACAGCAGATGCCATCGCGGTTCCTAATAAGAACGCCAGGAGTGCTGCCCCAAAAATTTGGGATTTATGCATGCTTCATCCAAACAGAATCCTTACTTAACTGCAAACGCCCGATGTTGATCCGCACGATGGGCATGTGTAGCATGCGCCGGTACGAACCATGAGCGAACCGCATTGGCAGGTCGGTGCATCCGTGTTTGTCGCCGATTGGGCAAAAATTTCGTAAATGTTCGTTTCTGCTGCCAGCTCGGCAACCGGTTCGTTGTGTTTTGTCCCTCCGTTGTCAGAACTTGCGGTTATTGGCTCATGCTTAGTTCCGAATACTTCGGCCTGATCTTCCGGAGACAAGAACTTCATGCCCATATAGCGGAAAACGTAGTCGGTTATAGACTTGGCAACTGGAATATTTTTGTTTTCGGTAAATCCGGCCGGAGCGTACGCAGTATCTTTGAATTTCCTAACAAGAGATTTCATCGGTACACCGGATTGCAGAGCCATTGAAATCAGGATGGCAATCGTGTTCAGGAGGCCGGACACAGTACTGCCCTCTTTTGCGATTGAGATAAACACCTCGCCCGGCATGCCGGTTTCAGGATACATGCCGACAGTAATATATCCTTCATGACCGCCCACAGAAAACTTATGTGTAAGGGATGGCCGTTCATCGGGAAGTTTCACCCGGGTATATCCGTTGATATGCTCCACAAGTTTTGCGTCCGTGGCAGTTTCTTCTTTTTTGGTGTTTAGCGGCTGGAGACCTTTTGATCCGTCGCGATAAATTGCGATTGCTTTCAAACCAAGTTTCCAACCATGCATAAACGCATCGGCGACATCCTCACGCGTTGCGTTGCTTGGAAGATTTATTGTCTTGGAGATAGCACCTGAAATAAACGGTTGCGCAGCGGCCATCATGCGGAGGTGGCCCATATAACTGATACTGCGCGAACCTTTGTCCGCCTTAAACGCACAATCAAAAACCGGCAAATCTTCATCTTTAAGGTGCGGCGCACCCTCAATTGTGTCGTTCTCCATCAGGTATGACGTGATGTCGTTTACTTGGTCTTCGGTATAACCAAGTTTTTCAAGTGCGGCCGGCACCTGTCCATTAACTAATTTTAGCGTTCCTCCGCCGACAAGTTTTTTGTATTTAACCAAGGCAATGTCCGGTTCAACACCCGTCGTGTCGCAGTCCATCAAAAATCCGATTGTTCCGGTAGGAGCTAAAACTGTAACCTGAGAATTGCGGACCCCGTGCTTTTTGGCAAATTCCAAAGCTTCGTGCCAAACCATACGCGATGCAATTGAAAGATCGTGTTCTTTATATGATTGCTGGCTTGCGCGGGTGTAAAGTTCTTCTGCCGCGTTTAGGTGCATTGAGATTACGTTCAGCTGTGGGTCGCGGTTCTTTGCGAATCCGGCATATGGACCGACGCGATCCGCCACCAGCGCGGACATGCGGTACGCTTCGCCGCACATAAGAGATGTAATCTGACCGGCCAGAATGCGTCCCTGGTCCGAATCATAGGCAACTCCACTGCGCATCAGGAGTGCTCCGAGATTAGCGTATCCCATGCCAAGCTGGCGGTAATCTATGGCGTTCTTAGCGATTTTCTCCGTTGGGTAGGAGGAGAATCCAACCAGTATTTCCTGGGCCAAAATTCCGGTTGCAACGGCGCGGCGGAAGAAGTCCACATCAAATGTCCCGTCCGGCTTGGCAAACTTAACCAAGTTGAACGAAGCAAGGTTGCAGGCGGAGTTGTCTATGTGCATATACTCCGAGCACGGGTTAGATGCGTTAATACGACCGGTGTTCGGGCAGGTGTGCCATCGATTAATCGTTGTATCGTATTGCATGCCTGGATCGGCGCTATGCCACGCAGCGTCCGCGACCCAATCCATGATTTGGCGCGCAGGCAATCTTTCTAAAACTTCTCCGGTCGTGACAGCTTTTAATTCCCACTGCTCGTTATTTTCAACCGCGCGCATAAATTCGTCAGTAACGCGTACGGAGTTATTTGCATTCTGGTACGGCAATAAGGTATACGGCGAGAATAAATCTCCGTCAAGAGTATTTTGATATCCGCTCTGAACCAATATCCTTGTCATCTCTTCTATATGCTTCTTGCAATAGATGAAATCTTTAATGTCTGGGTGGCTGACATTGAGGACAACCATTTTCGCCGCGCGGCGAGTCGCACCACCCGAACGAATTGTATTTGCAATTCCATCCGCGCCTTTCATAAATGAAACCGGACCGGATGAGTAACCACCCTTAGAAAGTTGCTCTCTTGAAGAACGCAGATTTGAAAGCGAGGTGCCCGATCCGGAACCATACTTAAAAATCATACCTTCGTCGCGATACCATTCCATAATTGACTTCATGTCATCATCAACGGCCAAAATAAAACACGCCGAGCATTGCGGCTTTTCGCTGATTCCAACATTAAACCAAACCGGACTGTTAAACGCAAAGTGCTGGTTTACTAAAAGCCAGGTCAGGTCAAGAGTAAAATTATACGCGTCCCCAGGAGTTGCAAAGTAGTCGCCTTCTAAACCCCATGAACCGACGGTCTTAGCAACCCGGTCAATCATCTGCCGAACACTCTGTTCGCGTTCCAGTGTTCCTATTTTCCCGCGAAAATATTTTGATGCGACAATGTCGGTTGCGGTTTGGCTCCAGGATGCTGGAATTTCTATGTTGTCTTGTTGAAAAACTACCGTGCCGTCGCTTTTGGTTATCTTGGCGGTGCGGCGTTCCCATTGGATTTCGTCGTATGGGTGTCTGTTGGGGTCGCCAAACATTCTCGTCCAAGAAAATCCTTTATTAGAAGGTTGGTGGTGAGCGGGATGAGCGCTCTTTCCCGCTTCGGCAAAGCCTGAACGAGACGAGCCATTTCCGTTTTTGTACTCTATCCCCGATGATGTTCCTGCTGCGCGTGGAAACGCAGATGGTGTTGCCGTCATATAAGTTTAGTTAAGGTGATACGAAGTAAGGAAATTGTACCACCCAAGAATTGGCAATCAACTGTTGATAAGCGAGCACAAAACGATACTCCAAAAATGGCAACATTGCGCCCGCTAAAAAAGCCCCTTTAAGAGCTTATTTAGAAAACGGTCGGACTGAAAGTGGTAAAATATTTTGCGACTCGCACCGGTTTTAGGGGGTCGGTTTTGCAAAAATTCGGCTACTTGCCCATCTTGCGCCTGATGAACGCAGGGATGTCGTACTGCGAGTCTTCTGCTGCGGATTCGTCTATAATTTCCCTCTGTTCTTGTTGAATCGGTTGAATTGTCGGTTCGGGACGGATTATTGGAGACGGTTTTTTAACCGTATCAAACAAACTGATTCCGTTTGCGGTTGCTTGCCGCGGCGAAGACGGGAATCCGTTTACGAATCCGGTTGCCACCACGCTAATTTTTATTTCTCCTTTCTTTAAAGTTTCATCAATGACCGCGCCAAATATAACTTTTGCTTCAGGATCTATGTGTTCGGTGATAACTCGCGCCGCTTCGCTGATTTCAGCCATTGCCATATCCGGGCCGCCGGAAACATTAAAGAGTACGCCGCGCGCGCCATCAATGGAAACTTCTAGCAACGGCGAATTGATTGCCATCTTTGCGGCTTCAATCGCCCGATCATCACCTATCGCACGCCCGATACCCATCAGTGCCGATCCGGAGTTGGACATGACGGCTTTAACATCGGCAAAGTCAACGTTGATGATTCCCGGGATCGTAATCAAATCTGAAATTCCCTGAACACCTTGACGTAAGACATCGTCCACGATCGCAAAAGAATCAAGCAAGGGAGTTTTGCGATCAATGATAGAAAGCAGCCGGTCGTTATGAATCGTAATAAGCGCGTCCACTTTGTCGCGCAGGGTTTGAAGTCCCTCGTCCGCAATACGTGTGCGCTGGGCTCCTTCAAAAGTAAACGGCTTGGTGACAACCGCGACGGTCAGTGCGCCAAGCTCGCGTGCAATTTCCGCAACCACCGAACTTGCTCCCGTTCCGGTTCCACCGCCAAGTCCGCATGCAACAAAAACCATGTCTGCACCCTTAAGCGCGGCAATAATATCTTCTCTTGTTTGTTCGGCCGCTTCACGCCCAACTTCAGGATTCATTCCCGCGCCAAGACCTTTGGTTAAGCTCTTGCCGATATGAATCTTAACCGGAGCATTTGAGTTATGGAGAGCTTGCGCGTCGGTATTGATGGCGATAAATTCCACGCCATGAATTCGCGCCTCGATCATCCTCTTGAGCGCGTTTTGGCCGGAACCTCCGATTCCGCAAACCTTAATCCTGGCAAATGTTTCAAATTGGGGCTTTATTTGTGGCATGGGTTATATCAAAAAGCATTTGCGTATTATCATAAAACAAAAACAGGCGCAAGCTGGGCTTAAAGCGCTGTTGATAACCTGTAGACAGGCTAAAAACGCCTTATGGCATGAAGTTTTTCAGCCAATCGCTGACTTTTCCTAAAAGACCGCCCGAACGTGCAAATGTTTGGCTGGTTTTTTGCCGAGTACCGCCCAATTCTTGCTCAATTCCCCAAAGAGCAAGCCCTACCGCAACCACATAAGACGGGTCAGCGACCACCTCTAATACTCCGCCGACATGAACCGGCTTAGCCAACCTGACCGGCAGTCGGAGGCGCTCTTTCATGACCGCCAAGAGGCCGGGCAAGTTCGCTCCGCCGCCGGAAAGAACAATGCCCGCCGGCAACGTACCGCTACGTGAAACTTTTTTGAGTTCTGCGCCCACCATTTCAACGAGCTCATCTATACGCGCATCAACGACTCGTATAAGTTGTTTGCGCGGGATCACAAAATCTTCACCAAGCGCGGCGGTGAGATCAATATTTTCTCTTCGGCGCAAATCTTCCCCCTCTGAAGTGGCACCATGCTCAAGTTTAATCTGCTCTGCCACATCCATTGAAGTTCGGAGGGCAATCGCCAGATCGTTGGTAATGTGTCTGGAGCCGATTGGGAACATTGCGCTGTGTACTAGGTCCGCTTCCTCAAAGATAGCCATACTTGATGTACCGCCGCCGAAGTCTAAATGAAGTACGCCGAACTCGCGCTGGCTTTTATCAAGCGCCGCCAGCGATGCGGCCAGCGGAGCGTAGACCAATCCCGCGACTTCAATATTATTTTCATGAACGCACTTGGTTATGTTGCGAAGATATGGCGAGAGACCGTCAATAATGCAAACCTCCGCCTCAAGCCGAACGCCTTTCATACCAAGCGGATTCCTGACATGTTCCGTTCCGTCAACAATAAAGTCCCTTGGCAAAACATGGATGATCTCGCGGTTAGGCGGCAAACTTACGACTGAAGCTGCTTGGAGGACCCGATCAATGTCGTGTTGTGAAATTTCGTTATCCGCGCGCGATACCGCAATAACGCCGCGCGATGTCTGCGTCTGCACGTGCAATCCGTTTATAGAAAGGTAGGCTCGGCGGATCGGCATCTGCGCCATTGCTTGCGCCTGCTGAACTGCAGCCCGAATGCTCTCAATCGCTTCTTCCATATCCACGACGGTTCCTCTGCGGATGCCGTTTGAGGGGGCTCTTCCCGCGCCGACGACTTCCGGTTTTTCCAATTCGCGGCTGACTTTCGCCACCACCACCTTAACGTGGGAGTTGCCGACATCAATACCTGATACTATGTGTTCAAAAGCCATGTAAATTAATCAAAGCTGGCGTAAAATCTTCTGCTCAAGGCGCTCCATGACGGCAGCATCTTTAGCGGATCGCTCGTGGTCGTAGCCAAGCAGATGCAAAACACCGTGAACTGTAAGCCACTTCAGCTTACTTTTAATCGGCACCCCTTCGCGACGGGCAGCTGTTCTCGCGTAAGACATGCAGATAAACAGATCGCCAAGCGTCCTGACAGAAGTATAACCCGTCAAGGCGTCTTCGCCTAGTGGAAACGACAGCACATCGGTAATAGAGTCTTTTTTTCTAAATTTCCGGTTAAGGGAGCGGATTTTGTTCTCCCCAACCAAAGACACGCTCACCTCTATATTTTTACGCCCCTTGCCCAGCAAACGAAATGTGCGCCGGATAATATCTTTAAAAAATGGGTTGGTAAAGCTTCGGTCGCGGGTCGTGTTGCAAAACACGAGATCTATTTTCATTGCAGTTCCTCTTTTACGATCCTGCTCACGACCTGGCCATCGGCTTGGCCTTTTACTGCCGACATCACCTGTCCGATAACCTTGCCCATATCCTTCGGGCCGGCCGCACCGGTATTTTTAACAGCCTCACGAACTTTTTCGCGAATAACATCTTCAGAAAGTTGTTCCGGCATATATACGGCAAGCATCTCAACTTCTGATTTTTCCTGCTCCGCCAACTCTGGTCGGCCTGCGTTTGTGTAAATCTCGGCAGACTCTTTGCGCTTCTTGATTTCAGAGCCTAGGACTTCAACGACTTCGTCGTCGGAAAGCATGCTTGCCGAATCAAGTTGATCCGCCGGCGTTCCGGATTTTGCCAACTTTGAACGCTTTTCAAGTTCCTTATTTTTTACCGCCGACAAAAGAGTGGAAAGAGTTGTGCGCCTAGTTGCGTCACCTGCCTTGAGTGCTGACTTAACATCATCTTTTATTTTATCCTTAAGCATTAAATAAATGTCTAAAGCCGAGCGGACGGGAAGCCGAAGGCACATAGCACATTCGGCTTCCCGTGTCGGAGTTGACTCTTAAATATCCAGTTCTTGTTTTAAGCGTCGCTTTTCTTCCTCAAAATTTTCCTCGGTGTATTTGCCGAGTTTTTCAAGGCGCTTTCTAAGCGCGCTTAAATGCAGGCCCATAATAGCGGCCTGTTTTTCTTTTCGTTCGGTAAGCTTTTTGGCGCGGAACTGAGTTTGTTTAGCCTTAACTACCACGCGGCTCTGCTGAACAAATCTGCTAAAACGCCTCATCATGCTCCCGATACTTTCTCCTTGTTTTCGTTGTACGTCTACCACATATAAAACCCCCTTTCCTGTGTCAGTTTTAAGCTGACGGATCCAATCTCACTTTTATGAGACCGGATCTATCGGCTCAAACTAATCCTGAACCAATTTCGCACCCAGACGCTTGCCGCCAAGAACGTGTAAATGCAAGTGTGGAACAAGCTGTCCGCCATGTTCTCCATTATTCATAACCAGGCGATACCCCTTATCAAGGTTCGCCTCTTTCGCGACCCGGTGTGCGACTAACAACATCTTCCCCAGTAATGAATCATCCGCTTGTTTAGCTTCCTCTAGCGATTCAAGGTGCCTAATTGGCATTACCAGCAAATGAACCGGCGCGCTGGGCTTGATATCCTTAATAACTATAATCTCATCATCGCGATAGACCGGCTCGCTCGGTAGCTCTCCCTTTATAATTTTGCAGAAGACGTCGGTAATCACGGATCACTTAAGGGGTGCCCCGAACGGGGACCCCGATTATTATTGTCTCTTTAACCGCTTCTTCAACTCATCTACAATTTTCTCCACCGGAACGGTTTCCTGGACACCCGTGTCCATTTCTCGGATGATTACTGTCTTATCTATCGCTTCCTGTTGTCCAAAGATAAGCGCGAATCTCACACCTAAACGATGCGCGATGCGAAGTTGAGCTTTGATGCTGTCCCGCCCAAGAGACGATTTAACTTCAATCCCCGCGCGGCGGATATCTTCAAACAAGAGCAAGCTTCTTCGCTTAGCCACCTCGCCAAGCTGAACGAGAAATACTTTTGGCTTCAGACCGGCTTCCGGAACATTTGTCTGCTGGTCTTTTAGAACTTCTATCACGCGCTCAAGTCCCATTGCCCAGCCCGCGGCTGGCGTGCGCTGCCCGCCAAGTAAATCTACAAGGCGATCATATCTTCCCCCAGAGAGAAGAGAAGATTGACTCGTTGTTTGGTCATCCGGCAAAAATTCAAAAACCGTACGCGTGTAGTAATCCAGCCCGCGAACCAGATACGGATCAATGAGATAAGGAATTTGTGCTTCATCTAGGAACTCTAAAACATGTTTGAAGTGGTTTTTACATTCCCCATCCAGGTAGTCCATGATTTGGGGTGCGTCTTTTCTTACTTCGCGACAGATTTCTTCTTTACAGTCTAAAACACGAAGTATGTTTTCCTTGATCCGCACACGACACTGGGCACATATTTTCTTAATCTTAGACTTATAAAAATCGCGAAGCGCTTTTAAATACGCCGGTCGGCAATTCTGATCGCCGATTGTGTTAATCGTAAGCGTGTGTCCCTTGATTCCCATTGATTCAATAATTTTGTGAGCAAGGAATAAAAGTTCCGCATCTACGATTTCGGATGCATCGCCGAGAGTTTCTGCGCCGATTTGATGAAACTGGCGATAGCGCCCCTTTTGCGGCTGATCGTGCCTGAAAAACGAGCTGTTATAAAAAAGTTTTACCGGCTGGGGACGAACTTGCATGCCATGCTCAAGGTAGGCGCGGACAACGGCTGCGGTATTTTCCGGTTTTAATGAAAGCTCATCGCCGCCCTTTGTTTTCAGGGAATACATTTCTTTACCGACAACATCGGTATCTTCGCCGACGCCGCGGCGGAACAGGTCGGTAGCTTCCAGAATCGGCGTTTCAATTTTCTCAAAGCCGTAATCCTCAAGAAGCGACTCTACTTTTTTTACTACATAGCGCCAGTACTTCTGGTCTTCGGGCAGGATGTCGTGCATGCCCTTGGGCGCCTGGAATGTTTTTGATTTTTTGGCAATTGCCATTATTGGGTAAGCTTTCTATGGAAGCGGGAAGGTTACGCGATCCACGCCTTCAATTTTATTGAGCGGCCACAAACGAATCCATGCGCGTCCGGAAATAAACTTTTTATTGAGTACCCCCCATGCGCGGGAATCCGAACTGTGCATGCGGTTATCGCCCATCACGAAGTATTCGTCGGACTTTAGCTCTGTGCGAACTGTACCCCTGGTTTCGTTTGCTAGAGGCAGATATATCTTTTCATCAAGCAGTAACCCGTCCGGGTACCTAGAGTTGAATATGGTAGCCGTATTTTCCTTAATCTCAACGGTTTCTCCCGGAAGCCCGATAATTCGTTTAATGAAATGTTCGCTTGTGTCGTAGGGATATTCAAAAACGATTACATCTCCTCTTTGCGGTTTATCCAGGCGGTAGCCCAGCTTATCCACGATGAGGTAGTCTTTATCGTGGAAATTGGGCTCCATTGACTGACCCTTCACGAAAAACGGCTGGATCAGATAATACCTCACCGGAACGATTATGACAAGGGAGATGGCTACGATTTTTATTGTTTCCCAGAGAAATTCAACAAGCCCCCCGCGGGAACTTTCGGATGGCTTTGGCCTTTGCATCGGCTCCTGGGGCAACGGAAATTGTGGGACAACTTGGTGTTCGGGCATGAGATTGTTGAGTTCGGGGCTTATCATACCATGCCCGAGGGAAAATTGGAAAGCTTTTGTTTTGCATTTAAAAATTTTCGTATATACTTCCCATTATGGCACTAAAACTTATCGTCGGCATAGGAAACCCGGACCAAGAATATCAAGAAACCCGACACAACATCGGCTTTACTATTCTTGAAAAACTGGCAAAAAAGATAGAAGCGGATGATTTTGAAAATGATACAAAAAGCAACGCACTCTTTGTTAAGGGCGTCTTTGAACGAGAAGGCAAAAAGAAAGTCCAGGTTTTGCTTGCCGAGCCTCAAACCTACGTAAATAAGAGTGGGGAAGCGGTTTCAGCGCTTGCAAAGAAAAACAAAATCAAAGCCCAAGATGTAATAATCATCCATGACGACCTGGATATTCCGTTCGGCAACGTAAAGCTCTCGTTTGATAAAAACTCCGGCGGTCACCGTGGCATTGAGAGCATCATCAAAGCGCTCAAAACAAAAAAGTTTTACCGCATCCGCATCGGCACCGGCGTGCGCGCCTTGGACAAAGCCCGCCAACAGTCCGACAAAAAGCGTGACGAGTTCGTCAAAGACTTCGTGCTTAAAAAATTCACCCCCTCCGAACGCGAAGAAATTAAAAACCTCTTTAAAGAAACTCTTAAGCGGCTGGAACAGATTCTTTGATTTTTATTTGCAACTTCCGGGTATTCCCGTGTCCCAATAACCCTAGATACGAAGCAGTAGTTTCGGGACCTGGGTTATCCTCAAGTTTCTTGAGCATCCTTCTTTTGGTAACCGTCCGCAAAACTCGGTGGTCGGGGAAATGCACCCAGCCCAGAAAATCAACACCGGAGGCAAGCGTGCTAATGGAAACCTTGTTTGGGTGTAAGTCTAGTTTTAGGCGTTCTTCTAAAAAGTCGCCTATCTTGGGCAACAATTCCTCAAGCCAGCTTTTGTCACGGGACAGGATCACAAAGTCATCCGCGTAACGAATGTAGTATTTTGCTTTAAGGCGGTGCTTCATGAACTGGTCAAACTCATTCATGTAGATATTCACGAATAACTGGGATGTAAAGTTGCCCAAGGGAAGGCCAACCCCTGGAGCGGTTGACTGAAAACTGCCGGTAACTCGCTCCGGGAGCCAAAGGATATCTTTATCGGATATGTATGTTTTGAGAATTGATATGAGAATATCTTGGTTTACGGAAGCAAAAAACTTTCGTATATCGCATTTCAGAATCCAGACTGTTCTGGTGTGGTTTTGCGAAACTTTGTAGGCAAACGTACGAAATCTGTTTATTGCTTTGTGGGTTCCCTTGTTCAGGCGACAAGAATATGAATCAGGTATGAATGTTCTATCAAAGAACGGATAGAGTTTCCGATAGAGGGCGTGGTGAAGCAGGCGGTCTCGGACGGTTGCTTTGTGAATATTGCGGGGTTTGGGGTCGGAAATGTTAAATGCCTGATACGGCGCATGGCGATATGTTTTTGTTTTTAGGTCGTTATGCAGAGAAATAACATTCGCCATCAAGTTCATCTCAAATTCTTGAACGTCTTTTCTCCCCCGTTTGCCACGGGTAAACTCTCTCCAGGCTTCAAGGAGATTTTCCAAAGAAATGATAGAATCGTAGGTATGACTAAATTGAATTCTGGACATGAACTTATAAGCCCCCCCCCCAAGGCTTCTGCCCGCTCTGGAAAAAGCTAAAAGTTTTTACAAGAAATGGCTTGTTATTCATCGTAACATGCCCCGAACGGAAAGATTTGGTATTGGTTCCAGGATAGACTTTTTATTTTTGGACAATTTAGAACTTTTGAGAAAGACCATGTATGCGCCCATAAACTCAAAAATTGTGTTACTTGAGGAGGTATCAACTAAAGTAGACTCGGTTCGTTTTTTCTTCCAACTCGCGTGGGAAGCAGGGCTTGTTTCTCATAATCAGTTCGTTGATCTTGGAAGCTCTATTGAAGAACTGGGTAAGATTGTGGGTGGATGGAAGAAAGGCATTGTAAATAAAACTTCCGCCCCAAGGACGGAAGAAAGAAGAGAGTAGCGCGAGAACACCTGATTGCCAGCGTTCCACCTGTTCGGGTTCTCGACAGAGTTGGCGTTCACGTTCCAGCCGTCGTAGTTGGCATTCCAGTTCACGTTCACAGCCCACAATAATGTGCGTTATACCGTCCTTGCCACCACCCCTTGAGTGCTCTTGGGGTTGTATCGTATTTGAGGCTTCAAAGCCCACCAGTATACCGCACCGATTCTTTTCTTTTTTCAGAATATGCACATCAACTCTTGCTCGAGACTTATCCGGAGCAATTCTCTAACACGCAATTCCGAGGCGCTGCGCAAAAGCCGTAGCCGTCACGCTTGAGCATTCCTTAATCAGTATTGTAACAATAAAAAGACGACCCTTCTACTCCCTTGATTTCCGCCAAGGCGGATTTCAAAGTTTCAAAGGGTCGTAGACTCCAGGAGCCCGGGACTAAGGGCTCAAAGAATCAGCGCGAGAACACCTGAAAGCCAGCGAGCCACCTGTGCGGGACCCCGACAGAGCTGGCGAGCACGCGCCAGCCGTCGTAGTAGGCATCCCAGCGCACGTCCACAGCCCACAACTTGCCCTTGGCATCCTTGATGTAGCAGATGTTGGCGTAGCCGTTGGTGAGAAGATTGCCCTTCTGGCCACGGCTTTGGCGAGTCAACATCTCCCAGAGGTGCGCGAGTGTGGTCTCTTCGCAGTCGCTTCCCAGTTCCTCACGGATGTCCTTGTCCAAGGCGTTCTTGGTTAGCCGACGCACAACCAGTTCGGCTGCCGGGACGTTCTTCTCCACCTTAGACAAGAAGTTGGCTCGGAAGTTGTCGCCCATGTCGCCGATCTTCACCACAGCGCTGTCGCTGGTGTCCACTTTGAAGTGATCAGCGGCGGCGAAGCGCTCCACCGCGCTCACCGCCACGGTGCAGACGACCTCAAGGAGAGACTTGAGTGTTGCCAGCATCTTGGCGGCTTCCTTGTCCAGCCAACGCTGGAACGAAACGCGGCTGATGCCCATGTCGTTGGCGATCTTGCACAGGTGATCGGTTTGGTTGGTCGTCACGTCCGTCTGTGCGGTCATGGCGATCTCCTTATTGGTGTTCGGATATTGCAAACGCCGACTGAATTGCCGGAATTCGCAACAGCCTTTTAAGGTACTCTGGCGGGATTGCCAGTATGGATACATTATACACTTCAAATTTGGTACTGTCAATTGCTCTATCCTTTAACCAAAAACAGCCCTTTATTTGGGCTGTTTTTGTACTTGTCGCCTGTCGCCTGTCGCTTTATTTTACATTAGTCCTCTATTCTCTTCCTCAAACGAGCAATCATTTCTTCGGCGTGCTTTACCCCGCCCAAGCCCATAGAAAGGCCGAGGGCTAACGAACCGGCGGCAACTAGACCGACAACGACGATGCGGATTATATCATCCGCAACCTTCAATTGGGCAAGCGCTACCAGGAACGAGAACACAAATACCGCCCACTTCGTTAATGAACCTAGGAAATTGCCTGATGCCAGGCCGGCCGCTCGGACCGACGCGCGCACCGTGCTTTCCAAGAACTTCGCTACCAAAATACCAATGAGCAGAATAAACGAAGCAACAATTACGTTCGGGATATACACGACAACCGTACGCAGAAAGTCGCTTACCTGATCCAGGCCAAGAATATTCGTGGCCGCCATCAGGAATACCACCACAAAGAACCAGCGGACGAGTTCGCCAAAGAAATTCGGACTGTCCAGGCGAAAACCGCTTCGCTCCCAAGCTTGTCTGAAACCTACGCGGCCAAGCGCGCCATCAATACGAACAACGCGAACTATATGATAGGCAAGCTTGCCGAGAGCAACCGCTATCAGCCAGCCAACAAAAAACACTATAAGCGCAGCAACTAAACGAGGTGCAAAACCGGCTACGCCTGTCCAAAGAGTAGTGAGGGACGTGCGAACTATTTCAGGATATTGATCAACCATATCGCACCCCCTTTCTCGCGGAGAGGGCCCCAGAAGTTGCCCGCGCGGGGCCCCAAAGGCGATATCCCTCAAGCTCGCGAGACAGCCTTTGGGGATACGCGTTGGCAACGATTAGGGTCTCTGTCGCTTTCATTGATGTTATAAGTATACCACTTACCCGCCCCGTTGCACGATCTTTATCACCAGGGCAGTCGCGGCCACCAAACCAGCTACAAATGTCGCAATTGCGATATAGCGCCAGATTAAGGGGCGTTTTTTAGTTACTAATAGAAAGTCTTCGGATAAATTACCCACAGCAGATTCTATTTCCCTTTCTGATTTGGTCTTGGCCATCTCTTTAAAAGGGTCCGAGTAGGTTTTAGCCTGACCGACAACCTGCTGAAAATATTTCTCATTGAAAAACTTAATGATATCGTAGCGGCTTACCACGCCTAATAATGTATTCTCGTTATCAACCACCAACATTGGGTTCACGCGGTGGTTTTCAGAAAATAACCGGGCAACGGTCGTAAGCGGAGTGTCCGCGGTAACCGTCATCGGCTTCGGGTTCATAATCTGGGTTGCTTTGATTTCTTTGAGTTTGCCGAAGTGTTCGTCCAACTCTTTTCGATCTGCTTGGTTCACCGCGATACGGTTCATAATTTCAACAATCGTCGGCAGGTGCATGCCTGAAGACTGGCTTACCATTTCGTAAGCCGTGATAATTCCCATGAGTTTATTTCCCTGCCCCACTACCGGCATACCGTCGTAATCGTACTTTTCAAACAATTGCGCAACCGTATCCAGAGTATCTTCGGCTCGTACCGAAAGCACCTGGGTCGTCATGATATCTTTTACCGTCCCGAGTTCAGCCATATGAATACATGTTATCACGCCGCTGATTTTGCTTAAGATGCAATGTGGATAAAGGAAAAGCGTCAGAGATGCAACGAGTCCCTGACACGAGTGTGCGGTTACTTACTATGAGTTTATGCGACCGGGGGTTCTATCTTTTTGGAGTCTTCTTTCTCGCCAAGTTCAATGACATTTTTCACGCGGTCTACCATAAGGCCGAGGCGTTTTTCCGCTTCGCCATACGCACCGGAAGCATTGCCCAGGTGCTTGCCCAGCACGCGAAATTCTTCGGTAAGTTTGCCACCGTCGGTCACGATCCTATCCAGCCGCTTCATAATATCGCGGGTTTGTTTGGTTACCTCCACATCGCGGAACCAATGGAGTACCGCGGTTACTGTAAGATAAAAAGTGTTCGGGGAAACGAGAATCACCCTTTTTGATCGCGCATACGAAGGTATATCTGCTTCTTTTACATTAGTAATAATTTCGTAATACACGGTCTCGGCGGGCACATACATCAACGCCACGTCGGTCGTGCCCTCGGACGGCAAAAGATATTTCGTTGAGATCTCATCCACCTTTTTCTTCACATCCGCCAAAAACATCTTGCGATAGAGCTCTTTATTGATCTCGCTGTCCGCATTCACCGTTTTTTCAAAATTCTCCCAGTTAAACTTGGAGTCTATGGGGAGTAAAAGACCGTTCGGTAATTTTAAAACCGCGTCCACCGCTTCGCCGGACGAAAAGTAATGTTGCATCTCAAGCATGTCCTTTGGAAAATACTGTCCGAGAACCGATTCAAGCGACGACTCGCCCCAGGTGCCGCGAAGCTTGGGAGATTTAAAAATATCTTGGAACGAAACCACGTCCTGCACCGAGTTGTGCACCTGCTTGATAGTTTCGTGCAGTTGGGTCATGTTCTGGGTAAAGTTCTGCACCTGCTGATGCACGGCCAGCGATGCCTGCACCGATGACTGCCGATTCGCTTCAAGCTGATCGCTCACCAACTTTGTAACCGCATCCAGGCGCTGATGAATTGAAAGATATGCCGTTTCATCCGGCTTTTCGCGCCGGCGGGAAAGGGTGAGGTATAGGTTGATACCTAACATTGCCAGCCCAGCGGCTGACACTACCCCCACCAAGAGATATATCGGATTAACCATGCCCGCACTCTAACAAAAAGATACTTCGGAGGCAAAACAAAACAACCCATCCAGGTTGTTTTGTTAAATGTCGTTTTATTAGCGATCAATAATTCCTATGGCGAATATTCTCAGAATATCAATGTCAAAAAACACCCTAAGAACCACTACCAGAATTACGATTATAACCAGTACGGATATGACGCGTTTAGTTTTAGTTATACCCAATTATACCTCCGACAAAGTAGAGATACAAACAATTGTGGACCCAAGCGGATTCGGACCGCTGACCTCCTCATTGCAAATGAGGCGCTCTACCAGCTGAGCTATGGGCCCCTCACTTGGAAATGATAAGTGAACGACGAAGCCGTTTTCGCAAGTGGGTCATGCTACCGCTAAAACGCTTTAAGGCTATTTCTCGTTCCTTCGCATCTCCTTCCGTAGTATACGCTTCGTAGTAAACTAGCGAAAAAGGGATTCGTGGTCGTGTAGACTGAACCAATCCCTTGTTATGTTCTGCGAATCTTTTGCGTAGGTTGCCGGTAAAACCTATATACAATTTCGCATCTTTCTCGCTTTTTAGAACATAGACGTAGAACATAACAAGGAATCATTTCCAAGTGAGGGGCTATGGGCCCCTCTTGGGTAAAAGTAATTCTGGTGCGGGCGCTAGGAATCGGACCTAGGACCTCTGTCTTATCAGGACAGCGTTCTACCACTGAACTACGCCCGCAAATGAGGAGTAAACCACATCTAGACAAACCTCAAAATTACCGCATTATCATAGCAAAACTTACGCTTCTGCGCAACATAGGAAGCACTAAAAATCTTGTCAAAATCCGACATATATGTTAAGATGGTGTATCAATCACATGACGGCACCTCGCACACTCAAACACATCCACGACGATCTAAAAAAGAAATTTCCGGACAAAAATCTCTTGCCCGGACACGGCCACGCCCAGGCTCACATTGTACTCGTGAGCGGGGCGCCGGGCCCTGACGAAGAAAAGTCTAAAAAGCCTTTAGCGGGCAAACACGGCCAGCTTCTTAACCAACTCCTCAAGGCGGCCGGCATTGATAAGCGAAAAGTGTACATTACTAACACTATTAAGCACCGACTTGATTCTGCAATCGCTACGCCGACAAAAGAAATTAGAGCCCACGCGGCATTTCTCAAAGAAGAGTTGCGCACAATTAACCCTCGGGTTGTTATAACGCTTGGAGACCTGGCGTTATCCGGCATGGGCTTCCGCCAACCGCTACATAACGTACACGGAAAAACTTTTGCCTTTGGCGCTTACGAGCTTGTTCCCACATTTCACCCCACTGCTGCTCTGGGCGATCCACACATAAAGGAACTCATACAGGCAGACTTTATAAAAGTAAAAGACCTGCTGAAGATTAATAAAGAAAAAGCCGCAGCGCTATAAATCCCGCCGAAAGCGGGATTTATAATAGCCTCGTGATAAAGTAATCACTTTTTTCTAGATATAGCTACCCGCACCGCATCCTTTATATTACTCACACCCATTCCAAAATGCTCAATGAGTTCGGATGGCGAACCTGATTCTCCGAATCTATCCTGCATGCCGATAAATTCCTGGGGGGTGGGGTGTCTGCGTGACAACACCTCGGCGATCGCGGAACCTAGTCCGCCGGCAATTTGGTGTTCTTCAACGGATACAACCGCACCGGTATTCTGGGCGACCTTAACAATTGTTTCCTCATCAATCGGTTTTATTGTGTGACAGTTAACAACTTCGCACTCTATTCCCTCTTTGGATAATTCTTCGGCAGCTTTCAAGGCATTATAAACCAGCGGTCCACACCCGATTATTGCCGCGTCTGACACTTGTCCCGCCAGGGCGGGGTCGCGAAATATTTCAGCCTTTCCAATTTCAAAAGGAGTTTTATCTGTGGTAAAAACTGGAGATTTTTCGCGCGCCACCCGAAGATACGAAGGTTGGTTGTTAAAGGCTAGGGCAATCGTGGCTTTCTCTGCCTCAACTGCATCACACGGCGAAACCACGACCATTCTCGGCAAAACGCGCATCAGAGCTAAGTCTTCAAGTGCTTGATGGGTTGCGCCGTCGGGACCAACCGAGACGCCGGCGTGGCAACCAACGATCTTAACTGGAACATTGTTTAAGGCAATGTTGGTTCGAATTTGCTCGTTATTCCGCCCGGGGCTAAATGTGGCATACGAGGCTATAAATGGAATTTTCCCATAGACCGCCATGCCCGCCGCCACAACCGCCAGGTTCTGTTCGGCAACGCCGACCTCAATAAATCTTTCGGGAAATTTTTCAGCGAACCAATGCGAACGGGTGGACTCAACCAGATCAGCCGTAATTACAACGATCCGCTCGTCCTTTTCCCCGGCAACAACAACCCCGCGGCCGTAACCATCGCGCGTGGGCAGATGCTCCAATTTTGAAGCATCGGAAATATTTTCTACCAGATGGGCGTTTGGATTAATCATGTCAAAGCGCCTTATTTCTCCGCCCGTCCGCCAAACGACGGATCAGGCAGAGTCTATGAGGCGCCTATTTACACTTATCGCAATCGCCGCACATGCAGCCAGTCGGGTGCGAACACATCTTACCTTCGCCAACTTGACCCATACACATCGGTCGGTGACAGCACCAACAGTCTCGAAGCACGAGGATCATTACTCCAAGCACCACGATTGCGCTAAACAAGTATCCAGGATTTCCAAGGGCATATCCTGGATCCTGTTTTAGTGAGAGCCAGAAAAACGCGATACCGGCTACCCAAACTAAAATTCCCAATACCATGCTTACAATATGGTGTGGGCATCCAAATCTTCCCATTTTCATTTTATACATAGGCACCCCCCTTCAATATCATGTTATTCATTGATGTTCTGATTGTATCGTACCATGCAGAGTACGCAACTGCTCCAAAAATCTCTTAGCCTGCTCCTTATCCGGCGGTACACCGTGCCAGCGATAATCAAACTCAATTTCCGGTATCCCCTTGCCGGGTATAGTATGGGCGATAATCACGGTCGGTTTTTCATAAATTGCTTTGGACTGCTCAACAGCGTCTACAAACTCCTCAATATTGTGGCCGTCTATTTCCAGTACATGCCAATTAAACGCTTCCCACTTTGCCCGCAATGATTCCAGGGGCATTACGTTTTCCGTCATGCCATCAATTTGGATATTGTTGCGATCAATAATTCCGGTAAGGTTGGAGAGCTTGTATTTCCCGGCAAACATCGCTGATTCCCAAAGGACACCCTCATCGTGTTCTCCGTCCGACATCGCACAATAAATTCTGTACTTCTTACCGTCCATTCGCGCGGCATACGCATACCCGGCCGCCTGGCCCAGGCCAGAACCAAGCGGACCGGAAGTTGTTTCCATTCCCGGCAACCGTTCGCGTTCGGGGTGGCCCTGAAGACGTGAGCCAAGTTTGCGCAGCGTTTTTAATTCTTCAACCGGAAAATATCCCGCGTGTGCCATGGTCGCGTAACGAACCGGGCAAATATGCCCATTAGACAAAAAGAGTCGGTCGCGGTCTGCCCATTCGGGATTCTTGGGATCATGTTTTAAAACATGAAAATACAGCGCGGTAAAAATATCAGTCATCCCGAGCGGGCCGGCGGTGTGTCCGGAGCCGGCTTCTGTGAGCATTTCAATAATAGACTGACGAATCACATTCGCCCTTCGTTCAAGCTCTTGGATTTTTTCTTCAGAGATATATGCGGACATTACAATAAGCGCGCGACTTTAAGCACATGTTCCACAAGAGTATTCGTATAGCCAAACTCGTTATCATACCAGGAAAAGACACAACCCAGGTCGCCATCTACCACCCGGGTAAGCGAAAGGTCAACGATCGCCGCGTAAGGGTCGCCTATAATATCTGTTGAAACAATCGGGTCGATTGTGGTTTTTAGAATTCCTTTCCATCTGTTCTCTTTTTCCGCTTCTTTGAATAAATTATTAACTTCTTCAACAGTGGTCGGACGCGGAGTCACAAAAGTAATTGCGGATAACGAGCCGGTTACCGTGGGGACACGCATACTCATGCCATCAAATTTTCCTTCCATCTCCGGGATTGCGCGCGCCACCGAAATCGTAGCGCCGGTGGTTGAAGGCACGATATTTACGCCCGCCGCCCGACCACGCCGAAAATCATGCCCCTTAACTGCACCGTCAATCAGATTTTGCGTAGCGGTATAGCCATGGACTGTATTTAAAAATGCTTTCGTAATACCCAGACTTTCAACCAAAACTTGTACGATCGGCGATGCTGAATTTGTCGTACAAGACCCGTTTGAGGTTATGGAGCATGTCTTGAGATCTAAATCATTCACTCCCATTAAAATCGTCCGCGCATCGGGACCTTCGGCATCCTTGGCGGGAGCCGTGAGAACAACGCGTTTTGCACCAGCTTGTTTGTGCACGCCCGCTTTTTCAAAACTTTCAAATACACCCGTTGCTTCTATAACAATATCAACTTTTAAATCAGCCCAGGGAAGCTTGGTTGGATCTTTTTCTTGGATAAACAAAGATTCTTTGCCGCCGACGGATAAATACTTCTTGCCGCCTTTGTCTAAAACCTCGACCGGTTGATTGTATCTCCCATACACAGAATCAAAGCGCAAAAGATATGCTAGGTTTTCAGGATCGCCCAGATCGTTGATAGCAACCACTACCAACTCTGGCTTGGTCAACGCCAGCTTTAAAAATGCACGTCCAATACGGCCGAAGCCGTTAATAGCAATTCTTGCCATGTCCTTTTATTATACCAGGTTTGTAACCGGAGAGAACGAACGCCTGTGTATTTCGCATGGACCAAGAGCCGCCAGACGAGCCTTATGAAACTTTGTGGCATAGCCCTTGTGTTGTTCTAGGCCATATCCAGGGAACTTTTTTGCGTAACGCACCATCATTTTATCTCGCCGAACCTTGGCAATAATAGATGCGCAAGCAATGGCAAAAACTGTCCGATCGCCGCGAATAATTGCCCGCTGCGGAAGCTCAACTCCGTGAATAAGTTTGTCGCCATCCACAAGAACAAAGGGATTCCGTGCATGTTTTGATAACTTTTTTATGCTCCGGCGCATGGCCAAACGAGCAGCCTGGTAAATATTAACTTTGTCTATCGTTTCAGGATAACAAAATGAGATGCTCGTTTTGATGTGGGGATTCAATAATAATTCTTTTGAAAAAACTTCTCGCTGACTGGATGTCAGAAGTTTTGAATCTCTTAACCAGGCAAGTTTGCGATATGACTTTCGGTAAAACGCTGGCGATATAGCCACCGCGCACACAACTACCGGCCCCGCAAGACAGCCCATGCCAACTTCATCCACACCAATAACAGATCGGTGACCGGATTTGAATAGCTCCCTTTCAATTGTTTTATGCGGGACTTTCAACTTTTTTGCAGTAAGGAATACGCCGCGATTCCAAAAGCCACAGAAACATTTAAGGATTCTTTTTTGCCGTGCATAGGTATTTCAACAACACCACTCGCACGCTTCAATATGCTTGCGGGCAAACCCTTAACCTCATTTCCAACAATCAAAGCAAGGGCTCGCTTGGGTTTAAATTTAAAAACATTCTTGTTTCCCTTCGCCTGCTCTAGGGCAATAATTTGAATCCCATCATTATTAAGTTTATCCAAAAGCTTGCCAATTCTTGGAACATATTCCCAAGAAACGGATTTTTCGGCGCCCAGAGCAGTTTTGGCAATTTTGTCGCTCCCCCTCTTTTTGCCCCTTGTTTCGGGAATTGGCGTATACCCGCACAAATATATCTTATTAATTCCTGCCGCATCGGCGGTCCTAAACATTGAGCCGACGTTATGGGCGCTTCTTATATTATATAGTACGGCTGTTACGTTATGGTTGGCCATTTCGTTGTATGCTATAGTAAAAACAATAAAAGTAAAAATACCAACTGGGGCATGGCAATGAAATTCACATTGCGACGCTCCCGCTGGTATGCAATACATTATGCAACCGTACAAACCGTTAGTTATCGCAGGAACCGTAGCATTGGTGCTGGCATCATTGTTTATGATCGTCCAGACAAAGCACACCCTGGACACCGCCGCTTCTACGAACACCGTTTCGTTCAACGGCGAAGGCAAAGTGCTTGCGAAGCCGGATGTCGGCATTATGGATCTTTCCATCGTAACCGAGGGATCAACATCCAAGATTGCCCAGGATGAAAACAGTAAGAAATCAAAAGCTCTTACAGACTATCTGAAGGGGCAAGGAGTTGATGAGAAAGATATCAAAACGACCGGATACAATATCTATCCGCAGTATTTTTATCCAAACTACGCAAAACCGACCATCTCTGGATACCAAGTAAATCAGATGGTGCAGGTAAAGGTTCGGGACTTAGACAAGGTTGATGATCTTTTGAGCGGCGTAGTCGCAGCTGGCGTGAACCAGGTTAATAATCTTCAACTCACGATTGACGATCAGGACAAGCTTGAATCAGAAGCTCGTGCTAAAGCTATTGAGGATGCGGAAGCAAAAGCCGACGAACTTGAAGGCCAACTCGGCATCAAACTCGGACGCATTGTAAACTTCAGCGAAAGCACCGGTGGCTACCCTGGCCCAGTTATGTACTCGGCAGCGGAAGGTCGTGGTGGAGGCGGAGCTCCGTCTATCCCGGTAGGCCAGAATGAGATTGCGGTACAGGTGACAATTACCTACCAAATTAAGTAAGCAAGAGCCTCTCTGTAGAAAAACGAGCCCCGCAATTTGTGGGGCTTTCGTTTTTCTACCCTTTGGGTTTGCCTAATTTCTTTGTTGCCAGCTTACGTTTTATCCTCATCGTATAGATATACGGCTCGTCTCAAGCCTCACTGGCGCCTCGAAATTAGATCAAACAGAGAGACCTCTTAACAATAATTAGGGGGTTTATTGTTTTATATGCCTTCTGATTCGTGTATCTCTATCTCGTCTTTATGTTGGGCAATGTACTGATTATGCATCTTCATGACTAAATCTTTAATTCTGTAAGGGTTAGGAATCTGTTCAAACAAGAACCTGTTTTCCGCACCGGCACTTTGGATCTCAAGATTGCCAAAATCAAGCAAAGTTGGCACGCCGCCCTTAACCAGCACCGAGATGTCTTGGATCTTGGCAAGATTAAGCTCCGACAATGTTCGATTAAAAAACCCGTGCTGTTGGCTATCAATAATGCGATGGTCAGTTACAATCCAAACGTCCAAAAGATACATCGTAACTTGGTAGAACAGTCCGTACCACCAAGCGCAGAGATATGCGGCGATTACGAACCAAAAGGCACTCGTCAGGCCAGCGCGCGAAAGATATGATCCGGTAATACCATACACAATAAATGGTAAAATTAGGAACAATAAGAATAAAATTATTTTCACCGCCAATACAAACCAATGACGATAAAGCAAAGCGACAACATGCTCATACGGCTTTTTACCCTCAAAGGTGTATTGCGAATGAATTAAAAAAGACAGGTTGAGCATGATATTAATATTGCCCGTTGGGCAAAAAATCTTTTACGCTACCCTGAAACAAACTGCCGATATCTCCTAGATGAACCCGGCTGTACATGCCGACCGCAAGCATAAATAAAATGCCCGAGCCGACAAAAAATATCATGGCAAACAGCTTGGGAGCCGGCCCGATGCCAAAGCGCGTCAAATGATAGACGATTAAAAACGTCTGCACCCAATAGACGAGAAAAATTAAACCCAGGAGAATGCCCCCGAAAGGAAAGTTTGCAACAAGCGATGAGATGCTTTCCATGTCTGGATATATCATACCACAAAACACAAAGCCGCCCCGAAGGGCGGCCTTTAGTTTTATCAATTTTTTCCAGTCAACCAAGCATTAATAGCAATTTATAACCTAGCTATTATTGGTTTCCGATTTCGGCTTCGGACCAGCCACCCGTCCAGCATTGCTGCCGAGACAGATATCGACATCATTTTAATGAAGATTAGAGGTTGGATGTGAAAAACGAGAAAACTCATTTTACCCACCTTTCGCCTCAAACTTCTAACCCTTCTAGGTTTTTTGATCTACCGTAGGCAGACAAAAAATAGAAAGGAGGTGATCCAAGAGCAGCTTCCGCTACCCTTGCCTTGTTACGACTTACTCCCTGTTAGCGATCCTGCCATGGCCCCAATAAAAACATGGGTCTTCAGGCATTACCGCCTCCCTTGAGTTGACGGGCAGTGAGTGCAAAGCTCGAGAACGTATTCACCGCAGCATGATGATCTGCGATTACTAGCAATTCCAGCTTCAAGGAGGCAAGTTGCAGCCTCCTATCCGAAC